>Ga0079301_1000051_pt1 | contig 54386 bp, 73 predicted proteins | sample Wag4_2014_7_11_3_FD_74797 | JGI IMG/M metagenome (GOLD analysis project Ga0079301, IMG submission 74797) | Fresh water mixed with fracking chemicals microbial communities from Ohio, USA - Utica-2 Time Series FC 2014_7_11 | ecosystem: Engineered > Industrial production > Chemical products > Input... | reverse complement strand
TAATTTATATATACTCTTTAAGAAATTTACTATGTAAATTTCTATAAATAAGTAATACTTATAATATATATTATATTTGCAACTTTCGTGCCAACCTTCGGTCACAGTTTCTGTCTGTGGCGAATTAAACACAATAGCATTGCTTTCCGTATACATATGTGAAATACTGCATATATGTACTTTTTGCTTCATTTCTTCACTCCTTGTCTGGCTTCCGGGTAGCGAACCGGTGGAATTTTCACTGCTAGTGAAGAAGTGTAGCACTGCTAATAATGTTGAGCAAGTACGACTTGTAAAAAGGAGATAGGAGTTATGGTTTCAAGACGAGACCTTACCGCCGAGGAAAGGGCGGAACGTGAAAGACTTCGCGAGTTGTGGGATGCGAAGAAGGACGAGTTGCATCTCACACAAGTCAAGGCGGCGAAGGCTCTGGGCTTCAGCAACCAGACCGCCATCTCTCAATACCTGAACGGGAGGATACCCCTGAACTTTGAGGCGGTAGTGAAGTTCTGCAAACTTCTCAAGGTTGACGTTGCGGATGTGTCCGATCGGTTCTCAAAGATGATCCCATCTGAGAGCGCACTGGCAACGCGCATTACCGTATCTGACCTAGATTCGCTTGAGTTTGTCAGGGCGATGAATGATGTGATGTCACCGAGCGTTCGCAAGGGAGACCTGATGATCATCGACAAGGGCGATCTGTCTGGCTCCGGACTGAGCCTCCCAACAGGCAGGATCGTGGCGGTGCTTACTGCACCTCAGTGAAATTATCAAAATATCAGCACTGATGTTGACAACTCTATGCAAGGCTCATATACTCGGTCTGTGTTCGCTACACATATCGAAAGGAGCCTATGGAGAACATCCAGCAATCGGGGGTAGAACCCTCATCGTTTGAGCGGCTATCCGCTATCGACTGCGCCGACCACATCGAGTCCAAGAACGGTCTCTCGTACCTGTCTTGGGCTTGGGCGGTGCATTACCTGCTGAAGGAAGACCCACAAGCATCGTGGTGGTATCTATTCTGGGACAGTAAGCCTTACTGTCAGGTCGGAGATACCGCGATGGTTTTCTGCGTGGTCAAAGCCTTTGGGATGGAACGCACGGCGCAACTGCCCGTGATGAACCATCGCAACCAACCAATCCCAAACCCCAACGCCTTTGAATTGAACACCGCTATGCAACGGTGCTTGGCTAAAGCCATTGCCCTGCATGGACTTGGGCTGTACATCTATCAAGGAGAAGACGTTCCCGTAGGAGATGACGATGCAGTTGAAACGCCGCGACCTGTTAAAGCCGATAGCAAACCAAAGGAGACTGTTTCGTCAAAGACGGCTGGAAAATCTTCGTCTACAAGTACGAGCAGTGCTACTGCGGCTAAAAGCCTTGGTGATACGGAGTTGAAAACAATTCGCGCCTTGGCGGAACAAGCCGGAGTCAGTGAACTCGTCATCGCAAAAAAGTACGGGGTCGACACCTTGGAGCAAGTCGGTCTTGAAAAGACGGCAGAGATCACCACAAGACTGCAAGAAGTAATCAAGCAAAAAGCAACCAAACAAACCACGGAGAAAGAACCAGCATGAGCAACATTCCCGCAATCAGCATCGCAGTTTTCGAAAACACCAAGCGCAAGTCTGACAAAGCCCCCAACCGCAACGTCGTCATCGAGGTGAACGAGGACATCACCCTGCGTGATGGTACCTTCCTGCCTCGTGGTCTGAAGTTGGAGGGTGGTTTGTGGGGTGCAAAGGCAAAGTCTGGCATGACCTATGAGCGTGGCTCAGTTGGTGATCCTTACCAACCGCAAGGCGGCTCACGCCCGGTGGCACGTTCGGCTCCAGCCGCTCGTTCCGAAGAACCCCGTCGCTCTGACTTGGACGAAGGTGTGGACTTCTAATGAACCTCACCAATCTTCACGGACTGCCTGACGCATTCGTTGCCGCTGTACGCAACGATGCGTATGTGGGCGGCGGTGACATCAGCGTAACCAAACTGATCGATGCTCCGCAACGCAGAGCCTTGTACAAGCAGTACAAGTCTGCGGTTGTTGAGGATGTGTCTGAGCGTGTTTGGTCTCTGCTTGGTCAGGCTGTTCACACGGTATTGGAAAGGGCTGGTACATCAGCCCTTGTTGAAGAACGCTTGTACGCAAAGGTCAATGGCTGGGAGTTAAGCGGTCAGTTTGACCGGCTTCACCTTGGCGACAAGACTCTTCAAGACTGGAAGGTCACAACAGTATTTAAGGCTGACGGCTCAGAAGACTGGGAACGTCAACTTAATGTCCTGCGCTTTCTCGCCCATGAGAATGGATACGAGGTAGATCACCTTCAGATCATTGCGATCTTTAGGGACTGGCGCAGGAGTGATGCCGCCCGGAATCCTGACTATCCACAGACAAACGTGAAGGTTATTGATGTTCCGGTTTGGTCACTAGACCAGACCAAAGCCTATGTGGAAGAGCGGATTGCAATGCATCAGAAGGCTGATCGTGGCGAGTTTGTTCCATGCTCTGATGAAGAGCGGTGGTATGCCGGGACAACTTACGCCCTGATCAAAGAGGGTGGCAAACGGGCAACGAAAGTTGCCCAAACCAAAGAGGAACTTGGTGAGCCAGCCAAGGGTTATGTAATCGAAGAGCGCAAAGGTGGCTACCGCAGATGTGAAAACTTCTGTGAGGTTGCACCCTTCTGCGGTCAGTTCCAGTTCGAAAAAGGAGAAGTGAAAAATGATGATACCAATTGATCAAGCCGCCACTTTCTTGGGCATGACAGTTGAGTCGGTGCGATACCTCGCCCGACACAAGCGAATCCCAGCCGCCAAGGTTGGGCGCTCATGGAGATTCCATCGAGACGATCTCGAAGGATTCATTCGCAATCAATACGGCTCAAGCCAACAAGAAAAAGGACAAGAACATGGCGACAGTGCAAGTCACGCTCAGTGACACGAATGGTGGCGTGGAGATGACGGTTAGTTGCGACCAAGATTCTGATAGTGGGTTAACCCCGGCGATGCTGATGGGTCATGCACTAGCGAATCTTGCAAGTCAATTAACACAGGGAAGGCTTTTGAATGAGGTGTCGATGCACAGCGAAAGCGAAGTTAGATGTCATTGACAGTCGGATTGTTGGAGACGAGGTAGTTAAGCGCAAGCGATTCTGCCCCGTCTGCAAGACGACATATCGAACCATTGAAACCATGTTGGGAGTGCATGAGAAACCGAAACCTAAACCAGTAGAGAAGAAAGAACCGAAGGTCGACCCTTCAATCATTGCCCGTAGACAAGCCCCAAAGCCAAAGAAGGTGGCAAAAAAGGCTTCAGTAGAGATACCCAAGTCTCAGAGGCGAGAGAAAGAAGAGTTGGGCTGGAGTTCAGGGAGTTATGACGATGACCTCAGAGACCTTGGAATTGACTTTTATAGAGACGATGACTTTTGAACAAAGGGACTTTGTTCGACGGTTGTTGAGGGATAGGTCGTTGCTTTCAGAAGCGTTTAGGAGATCCTCCCACGAGATCAGTTTGCTTCGGCACGTTGAGTCTCATATTCGGGCGTGGATCAATGGCGAATCAGAGTTGGATCAGGAGTACTTGGATCGTTTGTTCAACACTTTGGATGGGATTAGGGGATGAAAAAAGTAGACATGGTGAATCATCCGCCGCACTACACCAGCGGCAAGATTGAGTGCATTGACTACATGGAGGACGTGCTGTCCCCCGAAGAGTTTCGGGGTTACCTCCGTGGTCAGATCATCAAGTACAACCACCGGCTGGTTTCTAAAAGCAAGCCGGGTGAAGATGCAGGTAAGTTGGCTTGGTACTCTGCACGACTTCAAGAGTTCATGAGTAAGCCCGTGCCGAAGCGTCGGGGCAGACCGCTTGGGTCCAAGAACCGCAAGAAGGTCTCGGCTCCAGAACAGGCGGTAACTGCATGAGTGTTTTCGAAGACCAGAAAAAGTTCATGCGGGTTTGTGGTCAGACGCCGTCGTTCCAGAATGTTCAGTTGTACAAGCGTTTGATTGCGGAGGAGTACCAAGAACTTCTGGAGGCTTGGTACAAGTTGACCTATCAGCCAGCGATCAACGGCGGTGACGATGATCACAAAGACTATCCGGATCATGTTGCGGAGATAGCAGACGCTTGCCTTGATCTGATCTACGTCACGGTTGGCATGATGCATAGCCTTGGTCTTCGACCACAGCAGTTATGGGATGAAGTCCAGCGATCAAACATGAGCAAGTTTGTGAAGCGCTCGTGTTCGACCTGCGATGGGATTGGCTCGGTGTCCGAGTCAACTGACATTGGTTTGGCTGAGAAGCCATGCCCATCCTGTGATGGCGCTGGCTTTGAGTACGAAGTGATCAGGCGAGAGGATGGAAAGATCCTCAAGCCAGACACGTTTTCCCCACCTGATTTGGCGACTATCGTCAGATGGCAATACGCACGGTAATCGTCGCGCTGTTCTGGTCTAGTCTGGGTGCGCTTCTCGCACTTCATTTTTCCGCTCCGCAACAAGGGTTACTTGATGCTGAGTTCGCCAGAGGGAGGGAGGCTGGCAAGCGGGAGGCTCTCCAGACTAGACCGCCATCAGAACAACTGGAACTTGTGTGTGCTGGGCTTTGGTTTTCAGATCAGACCTTAAAACACAGATACCTAGAAGAGAAGAGACGGATGATCAATGAACTCAAAAGCACCTGCACCAAAACCTAACACGGTTCCATACGAGGAACTGATTGACAGGATTGACTACGCCCTTGCTGGGGCGGATTACAACGACGTGATCCCGGCTCTGGCCGCTTTCTATGCGATGGCTGGCAGGAAACTGAACACTGACAAAAAATTGCTGATCACCTATATGGTCGAGACAGTTGACCGGGTGTACAGCGGGAAAGGTAAGCGTGATTGTCCAAAGCACTAAGGAGAAGAAGCGTCGCATCATCAAGGTGAATGCTCTTAGTTTTGCTCAGTTGGTCAAGTACATGAACGAGGGAACCTACACCTGTATGGAATTGGCGGAACTGACAGGACTGCACTACGTCACCGTCCTTCAGTACACCCGTGAGATGTACCGTGCGAAAGCCGCGCACATTGCTATGTGGGAAAAGGATTCGTGGGGCAGGGATGCCCTAAAGGTTTACAAGATCGGGCGAGGAAGAGACGCCAAGCGGGAGGTCATGACTCGTGCAGAAATTGCCGCACGATATCGAGCCAAGAAGAAGGGCAGAGACTTCATAAACATTCTGAGAGGTGAGCATGAATCAGATCATGGTGAACGCAGTGGAGTGGGATGCGTTGATGAAGGAACGAAACGACTTGAGGGTGAAGGTTGCCATGCTTGAAGAGAAGATTGAGCATCAACGGGAGCGGATAAGACTCCTGATTGCAGAGGTTGCCTTCGTAGAGAACGGGTACGGGCGCAAGCCTGAGAGTTAAATCATGCCTACTTGTATGAGTGCTGCACATAACTTATAATATCTAAGCGGTACTCGATGGTAGGTAGCAGAAAGGAGTGGTTATGGCTATCTACAAGCGGGGAAAGACGTGGTGGTACAACTTCGGCGTCAAGGGTCAGGTCTATCGCGGGTCTTGTAATACCGGCGATGAGAGGCAAGCGCAGGAGTTTCACGACGAACTGAAGGCGCAGGTCTGGAGGGGCAAGTTCCTGAAAGAGTCTGTCCGCAGGACGTGGGATGAAACCCTCAAGCGGTGGCTCAATGACCATGAACACAAGCGTACACATCACGAAGATGTGAAGAGGGGTGAGTGGTGGACTGCAAAGTTCAAGGCTCGCAAGGTCAAGTTCCTAGACGAGATCAATGCGGACGTTGTCCGGTTGATTCGAGACGAGGAGATTGGCAGACCTCGGCAAAGGAATGGGAAGCCTATTGCTCCCGCCACGGTCAATCGAAAGATTGCCCTACTCAGAGCGGTTATCAATGCCGCCGCCCGTGAGTATCAGTGGCTAGATCAAGCGCCCCTGTTCCGATGCTTGCCAGAGCGCAATGAGAGGGTGAGGTTCCTGTCTCCGGCGGAAGTCCAGCGACTTCTGTCTGCGATGGAAGAACCCTACCGTTCGATGGCGATGCTGGCGGTAGCAACTGGGCTACGTCTGGGCAACATCAAGGATCTGACTTGGCAACAGGTGGACTTTGGAAGGCGCCAGATGACGTTTCCCGGGGTTGTCATGAAGAACGGAATGGCATTGACCATCCCAATCAACGAGACAGCCTTGCAAGCGTTGCGACCGTGGGTCGGTAAGGATGATGTAAGGGTCTTTGTGAAACCCGATGGAAAGCCTGTACGGGAGGTTCCGTCGAAGATGTGGAAGAAGGTCTTGGATAGGGCTGGAATCGACAACTTCAAGTGGCATGACCTCCGGCACACTTGGGCAAGTCTGATGCGCCAGAGCGGCGAGGGCTTGGACAAGATACAGGAACTGGGTGCGTGGCAGGATGCGAGGATGGTGAGACGCTACGCTCACCTATCAGTCGACCATTTAGCCAAGGCTTCCAGTGCAATCGACCGGGTTTTCGAGCCGGAGTCAGAGGCTTGTGTACAAATACGACACAGTGCCTAAAAGCAAAAGGGGCTAGGCATAGCCTAACCCCTTGATTTTATTGGCTCCCCGACCTGGGCTCGAACCAGGGACCTACGGATTAACAGTGGTATTTGTAGCATTGAGTAGTGTTAAGTAACTAGCAGTTAAATCAACAACTTACCATCGAGTACCGCATTTGATGTGCAGTTGTTTTGAGTTAAAAACAGTACTGTTTGTGTACAAATACAGCACAAGGAAAAGTCATGGGAAAGATGAAGCAACAATGCGAAGAGTTGGAACAAGCCTACTTCGAGTTATCCACAAGGTATCAGTCTGAGGTTGGTGAACCTCGTCGGCTTGCTTTGCAAGCGCGTGAGTACCTGAACAAGTTTGACTGGGAGTCGATCAACGAGCCACCAGAACTCCGAGAAGTTCTGGCGCTCGTCAATCAGATCGCCAATCGGTTCGATCAGAACTTGTCGTCGTAACCTAGTTCGACGGCTCGTTTGACCAACTGAGCGGCATACTTCCGCTCTCTGGCTTTCGACTCGTTGATAGCCTTGATCAGCACGTCCTCAGGAATGCTCTTGTCAGCCCGGGCATTCTTGATGGACTCCCGCTCACTCATGGAGAACTTCCTCCACTGCTCGACGACTCCATGCATATCCGCCAGATTGGGGAACCTTGCACGGTATTTCTCTTGGTCGGCATCGCTCATGTCCTTGAGGGCTGAGTAGCGGGTCTCCACATACTCACTGAGTTTCCGCAACGCACCAATGTCGTAGCCTTCCGGCGTTGTAGAGGTGAGCCTTCCAATCAGCGGCATTGCCTTGGGTGGAACTTCGTACCCAAGAGACTTGCGGTAACCAACGTCCATTGCCTTGAAAGCGTCGCTCGGCAGACCCGGCACATAAGACCTGAACAAGTGGTCCAGCAATGCTGGGTTGATGTCGAACATCTTGTTCTCTGCTGGCAAAGTCTGCGTACCACCAGCCATCTCGTGGATCTTCCGAGTGATAAACCGGGAGAAGTACGAGGTGGACTCGAAGTACTGCTCGGATGCTGGCGGCTTGTTTGGAATGAACCCCGGGGACTCCTTGTAAATCGGAGAACCAAACCGGTTTTCGTTCATCATCCACTGGACCACTGGCTTCCCAAGGGTGGGGGTGACGTTCTTACCCATCCAGCCAAAGAAGGTGGAGGAGTCATCCCCGCCAAACACAGAGTAAGCACCAAGGAAAGCCTTGATGGCGGACAAGCCAGCATCTGCTGTCGACTTGTTCATCAGCACCGTGTTAGCCAACTCCACGCCAGCGGCGTAGAAGAAGTTCCAGCCATAGGGCAACGGGATAGACAGCATGGTTTCTTCCGCGCCCGGGATCGGCAGAACAATCGAGGTATGACGCTTGTACTCTGGTTGCTTTTTGATCTTCGGAACGCCGTCCTCATCCTCGCCGCCTGCGGCAAGCGAGTATGCGGTAGCGGCAAAGCCCAAGACCATGAGGCTACCGGCAGTCTTCATAGCCATCTGGCGAGTAGCGGGATTCTTGAACGCACGGTAGATGCGCTCAGTACCCTGCACAGCGGGGTTGAAGAACAGGTAAGCGGCAGAGATACCCTGTTGCTTGCCCTTCATGTTGAAGTTGACCGTCAACTCCTTGGCATACTGGGCGGCTTGGTCCTTGGAGAACCCGTTTTCACGCAGTACCTTGTAGGCGGCTAGGCGAGGCGCGGCTTCAATCGTCTTGTTGAACGTCTCAAGACCACGGAATACTGCACCGATCCCATCGATCGTCATGCCGCCAGCCTTAGACAAGATGCCGGACGCACCTTGTGCCTTGGCTACCTTGGCAATTGCCTTCTCCATCTGGGCTGACACATCGCCAACGGTGTCCATGTTCAGGAAGTGGGTCAGACCGCCTGCTTCACGCAGTTCGTTGTAGTACTTGACGTACACATCGTTCTGATTGCCAGCCCCGGTCAGGAACTTCAGCGCACCTTTCCAAGAGTTCTTGGTTTCGGTGAACATCTTGATGGCTCGTTCGTTACCGAAGTCAGCACGAGAGTTGTAGAAAGCGGTCTGCATATCTCGCATACCGTTGACCACCACCCAGTCAGGTGCATACACGGTCACCAGCGCAGAGGCAAAGTGATTCCAGCGCATTGCCGCTTTGATGATCCAAGACATCTCGCCTTGGTTGTAGAGACCGCCAATAGCGTCAGCGAATGAATTCTGGGATTTGTCCATGAATTCAATCTTCACGTCCTGACCGTTGCGTTTAACAACCAGCGCACCGTTCTTCTGGTCCCACATTGGGTCGCCGACATAAGCCACGTTCCCGTTCTTGTCGAGAACTGCCTTGCGCTTGAGCGGCTGAACCACGGCAAAGTTGGGATCAGGGTTTTCCTCAATCATCTTGAGGACTGATTCAGCAACTCGGTTCTTCTCTGCTCGAATGATCTTCGCCTCAAAGTCTGCAATCGTCCGAGCCAGCACGTTGGTTGCGCGGCTTGTACGTCCGGTTGCGGCTTTGATCTCAGACCCACGCAAGTTAAAGCGTCTGCCAAAGTTGGGGATGTCCTGATCCTCCAGCGCATCCAGACCAGACAGGTTGACGTAGTGCTTCATCTTGGCAAGAGCGTCACGCTGGGCTTGAGAAATCAAGCCAGCATCAAACATCAACTGGGGCTTGGCTTCCGCCATCGCGTCAATCAGTCGACCGATCTGCTCCAACTCCATGCCATACGGCTTGTTCTGCACGTCCGTCAGGATCTGGTTGGCTTCCGCATCAGACATACCGGAGTCCTTCTTCGAGTTCCGCTGACGCAGGATCTCGTTACGAACAATGGCGTGACGTGCGTACAAGTAGTCGTCAATTTCCTTCAGAGAACCACCAGCCTTGGCAACTGCCTTGGCAAGTTCTGTGATGGGCTTAACGTACTCGTTGTTGAAGTTGTCCAGTTTTGCGCCAGCACGACCGTGATACAGGATCAGTTTCTGCCAGACATTGGCGTCGTCAGAAAGCCGCTCGTTTGCACGAAGGTTATCCACATAACGCTTGATCGGGAGGTACTGGTTCTGCGTGTAGATGACGATGTCGTCAATCTTGCGCTGGATCATCTTCTTGAATGCGCTCTGGTTCTGTTGCGTTGCAACCATGACCTGAGGCGAGGCAGGAGTCCTGCCCGGATAAGCCTTCATCGATGTGATTTGCACACCCGGGACGGTCTTCAAGACATTCATCACGTCGTCAATCTTCTTGGCGTATTGCACGTTGTGCTTGCCAGTTCGGATGTCGGCGTTTGGATTGGTGAAGATAGTCCACTCTTGGAGGATCGGGTCGTACACAGCCAGACCGTGGGTCTTGTCACCTTTCTTGGCGACAACTTCCACCGGACGTGACTGCTGTTTGCGCGAGTAAAGAGCAGGACTCTTGGGCGACGGCTCTTTCTTGACGATGCGGATCATCTTCGGGTCGTATACGACCAGATTTGGATCTTCATCTTTCGAGCGTTGAGTCTCCCAGTGGAAACTACCTTTGACCCCACCCTCAGACATCTCGCTTGCCACATCTAGTTTGGCGGCATTGACATCCGACTGATTGCCACGGCTGTTGCCAAACATATTGGCTCGTTTGTACTCAACCAAAGCGTCATACGCCCAAGCGAATGTTGGGTTGTTTGGATCGAGGGCAGTGCGGTTACCAGATGAGCGGATATTTGCGGCAAAGTTCGGGTCTTCTGCGGCAAGTTTCAGCACAGACTTGATGTATGGTCTGTCGGCAAAGAATTGCTGGACGGACTTGGGACCATCAGAAATCTTCCCGTCCCACTGGGCAAAGTTGTCGGAGACAACCTTGTCATCAATCTCCACCACATACTTCACAGGATCGCCAACTTGGTTGATCTTCCAGTTGGCAATCTCACGAGCCTTGGAAATAGCCTCTGCGTATGCACTGACAGCGTCCATATCGCCATCGTTCTCGGCAACTTCCATCTCGGCTTCCATGCGGCTCTCGTACTCGCTGGCAACCTTCTTCAGGATTGGGCTTAAATCGTCCAGTTTTTCCAGACGGGCGGCATAAGCAAGACGCTTTGTCTCTTCCACAATCTCAAGAACAGCGTTTGCCTGAGGTGCCTCCAAAACTCCAGCACTTCCGCCGCTGTCGATTGCATCCTCGATGTGCTGGTTTATAGACTTTGGATTCCCACGACGAGGCACGAGACCGGCAGAGCCGAGATTCACCCGCATCAGGTAACCCTGACCAAGGTTTGTATCACGATAGAAGTAGACGCCGCCAGAGTAGACGGAGTCACCAAAGCCTGAGTCCTGAACGCTATTGTTCAGTACGAACTCGTCGAAGTTGGCTTGGCTCAAGTGTCCTGCGCGTAGGAAGAGGGCAGTGCCAGTGGTGCTGAAGGTGAATGGGTTGCCGTCTTTTGCATACTGACGTGCATCTGCCAGCACCGATGCGACCTCGACCTCAGAGACATTGTCGAGATACTCAACAATGCTGTCCCAGCCCATAGACTCGGCAAAGTCCCGAATCATGACCAGCACTTGTTTGAACAGACCCAGTTCCTGACCCTGTGCGTTGAGGTTAGATAGACCCTCCTCAATAGCCAGCAGTCGGTTTTCTGCGTCCCATTCCTTGCCAGCGTTGTCAGGACGGTTTTCGTCCAGCCAAGCCTTGGTAGCCTCACGCACACGATTACTTGTGGCATAGGCTCTGTTCAGGAATGCGTTGAGTTTGTCGCCAAGAATGCCACGCAAGCCGTAGTGACCGTAGGTCTCATGGAACAGGGTGAACTCAACGTCCGCGCCAGAGAACATATTGTCGGCAAAGAGGTACACCGTGCCGGTCTCTTGGTCGAAGTAACCTTGAGCAACGCCATCGGGGTTGCGCTCGATGTCTTTAGCCAACCGATCCTTAATGGATTGGGGCAAGTCAATCTCAGCGTTTACCACCTCGATGTTGGGGGCGTTGGTCCAGCCCTTAGTCAATTGCTTGACCATTGCGTAGACAGAAGCCACGGACATACCGCCGCCACCCGTGCCAGCACCTCGGCTAAACAGGTTGGCTGTGTCACCACCAGAACGCTCGATGTCGCCAATAACTCCGAGCAACTGCTCGTAAGAAATCTCAACACCTTCAGCGTCTGCGCCGTACTCATCGATGATGTCGATGTATCGCTTGTATTCAGCACCACGCTGGCGCATCCGTTGAGCCAAGTCCATTGCCCGGTCTTGACGCTCTGACCACTGCTTATATCGAGCGACCTCGTCATTCGACAACCGGCTCAAAATCTGACCCTCTAGGTCTGGTCGGTTGCTGATAGCGGTAAAGATGGATTCAAACCAGACGTTCGAACTGTCAGCGACACCACCGCCCAAGCGCAGGATTGCCCTGTACATGGCGTTGCTGGTATCAACGTCAGGGTTGCGCTGGCGCAGATACTCCAACGGACGCTCAAACAGGGCTAGGTTGGGGTAGTCATTGAAGACATAACCGGAGAACACAAAGTCCGGGTCGTTCAGCAAGGCTTTCAGTTGCTCTTGCTTGATGGACTTGTCCTTAGTCGCTTGGCGCAACAGGTTTAGACGCTTGCTCTTGCCTTCCTTCCAAGCCTCATAGGCTTGAAGTTCCGAATCCTTGATGGAATCCAGAATGTTTTGGCGTAGTTCAACGTCCTTGTTCTTCGACGCCTTCCGTAGTGCGGCATCCAGTGACCGGAACCACTTGTCCTTTGACAGGAATCCAAGTCCGCCGCCGGACAAAAAGACTTCAGGGTCTTTCGTGTCCGTGAACTCATCTAATCCAAACTCAGCAAACGGCTTACCGGCAAAGTTGGACAGAACGTCCTTCGACCCCTTGGGTCTGCCAGTCTTAGTGCCAGACTCAACCACTTCCTCTGGGGTGAATTGAGCCTCATCCAGTTCGGTTGCGTTGTCACGGTTCTCGATGCGAGTGATGGTCTCGTTGCCGCGCCCCAGAACTTTACGAGCGTTGTCGATGATCCGGTCAACTGCCTTCTGCGCTTGCTCACGAGACTTGCCAGTCTGCTCAGACTGAGCCTTTTTGACCAAGCCCTCTGCCGCACGGACATCTCGCGCTAGATTGTTCAGCGAAGACTTCACCCAAATACCAATCGATGTGTTCGGCGCAATCTCTGAGGCTCTGGTCTCAAGTTGTTTGGCAAGGCTACCCAACGCCAAAGCAGATTTTTCCAAGAAACTTGCCGATACATCTGATGAGATCCCCTCCGTTACTCGAACGATTGAGTCATTGACGTACTTGTTGACCGCTCCGATTTCCTCGGTAAGAACTTCCTTCTTGACCGCGCCACGGCTTGGTCGTTTGTTCTTAGCCTTCATCTGGGCATCTTGCTTCTCAGCCTCAATCCGGTTCAGTTCCTGACTGATGCGGTTTGTGAGGGCTTCAGAGCCACCAGACTCAGCCTTGGCTTGCTCGTTGGCTTTGTTTTCCTCACGGGTGCGAACAGCCTGCTCAACCTTGGACGTCAGTTGAGCCGCACGACCAGCGTTAATTTGCTTTGCCTTCTTTGCATCGGCAATTTTTGCCTTGGCTTCGTCAGCAGTGATCCGACCAGCCACAACATCCTCTTCGAGGATGTCCAGCGAGGCATCGCTTCTAGCCGCTTGGCGGTTCTTCTTGTTGGTCTCTTTGTTTGCCTCACGTTCTTCCTGCTTCAATTCACGGTTGGCTTGCAACAGGTCGCCAACAACACCTTGTTGTTTGCGCTTGCTGACACGCTTGGCTTTAGTAGCACCGGGTGCTTCAGTAGTAGCCGTGCTGTTATCGGTGGTCGTGCTTAAAGCCTCGTTAGCCAGAGCCTCGCCTTTGGCGGCAGTCTCACGAGCCTTGCTTACAGCGGCTTTGCCCTCGGCAATTGCTTGCTCGATGGCGGAGGTTTCCTCCGCTGTCAGACTCTCACCACGAGCGGCTTTCTCCTGTGCCATCTTGGTCAGGTCGTCAATGTTCTTGGAGGTTGATTCCAAGTCCGTTGTTGCGCCGCGAGAGCGGCGACCCTTGCGAGGTTTCGGGGTGGTTTGTTTGGCTACCTTTGCAGTGGTATCCGCTACTTGCGTTTCGCCCCCGCCTTGGACAGTGCTATCGCCACCGCCTGTTTCTGTGCCGCCTGTTTGCTCTGCGGTTTCGACGACCCCAGTTTGCCCGTCTGTTTGAACTTGCTCATCAGTTCCGACACGTTTGCTTTTACGACCCTTTGGCTTTTGCCCGGTTTCAGCGGCATTGGTTTCTCCAGACTGAATAGGTTCGATCTTGGCGGCGAAAGAAGCGGGAACAGTAAACGAACTGCCGTCAGGCATCTTTGCTTCAATCATGCCGTTAGCCAGCATGGTCCCCTCATACACCTTTCCAGCCGGATCGGTGATACGGACCGAGGTCGATTGAGGCTGAGTCTCAGTAGTTGCCGGAGCCTCAGTGGTGGCATCGGCAGTCTTCTGATTGCTTGCTTTTAGATCAGCCAAAGCATCGTCAGTCACGGCAGACAGAGAGCGATTAACCACACCAATGAAGGCTTGGTTCTGCTCAACAATCTTTTGCCCTGATTCAACTGTCTTCTTGTCTTCTAGCGCAGACTGGAACTTGTCTGTCAGACCCGCGCCCTCGACAACAGCATCAATTTTTGTCTTCACCTCAGGAGTTGCATCCTGATACATTGCGGCAAATACACTCAGACCACGGTCTGTGTTCACCATCTGGTTGAGTCGATCGACTCCAACCGTGACGCCATCCATTGCCTTATCTCTAGCCTCTTTGGCTCGATCGGCTTTAATCTCTGAGCGAGTTGCAAGAACATCAACAGGTGCGGTCAACGATTCACCGAAGAATTCCAGTGCGAGTTCGCCGAACTTAGGATCTTCGCCGACAGACTTAGCCGCCATGTAAGCACCGGTAGCACCACCAGTACCCTGAATAACAGCCTGAGTTCCGACGTTTGCCGTAGCGGCTAGAGTTGGACTGGCAAAACGGCTGGCAAATGGATTGAACGCCATGAATGCACCAGCGACAGCGTTGGCTGGAACTTCAGCAAGCGTCTTGGTGGTGGCATAATCTTTAGCCGCTTCGGTGTCTCCGCCAAACTTTTCCAAGCCCTCGACGTAGTTGCTACCCAGCGACCCAGAGACAACGGCAATAGAGTTGATTGCCGCACCCTTGGCAGCCATCTCAGTGCCTCGCACGATAGCGCCCTTTACAGCGGCACTTTCAATTGAGGAGAGCGCACCACGGGTCACCAGTCCTCTGGCGATCCCGGTAGGCACTGCGGCGGCAGGGTTGCGAAGGGCAACAGCCGCACCCAAGGCAGGAACTTGCTCACCCAAGAAGTTGACGATTGCCCCCGGGTTGTCAACAAAGAACCCGAGCATCGCCTTGGAGCCTTCATAGGTTCCAGCGACTACTCCATCTTCTTTGTCGAATGACTCTGATGCAACCTCGATTGCTTTGGCAATCCGAGGGTCAGACTTCATTCCCAAGTACTTTTCGGCTGATGCCGCCAGAATCTGCTCAGTATCCTTGGTGTCTCCGGTGACAGCCTTTTCCAGTTTGTTCGCCAGAAAGTCCCATGTGAGCATGACACCTTGCCAACCCTTTTTAACGGAGTCGACAAAGCCGACACCACCGCTGGGGTCGTTAGGGTCTACTGCTGGCTTTGGCTTCTCTGCCAGAGGGGTGTCATTTACCGGCTCACCAGTTTCAGTAGGGATGTCCGGCGCACCATAGCGGCGTTGCATCTCCACCATTGTTTGAGGACGTGCGATACCACGACGGACTTCGTCCTTCGCAGTATCGGCGTCCTTGAAAACTGGGGTGGCACGGATACCAAACTGTCGTGAGTATTCGTTGACTTCGTTTTCTAGTGCCATGACCAGCCCTTACTTGATTTTGCCGTTTTTGATAGCCTCGTAAATCACTCGCGGAGGAGGTGGGTAACGACCAGCAATGAGTTCGTCGTAGTAAATCTCTTGCGCTCGGGCAATGCGAGAAGCAACTGCCGACTCCTCAGACTTCCGTTTCTTCCCGTCGATAGCCAACTCATTGTCAGCCTCGATTCGCTTCTGCTCTTCCTTGCTGAGTGCTTCGATGCCGGCAGATCCACGATTCATGTACAACTGGAACAACTTGTCGTCGTCACGCTGTGCGCGATCCTTGCCACGAGAAGCCAAGTCTTGAGCCTGAAGATCAAGACCGCGCTCACGATATAGGTCGTCACGCTCTTTACCCTCTTGCTCAATCAGAGCCTTGGCGGACAGAGTGTCCAAAGCCAAACGACGAGGGTCAAGCGTGATAGTCGAGCCGTCTTGGAATTTAAGGTCGAAGACCTTCTTTTCCAGCATCCTCTTGCCATTCGGATCTCTTGGGTCAATTTCTTTGGAGATGCGAGTTTCCACATCGAAGTCACCAACGTCATCGCCAAACTCTTTGTAAAGTTTTTTGCCCTTCTCAATATTCCCAGCCGCCATTGCAGATGCCGCTTGGAATACACCTTCCTTCTTCATCGCGGCAAGAGTGTTCACTGTTGTCATCAGAGAAGATCCGGTGACTTTCTCGTCAGCCCAATCAATCATTGACAGACCGGTAATGACGTTAGAAAGATTCTTGAAGTTGGACACCTTGTTGAACAGAGACTCCGCTGTCTTTGGATCTTTTTGAGCCAACTCTTGGAAAGGGGACTTCTGTGGTTCAGCCGCAGGTTTTGCTGACTCACCGCTAGGAGTAACCGTAGTGCCATCTGTCGGGGTGGCAATGCCAGCCCTCTGATTTACAGGAGCCGAAACCGGCATCATGTCGATTGGAGTTGCTACGCCAGCACGACTTGCCACGGGATTAACTTGGACATCAGCGCGACCGCGACCGCCCTCAAATTCAGTGTACTCTTGTGCGCTACCGTAACCTAGACGACGAGCCTCGTCGTCAGTGATAGGGGCAACACCACCCATCGAGCCGTTGTTATACGCCCGAATGCCATACCGACGAATGGTGTCCTCATCAATGTAGGCACCATCAGCGGCTTCCAACATATAGCCGGGTTGAGCCAGTCCTTGACGGGATGGATCAAGCGATGGATCTTCAAAATCAACGCCAGAAGAAATCTTCATGGGCTTGATGCCATTGCCGGATTGAGTACTCATGCCAGACTGTGGCGTCATGGATGGAGGCGGCTTTGCAATTGCGGCATCAGGTGCCTTGGGAGTCTCGACACCAAAGATGGAGCCGCCCATCCAGCCCATCATCTTCTCGGCGAAGTCGTTACGGCTTTTCTTTCTGCGAGTATCTTCCTTGGTGTCGGCGATACGAGCATCGTAGTACTCACCAACCTTGTCTTGGTACTCTTTGTCCTGCTTGAGTTTCTTTGCGGACAGGTAGCCGCTGGTTAAATCATATGGATTTGCCATTTACTTTCTCCGGATGCCGTATTTGCGCTGTTCTTGAATAGCCGCTGGTGTGTGGTAACGATCTAGCAGTTTGTCGAAGAACTCGACACCTTTCTTCTGCACCACGTCAGCCGGAATAACGTACTCACCCTTGGACAACATCGCAGGGATTGAGTCAGATGTGGTTGTGCCGGGACCACGAACACGTCCCTTGCCGTCTTGGTCGAGGGCAGGCTCATCAGTACCGCCCGGGGTTCCGTCAGCGGCAAAGAACATTGCCCCTGCGTTGATTAGTGCGGCAGTCTGTTGGGCTTGCATATCGTAGGACTTCAGACCGTAGTTGCTGATTGCCCCATAGATGTTGCCAGCCTGACCAAGAGCATTAACACCAGAGTTGGTGAACTGGTTGGCACTAGCCATGCCAGCGTTGTACGAGTTGTTCGCACCAAACTGAAGACCACCAGCCGCATTGCCAGCATTCACTGACCCACTAGCCGCAGTTGCGGCAGTTCCGGGCAGACCCTTACCAATGTTTACGGCATTCATCCGACGCTGGTCACCAGCATCACGAGCCGCATAACGGGCATTGGTCATGGCACTAGCCGTTTGACCGGCTTGTTGCGCCGACAATTGGCTGTTGATCGCCGCTAATGCGTTGGCGTTCGGTCTGAGACCGAATCGGGCTTGAGACCGCAGTGCTTGTTGCTGTGCGCCACGGAACCCTTGGGCAATATCCCCACGAGCCAGAGAGGCGTATCGCTCTTTCTCGGCATCGGTATCGAACCCCAAGGCGTCCTTGGCAATCCGATCCTCGATGGGAGCGTAGGTCTTTTGGTAGCGGTCATACTCGCTTTGAGCAACGCCACGCTGGGTGTCCATCAGTCCCATCTGGGACTTGATCAGATCAGCCGTGAGCGCATCGGTCTTTTCGGCACGAGCCTTTTGATACTCTAGTTGCTCTCGACCAAGTTCCACCTGTGCCAAGCCAACTTTCTCAGAAGCGGCGGCGGTGGCTTGCATTCCCGGATTGGGATCTGGCGGTTCACCGAAAATCAGATCACGCACGAAACTCATTTTGGATACCTCGTAGTTAGATTTGTGAGTTTGAATAACATGGTGCTGTGGTTGGCACTGACTAAGTGCCAATCATGTCGCCGTATGAAACGAAGCACCTTTTCGTTGTCGCGGCTCACAATTGCGTACAGAGGGTCGTTCTGTGCGAACGCCCACTTGAATGCGGGGGAAAACAACTGCCCCCATCTCCCGTGATACTCAGGGAGTACCGACAGATGCAACTTCTGACCATTTAGGACCAGACCTCCTACGCACCTGCCGTCTACTTCAAAACCTACCGATGGAAGCAAATCCATCGCCTTACAGTAATCTTCCTTGCCAAGACCAAACTCGCAGGACAACTGCTTCTCTGAAGCCATCTCAGCCTCATACATCACTTCGGAGTTAACCTTGTTTAAGAGCCTCATGTCGACATAAATGGCTGTGAAAATAGGCTTCTTGCCAAGTCCATCCGCCTAGCCTTTTTACAAAAGAAGACATACAGGCTTTGCCAGTTCATTAGAATCCCCTCCGAATCATTGGCGGCAAAGTTTGTGTACCTTCTATAAGCGATTGGGCTGTTGTTAGAAACCAGCGCACTATAAAGAGTGCTGTCATTGGCGTCAGACAAATCAAATCCATAGAACCCAGACAACTCTTCGTCTGGAGCGATGAAGAAGATTTCAAAAAAATTCAACATCTCTGGTCTTGAGGGCTTGCCAAATTCCGCAAATGAGTTTGTGAAACCAATCGCATGAGACTGTGGACTCATCCACTCAGGCTTGTCTTGCTCCCACAAATCAGTGACATACATGATTGACGTTCCACTGTCTCGACCAAACAGTCTATGTGCAGTGCCAACTTGACGACCAACCACCGGCTCAACACTAGAAGTTGGCAGGCAAGTTCTTGTCACTCTCTCGTTCAAGAACTCGTGCATATAAGACTCGCTAACAGCCCTAGAGAACTCTGGATCAACCCAAGAAAACTGAGCCTTCAACTCATCCCACAATTCCGTCGCGCCATCTTCAGCGTTCTTGTAGTTCTGAACTCGAACTCCTGTGTTCAAAAACAAAGTGTCGCTCATTCAACCCATCCCTCTTGCTTTAATGCCTTGTACAAATACTCGTCCACGTCATCACCAATAGGGACGACGATTACAGTGTTCATGGTGGTGATTGTTTTCTTGCAACACTCGGCGTGAACAATCTTGGTGACTGAATAGTCAACCCACTTCTCGCCACTTTGCATCTCGGTGATGCTGTTGATAGTCCACGGTTTAATCATATCGAGAGGCGTCTCCTACAATCACGGAGTTAGACGTGAGGTTGATAGTCTCGTTTGAGTACGGCCAAGATCCGCCCTCTCCGGAAGCGCCTCCGGTGCCAATACCAAGAAACGCTCCGTCTCTTGAATAGGTCCAATTACAACCAAATGAGACTGGTATCCACCCGGCTCTTATGCTGGAACCGTCGTATCGAATGCCGCCACGATAAAAACACCAATACGTTGATGTCCATGAATAGTTTCGTTGTGCGCCTACGCAGTTACCCTTTACGGTCGCTCCGTCACACTCCTCCTCACTGGCAGAATATGACGCTTGCCTTTCGGCTTGAGCCAAACTCATAAAAGAAAACATTGGCTTTGCTGGCTGACCAGTTAACGAGTAAGTGTTGTACTCAGTCGGCGCAAAGAACCCACCGCTTGTAGACTCACTTGACCCACAGTACTTTGCGTCCAAGCCATAGGGAAAGGATGGTCTTGGATTTGATGGGTGCGTTACTGATAAACCTCCAGTAATAGCAAGGGGTCTTAAGCGGCTATCAAAAGACGGAGTCCCGTCATCTCGATAGACCAGCATTCCATGAGAGTCGGTAGCGGTGCTTGCTCTTGGGTCTGCAAAGATGTACATCTCAGGAACATTCCCACTGTTTCCAGTCCTCAACACCTCAATATCCCACTGATTCCCACCTGCATTGGTAATTCTTGAGATCGCGTAGAACTCTGTTGACGGCATCGTGATGAACGGGAGCGGGGTAACAGAACAAGTCGCCCTGTACCTTGCACGACGAATGCCACCGTAATTGTCATTTGTGTACAGCATCTCTGCATACGTTGACAACTTCTGCACGAAGTGCAGGTTTCTTGTGTCGCTAGAAATCAGAATTTGATTGCTAGTGTTGTAGGCGATGAATCCTTGGCTCATCTTGTCAACACCAAAATGTAAGCATTTTCATTGCCACCCGTTACCGAGACTGTTGTCCCGCTCACGGACACGGTGTGAGCCAACGCTTTGCGATCAGTCGGCGGGGCGTCAATTAGAACTTGCAGGGTTAATACCTCACGACCACTCAGAATTGGATAGGAGTTCGATGCACTGCCGTTCGCGGCGACAAAGAAGAAGTCAACCTGATTCCACGTCACATCAGTGGTGGAGTAGGTCAACGCTCCACTTTGCTGATAGACGTTCAATCCATAGGTCATGCGTTCAGATCCCCAATCTTCACCCGCAATACCCCAGATGAGTCATAGACCTTGATCACACTGTTTGTGATCTCTGTCCTTGCCCCGGAAGTGCCACTTCGCACGTTCAGAGAACCCCGGAATACTGCGTCATTAAACTCAGCGTTACCGCTCTTCTGGATGCGCCAACCTGCGGAACCCGACGAGAAGGAATTGCTCTGAATCGTGTCGTCGATCTTCGCGTTAGTGATTGCCGCATCAGCAATCAAAGCAGTAGTTATCGCCGCTGTTTGTATTTTAGCAGTGCTAATACTAGCGTTGGAGATTTTTGCGTTAGTAACCGCCAAATCTGCAATCTTCGCCGTCACGATTGCGGCATCAACGATGCGGGTTGAGTCAACCGCTTCGGTGGTCGCTACCGTGCCAGTGCTTGAGTTATATGGTCCCACGACGTTTGTCTTGCTGACAAACCGAATCCAGTAGTAGAAGGTCTGGGATGTTTCCCCGACGTTGTCGGCGTAGATGAAACTGTCCGTAGTGCCTATTAGCACTGCTGATCCCAGAACGTCAGTGGACGCCCTCCAGACCTCTGTAAGGGCGTGGTTGCCGTAGATGGCGGCGTCCCATGTCAGGACATTGTTTGCCAGCCCGGAGCCAACCACGAGGTTCTCAGGGGCTGGGGGAGGGGTGAAATCGTTGCCAGTTACCGGGATGGAGACGGCAGGGGTGACCGGCTGGGGAGCGTAGAGCGTACCCCCAGCCTTGATCTCTACTACGCCTTGAAGAAACAGGTCTCGCCAAGTGACCACCTGATCGTACTTTGAGCCTCGGATGCCCTCGTAGATCTCCAGAATCTCCTTGACCTTGTCGAGGAAAATCTTGATCTGCGCCGGATCGTTGGTAGGAGAGGGCAGTGCGGGAATGCTCGTCTCTCTCCCAGTAGGAGGATTGGTCTCGCCAGCGAATAGGGCTGGCGGGTTGGTCGTGATTGCCTCAGACATTGACTTGCCTAATTCCTCGTACAGTTTCAGACACTGCGATGTAGTTAATCTGATCTGATGCAACTACTTCGAACTCGAAGCGGTCAGCCTTGTACCCGGCTGGCAACTTGTAGACCTGTTCAGCCCCAATCGACAGAGTCGATTTGAGTGAGCCGTTGGCGTACAACTTGAATGTCACCGGGTAAGCGTCAGCACCAATCTTCACCGCGCCCATGTTTTGCTGATACGGAGTCCTGAACTTCTTGGACCGCCAAGTCATAGTCAGGTTGTCCGTGCCGTGATCCCACTTCACGATGTCGCCATCGACGGCAAGGTACAAAGCGTCCCGCAAGCGGTCGTTGTAGCCAGCCGTGGCGTACAGATCCAGTTTGTGGATGCTGGGCTTCATGGCGAATTCAAAGACCAAGCACCCCTGCTCCGTGCCGTTGTCGTAGAAGGCGAAGTACCTTCCGTCCAACTCGTATGCGTGGATGGAAGATGGGTTGTACTCCTGCCATTCATCTCGGGGGATTAGCCCAGTAGTCAGCATAGAGATGCCGTCTGGACCAACCCGGACGATTCCGTCCGGAGATGCGTAAACAACGCCACCGCTCATTTCCACGATACTGCGCTTGGAGACACAGGCTTGCTTCATCTCCAGTTTGATCATGGTCAGAGACGCAGGATCGGTTCCAGAGAGGATGTAAGGATTAGCCTTGGTGCCAACAAAGATTGACTGACCAAAGGCTCCCAAGCCCACAATCGGACTGTCCGTGGAGATTTGATATGCGATAGGGTAGGCGTATAGAGCAAACGGCTCTGATAGGTAAAGGGTATTGCCGGAGAATCCGACGCCAATACCGTTAGCCATCAACTTCAGACCAACCATACTTTCTGGGGGTGGAACCCATCCCCAAGTCTCTACTACCTCCTGCAAATCCTCCGCCAATGCCGAGTCGTTATACGACGCTTGAGCCAGCGGGATCTCCGCCACAAACTGAAAGTCAGTACCTTTAGATCCAGCATTGCTTCGATAGATGCGCTTGGTGGCTACATCCACATTCGACAGTGAGTTGTATGGGCTGGCAAACGAACCAGTCGGCAAGTTGGTCAAGGCAATGGTCTGACCCGGTTGGAACGACACAACATCCGTTGGATCGCTCGGGGCAGATTCCTCGCCCACGCTACTGACGTAGGTGATGACATAAGCCACAGACGAGGCGATTGCCGTATCACTGGTTGGGCTACCGCTCACCCCAAGAACTACCGTTGATACGTTGGGTGGTGGTACGCCAAGGCGGTAGGCATTCGAAGGATAGTTAGTATCCGTCGTAGCCCGAGCCGCCGTGGTTACCTTAGGGTATCCGTCACCAGTAAAGTAGGTCCGCTCTGTCGTGTCGTTATCGATGGGCGCACGGACAACATCAACGTCCGTAGTCCAAGTAAACCAATAACGAGACTCGTCAGTTTCGTTTTCGCCAAACCGATAGATGGTCTGTTTAGTGCCAGCCTTGGTCGGCGTGGTGATGGTCTGAGTTTCCTTCCAAGGGCGCAAGTCACCATAGATCAACTTGGTGTTCACTGCGTCTTGAGCAAACTCATCACCGAGAAGTTCAGGGTTCAATCCCTTCACCATCCCGTTGAAGGTTCTAAGCACTATTGTCGTCATCTTTTATTCCGTTAGGCTACGAGACCGGGGAGGTAGACAGTCTTGCCGTCCTTCTTGGTGGCAGTCAGGATCTGCTTCTTTAGGTCATTGGGGTTGTACGAAACGTGAACCCACCCGCTATCAGGGACTCCGGGTGTGTAGAACTCCAGAATCAGTTGGGTGTAGTCAAGGTTCTCCGAGATCCACTGAGCGAGGTCTGCGTTTGCTACCCCGGGAATCTCAATGTCAGCGGCTTGACCCTTACAGTGATCGGATGTTTTGGAGCCACCCACTGCCGCGTTGACGTTGGGGTGACGAAATCCGGAGTTGACCTTAACACCCTTACCGTAATGGTCCCTGACGGGCTGGAGAACTTTCTCACAAAGTGTTTTAAGGTTGCCAATCTCTTCGTCTCCGGGTGTGTTGTCCAAGTCGTGACGCAGAGCGGTCTCGCTCTTGGTCATCTCAGATAGGGTGAAGTTGGGTGACAGGTTCATTTTTTGAGCGCCTTTATCTCGTCTGATTTATCTTTGCTACCTTGGCTTGAGCCAAAGTAGTAGGACAGGATCTGGGTGACTGCCGCTGACAGAACACCAAGGATGTAGATCAAGATGTCCTTTGCCTCAGGCTTGACCTCAACAAAGATCAAGATGGCGAACAGAACAAACGAAAGTCCTGTTACGCCAAGAGCCAAGGCAGGGGTGACAATCTTGTTGATGTAAGGAGCGTGTTCGCTCTTTGCAATCTCGACCTCGCGGTTACGAGCAGAGTCCCGGTCTTTGGCGTGAACCTCAAGTTCCTTGAGATCAATCTCTCGGAGTTTGAGAGCCGCATCAGGATCGTTTTGGACTGCCTTGGTCACAGCCTCAACTGTGTCCTCAACGCCTAACTTCTTTGCGATCATTGATACGGCGGCTCCACCAAGCGGTCCAGCCACTGCTGTGGCTAGTCCGGGGGCTACGCTTTTAAGCAGGTCTACTAGCATCCTTCGGCTCCTCTAAGGTTGGTTCTTTTTGGGGTGGCGGCTCCGGCTTCTTGATGGCTGAACTAACAGCACTTGCCATCACGCCAGACAAAGCACCAACAATGAAGTTGGCGATTGGTGAAATGAGTTTGAAAAACTCAGCGTCGTTTGGGGCTTGCCCATTCATGGGCTGAGTCACAAAGATCAGCGAATACAGAACAGATCCAACAATCCCGACCAGCGTCAACGCCAGCAAGATGCCAATCCAATACCTCAGTCTTGCGTCATATTGCTCGGGGGTCATTTCTTAATTCCTTTCAGCAGTTCCGAATCAACCAAATCTTTTGTGCAAGTGCCGTCCGCAGAACACGCTGGCGGCTGACACTCTTTCTTCGCCCAGTTTGCTGGGTCTTGACATGGGTAGCGGAACTGATCTCCGCACCCAGCCAGAAGAAGACAAGCCAATAAAACGACTCGCATACTTACCTTCCTAGTGGGTTTACAGTCGCCCGTTTGAGGGCGTTCATTTCCGCACGGAGTCCATCAGTGATGGACTTGAGTTCCATACGGATCGAGGAAAGTGAGGCTTGAACCTCACGGCTATTGCCATCAGAGATAGCCCTCGTCTCCCGTGAAAGGGCAAGAGCATCAGCGGCTTTTTCTTGAGCCTTGATTGCAGACTCCATCGAGTTGATGAGCCTGTCTTTTAAGTTCTTGTTCTCTAACTTGAGGGCTTCAACTTCCTTGCGAAGTTCGCCTATGCCTTCAACTTCTTCAATCGCCGAAACCGCTCTGTTGTATTGGGTTATCCCAACGTAGGCTCCGCCACCGATCACCGGCAAGATCGTTAAAAGCCCTCCCAGTATCACCCCCGGTGATAAGGTCAATGAAAAAGTCTTGGGAGAATCTGTACTCATTCGGTAACTCCTGATTCATGGGAATGTCTATGAAGACATTCGGTTGTTGAATTCCGGGTTTAACGAAGAGTTCCAACGACAGTGCTGTGCCAAATCCACCTATGCCAATCTTTGGCTTTCCAGAAGATGAGGACGACCCCGTCGATTCGGACCTCTCCGTCTTACTGCTCGAATCGGCAGTACCACCCCCGGTAGAGGTGGTGGTCTTTGTCTCTGTCTCCTTGGATGTCTGCTCCGGCTGAGACGTAACTTCTGGCGCAGACATGATCGGTAATTCCTGCGGCACAGGAACCTGCGCTGGCGTAACCACCGGGGTGGCAACAGCAGACGCTGGGTTCAATGGACTCACAGGGCTGGTTGGGTTAGTCGGGTTCGTCATCGACTTAACACAGGTGTTTGAACTAACAGCCCAGTCACCCCATACAGGAGATCCGTATGGGTCCGGGCAGGACGACGCTCTAACTTGCTCTATCGCCCCCGTGTAGCCAGAGTCACACGCTACGGTGCGGGTCTCTGCGCTTACCTTGCAGGTAGGCGGGTCTTGCTTACAGGTGTCTTGCGACACCGTCCACGGTCCCCACAGCGGGGTTCCGTATGGGTCTGGACAAGTGCTAGTCCTCGTCAGGATCTTCGATCCAGAGTAGTGGATAGGACAGGCTTCAGTCTTGGACTCCGAACTTGGCTGGCAAGTTGGAGGAGGTGGCGGTGGAGGAGCGGGTGCTACTCCGTTACAGAAGTAACTTTGCCACGTTGTGTCGTATGCCCCGGGCTGACAAGCCCAACAGGTGCTGTTAACAGGGCAGAACTGGTATCCGGTGCGTGGGTCGTTTGTCCACGACCCAGTGCAATAACATGATGTTGACTGAGCGTTACTCTTTATCGGCAGGCTTATCAGCAGAAGCGTCACGAGCAGGCTCAGGAGGTGTCCAATCTTCGCCATAGATCTTCCTGAATTTCTCTGGCTTCAACTTGAACCATGCAAGCCTAGCCTGTTGACCAATAGCCCCTCCCATAGGGCATGGGCTTCCACTCATCTCCATTGCGTCCCAGACTCTTTCGTCTTGGCAAAGCACAGCAACCGCTGTGATCTTCAATCCGAGGTCGTTCAGGGTCTTGGCAAGTTTGATGCGCTCACAGTTCTTGTCTGTGTAGACAGTGCCGCCCGAAACGCCAATGACGGTTGAACTGACAGCCCCGGATACGGGGATGCCACACACGTCTTGGGAAAAGGCAGACATCGAGGGAGCCATCGCTGATGCTGGCGGCTGTCCCTTGTAGTTGATCGTTGTGTCTTGTGCGCTTGCGACAGACGCAACACCGATGACCGCTACGGCGATCAGAAATAGCAGGGTGCTTCTCATATTAACCTCAGTAGTTCAATCAATAAGCCGATGTCGAGGATGATGAAGAAAGCCGCAAAGCCCCAATCAAGAGCCGTGTCTTTCAACGAATCTATCCAACTTGGCATCGATGATGTCGAGGCGTGTCAGCACTCGATTGATGTCGGCGTGAACCTCCACCTTTGTTACATACTCTTTGGCGACCTCTTCACGGGTTCTGTTGAGCAGAACCTGAAGGCGTTGAAGTTCAGCAGACTTCTCCTTCAGTATCCACGACACAATCCCCACCAGTAGAGACAGCACGACGTTCCATAACAAACCCATATCCACTATGTACCTCACTAGGATTCCAATAAAAAAACCCGCCGAAGCGGGTTGGTTGTGGCTTTTATTACTACGACCAGTTTGATCCGTAGAAATTCACGGCAAAGTTGTATGTAGCGTTTTGCCAAGAGTAAGTTCCTGAGTAAACCCCTTGACCACCAGAGTCTGCTACTGACTGACTTTGTCCACTGCGACCCCAGAAAGAGGTGTCAATAGATACGTTGCTACTGCTACCAGTGAAACTGACGCCGCTAGTTCCCATGCTGATGTTTGAAAGGACATAATTCGCTTCCACGTTTGCGCCACTGTATGAACTCATCCAGTCAATTGAACCGCCGCCATAAACCAGAGAACTGTAAATACCGGCGTAACTGTTGTTATTGTTGTCATACACCCACGAAAACTTATCGTACCCGCTAGTGCCACCCGGTCTCTTTGTTGGAGAAGAACCGCAATTTTTGATCACGCAGTTTTGGATCTTCAATCTGGTAGTCGAAGAGTAGGCTCCGAAGTTGTCTTCGTTCATTCCAAAAATTGCTGTCATGTAGTTTGAGGACATTCCCTCACTGCCACCGTTCAAGTCTCTCTCAAGAATGCACCCAATAACAGCGCAGTTATCACTTCCTAGTGCGAAATGGAAATCCCTGTTTGCCGATCCGGGGTTGTAATGAACGATATAAGTCTTCCCCGGGTAGCCAATGATTCGGAGATTCATGCGTCTAGTTGCGTTACTTGGAGTGAAAGATGCCACCCCGTAGTTACCAAGGTTGTATGCATTCCCGGTTAAATAATGCACTTCCGGCGACAGCACAATTACGCCATCGTTTCCGGCTACCGAGACAGCCTTAGGAATTGTCCCAAATGCAGTAGCCCTGCTTGTCCCATTGTTGTTGTCGCTTCCTGATGTGGCGTTGACGTAGTAAACGGTATTCCCGGCGTTCGTAACAATGGATTGGTAGGCGGCTGGCAGTGCAATCTGCGGCTGGACTTTGATCGAGTAGGCTCGTTCAACATAGTTACCCGCGTTATCAGTCGCTCGAATGGTGAATGAAGAAGTTACTTCCGAGTTGCCGGGGCTTCCAGCCGTTCCAGACACAACTCCTGTTGAGGTGTTTAACGAAAGACCAGATGGCAAAGAGCCTGACACAAGAGAGTATGTGACAGTGGAGCCAGCATCAACATCTGTGGCATCAAGGGTAAGGCTTACAGACGCACCGCCAACATACGTCCCAGCCAACCCAGCAGAAACGTTAAATGTTGGACTTGTTCCGGTGGTAATTGCCCCATCCAATTGAGAAGAAAGACCAGTTGGATTTGTGACCTTAATCGTGAGTGGTCCGTTGGCTACTGTAAAGTCTTGCGGTGTCGTGACCACAATACTGGATGTGCTGTTAACAGAAGTGCTGGCTGGAGAAAATTCAGCCCCACTAGAGGTGATAATTTTTACAACCGCACTAGCCTCAAAATTACTTCCACTTAGCGTAAAAGATGTACCAGACTCCCCGTTGTATGCATCTGGTGATACGGCAGTAAGCACCGGAGGTGCGGCAATTGGAGTCCAGCCAATAGAGTCATACACCTCATTTCTGCCGAGTGTGCTGTTATAACGAACCATGCCCTCAGAAGCGGTAGGACGTTGTGCCGTGGTTCCGTTAGGAACCCGAATAGCGGCAGTGCCGCCAAAGGTAGCCACACCAGATGTGCCTCCGCCCAAGAGGGCGGCAAGGTCTCTTGCTTTAGTCATTCAAAACTCCTATGCAAAACTGCTTCGCGTCTTGTTGTAGATGTCCGCAATTGCTCCAGCACTCAATGGAGTGTTGTAATAGCGCAAGTCTGCTTGCATCTTGTAACCGGCATTGCCTGTCGCATAAGTGCCGGGCAAGCCGCCAGATGTCCCGTCTCCACGACCGTTAAAGTTCACCGTTTGACCGGAGCCAATAGACGGCCAAGTTCCGGTATTGCTAAGGCTATGAGATTGAGAAACTCCATTCAAATAGATGGCTATCGCGCCATTCGTATATGTGATGCCTATGTGAAACCAAACGCCCTTGTTGCCGTTAGACCCACCTGAAATGTTTGGAGTTGTCCAAGAGCCTTGACCCGCTGAATTGGCGTAATGCTGTAAGTAAACATTGCCAGTGCCATTTGTGTACCAATCGTGCGCCACAAAAGCATTGCCGTTACCGTTGCCACTCCAAGAGTGGAATGTTGGGCTGAAAACGTTACCGCTAGTATTTGCGCTGCGATCTTCCCACATGATCCAATAACAGATAGTGTGGTTGCCACTGTTGCCTGCAAAGACGCTATTGTCTGTCGGCAGTGGTAGCCAAAATGAGTCACCTCCGTCGCACATATAAGCGTACTGATCTTTTTGCTTGGCAAGCGTATTCAAACCAGAGACGCCGCCTTGGGCATCAAGTATGAACTTGGAACTGCTAACTGGACTGGAGTTCTGATTTGACGAGTCAATGACCATCGAGTTGATGACTCGAACCACGCCACTCTGGTCATAACTTGAGGCGTACTTTGCCGCTGGAAGTGTTTGACCTTCCTTGTTTCCGGTGGACTGCCCATTCCAACCGGCTCGAAGCCATAGTTTCAGGTTGGGTTCATAAGCCGCAGACTCGTCATCTGTTACATTGATTTGGAATGTTCTGGATGTTGAATCAGAAGCGGAGTTCGCAAGCACAGCAAACGAAGTATTGGTATCGGAAGATACCGCAGAAGGCGCTCCAGAAATAACTCCGGTGGAAGAATTCAAAGACAAGCCGGAAGGTAGGTTGCTACCTGATGCAAGGGAGAAAGACACTGATGTGCCATCTGGATCTGATGCCTGCAAAGTGGTGTTCTGAAGTATCTCCCCCTCGTAAAGAACAGATGGGACCAACTGACCACTTGAGGTGGTCCAAGTCGGCGTCGATCCAGCGTCTAGTGCATCCGACAAATTCCCACTCAAGCCAGATGGGTTGGTCACCAAAATTGAGTACGGCTCTTTACCGGCTGGCAGATACGTTGATGGGGTCTGTGCAGTAATTTGTGTGGAAGAAACAAATGTCACCACAGGCGAGTTGTACTCAGTGGCGTCGCTACCAACAAATTTTACGGTTGCACCAGAGGCAAAAAACAGACCGTTAATAGTGATCTCTTCATTGGCAGTGGTAGTGGTGGTCGGAGATATAGAAGTCACCAATGGAGGCGAGTCTAATTGCTTCCATGCAGAACCATCATAGTACTCAGCCAGCGATGTGGTGGTGTTAAACCGAATGTTGCCAGCCTGAGGTGACGCAGGTCTTTGTGCTGTTGTACCGGCTGGCAAATCAAAATATCCAGTACTCGTATTGTTTTGGTCGCTTACCGAAGTGGGGGTGGGCTGAGCAATCGTTGACCAAGATGGGTCGGTGCCGTCAGTGGTCAAATACTTTCCAGACTGACCAGTCTGGCTTGGCAGAGTCTCTTCGTTGATGCTCATGTAACGAGCATCAGCCTCCGCCTTGGTGTACCCATCAGACAGACCACGGGGCAGATAGGCAACACACTCGACAACGTCATCCGCAGAGGCGGCGGCAGTCAGTACGACTGTCGTGCCATTGGATGCCGTGTAGTCTTCACCAATAATCAGTTTGACACCGTTCTGGTACACGTCGATGTACCCGGGCGTGTAGCCACTGGACGGTGTGAATGTAGTCTGACCAGAGGTAGCCGTGAACGTACTTACAGTACGTTGCGACGATACCCCGGGTGCGTTGCCGATATAAGCCATGTAATTTCCTTACGCCGGTTTTGTTGGGAATGTGACAGTAACGTCGCCGTTCGCATTCACGCTCCAGTTAGACGGGTCATCTGTGATGTCACGGAGTGCTTGCCTATAAGCCAATCTTTTAGGAGTGGAGCCAACATCTGACAAAGCCCACCAATCAGTCTCCGCCAAAAGCCGATCACGTTGAAGACGAACTTCAGACAAGGCGGCTTCTTCATTGTCTGCGATGACCCATGCGTTCATTTCAGACTCGGTTGGCTTAGGGCTTGAAGACAGCCAATTGATTGCGTTGTAACCAGTAGTGGATTGGTCAACTTCGTAGTCCACAAAAACCTTGTACCGTTTTGCAAGGCTTAAAAAAAGTCCGTAGATCATTCTGTTACCTCACCCATGTCGTGTAGCCTTGGCAGTTATAGGCAGTGCCGTTGCTAGAGTAATAGCCTTCACCGGGGTCTTCACCGTCACCGTGCCCAAAATAGCAACCAGATGTTGGGTCGCCTGAAGACGCGTTCACACCAACCATTCCGATGGTGGTTTGATTGCTGTTCGCACCAATTGAACCGTCGGCGTTGTAATCTGCTTGTATTCCGTCAACGCACCAATAGTTTGCGGTTGAATACACTGAGTCGTTCCCAGAGATTGACACGTTGGCTCTAGCAACTATCTGGCTACGCGATGTGGTATTGAATTGAGCATCAACATACGTCCCTCTATTTGTAAACGAGTACGTCCCGTTCGTACTCCCCCTACCAAAGGCAATGCATCTGGCGCGGGAAAACGAATAGTTGTTGATCCAAGCCCCAATAATGTAGTCACTATTTGGGTCAGGAGTCCCAATTGCCCCCATGGTGCCGTTTCGATTTAGCGTATACGACAAACTATTTCGGCTAGTGCCTGTGGGCAATACTGACGACCTCTGGTCGTTACTTGCAACGAGTATCCAGCCTCCGTCCGCAGAGTCGTAATAGAGTTGTTGAGCGTCGCCATTGGAATTTTTGAACCACGCAAGACCGGTTGCTTGACCGTTAGACTGCGCCGCCGCAATAGAGGCGTATGGATTTTGTTGGGAGCCGAGAGCCGCAAATACTACATAGCCCCATTCTGTACCCGTATAGATTCGCAGTTCTTTTGTTGAACTGTTCAAATACGCATCACCCGTTGATGGCGATGAGGGGTTTGAACTGCCAGACGGCAAACGAACCCTACTGTTGTTTGCCAGAGTAGTGCCGTTAATCTGCAATTCTGTTGTTGCATTAAGCGTAGGGAGTGCAAGAGTTCCGGTCATGGTGTCGCCGGACTTTGCAACCTTGGATGACAAATCAACAGTAGCCCAAGAGGCTGTTGTTCCGTCAGTGGTTAGATATTTACCAGATTGACCGGACTGACTCGGAACAGCCGCACCAGCGGCTAACTTTGCCGCAGTCACAGCACCATCTGCGATGTTCCCAGTGCCGACTGCCCCGCTTGGCAGGGTCAATGTCTTGCTGGATAGATCAAGCGTGTTGTGCATCTTGACTGGAGTAACAGCCTGATCGTTGATCTTCCCAGTAGTAACAGCACCGTCCGCAAGGTCAGTCGTCTCGACAGTGCCGTCTTGAATATTGCCGCCCGTCAGTACACCTTGGTACGGGGCGTTACCGATATAACCCATTGCCTACCCCTTATGCGAGATACGATGCAACAGCATCGGCAGAGTTAGATGCGCTGGCATAAGCGGTGATCGTGTCACCCGCTTCGAGCACAACCTTCTGGTCGCCGCCGACAATAGCCAGTGCGCCACCGGGGAGAACAGTCGCATCCTTCACCAAGAAGGCGGATGTGCCACCAGACTTGTTGATCTTTGCAGATGCCGTAATAGATGAAGCCGTTGTGTTGGAAATCGATAGACCGATCAACGTGGCGGTTGCTCCAGAGGAGACTGTGTCCGTCACGGTTGATGGGCTACCAGACGTTCCAAGGTTCGGCGTTGCTTTAGATTTGAATGCCATGTATCACCCCAGAGCGATTGCCATAGACACAGCGAAAGACTCCGCTTCCGCCGTGCTAGGGACATCAATGTTTGACCGAGCGGTAGCCGCATCTGCAACGTCACTAAGGTTGGAACTCTTCTCCATCTTGTCTGTGTTCAAGTTGGAGAAGTTGTTGTCAACCTCCGTGTTCGTCAGAGGCGACCCCTTCGTATTGCGAAGAGTTAGCGTTGACATGATTGGCTACCCCCTGACGATTAAGATGCGCTCAGAGTGATCGTCCAAGTCACAGTCATGGTGTCGTCTGCGGCTTTGTTGACCACGTCAAACACGGTGCGGCACAGCATATCGCCGCTCGTCGATGCGTTGAAGATACCGGCTTCAGTGACTGCGCCAGTAGCATCGCCAGCCTCGAACGAAGCAACGTACTGAACCTTCTCGTTGTTCGTGCCGGTGATGGTGGTGCTGTCCAGTGCCTCACGGGAACCCAGCATGGTGACAAGGTCAGTCTGACCAGCGGCGGCGGCAGTAGTGCCGGAACCGAGAGCCATGTGAGACATCACATCTTTGGCAGTGCCAACCATGCGGCTTGCGATGTAAGCCAAGCCAGCGTTCACCACGAGGTTCTTCACCTCACGGGAGTCTTTGACGTTGCCGTCTTTGTCTTTCAGGACAATGTTCAGTTGACCGGAAAGTTTCAGGTTATCGATAATCATGAGAAAGTCCTCTTGTTAAAAGGTTCTGGAAGCCCCGACGAAGTCTTCCGCAAAGTAGGTGAAGTCGCAGTACCCTTGACTTCGCAAAGACCCCGTGTCGGAGAGCAGGGTCAATTCCGATTTACCAAGCCCCGGCTCCTTCGAGAAGAAGTCGGAAGCAGAGTAAGCGTCAGCCACGGGTCGTGAGAATGACTTCTCAGCCAACTCCGTAACAGTTGCTTGCTCACTAATAGGCTTAGTGAAGTATCTGGAATAGGCTTCGCTAAGTGCCACTGAGTCGGCAGTGTTCTTGCCGTACCCAATTTCTTGTGTGTCTGTCAGGTAAGCCGAGTCGTTGAACAACCGGACATACGCCATCAGACGATAGAAGTCGTCAGAGACTGTTGCCACACGGGTCAACGTCTTGAAGAACGACATCTCTTGGTCATCCAAGATTGAAGCCGCGCCATCCACGTCGTCCGTGAATGTGACCTCATCTTGTAGCAACTTCGTCAAAGCGTGGGTCTGCACGTCAGTCAGACCGGCAATCTCGGACGGGTTCTTGAAGTAGTCAATCGTGCTGTCATCAGTGATGGCAGACGAGTCAACCAGAGCCTTGCCGAATTCGTAGAACTCCAAGTCGGTAATTGACGCAGTGTCATCCTTGACCTTCTTGGTCAGGATGAATGTAGTGTCCTCAACTCCGCTCACCTCACTAAACAAATACTTGCTGAAGTCCACGGCGTGGGCATCGGTCATGCCAACCGCATCAGTCAGGGACTTGAAGAAGTCCATGACCTGTACATCAGTCAGACCAGCCGTATCCGTAAGAGCCTTGTAGAAGTCTCTTGCTACCGCATCGGATAGGGAAGCATTGTTTGAGAGGTTCTTGAAGAACGCAATGAGCGCCTCTTCCAGAGCCGAAGAATTGTCTGAGACCACAACACCGTCAGCCGGGTTGCGTCGAATGATAAAGAATCCCAACTCTGCAAGCAGAGTGATGTGCGATGCACGAGCCTCCAGCGAGATTCCAAGTCGTTCGGTGGCGGCGGTGATCGCGTTAATTGCCGCCGTTAATCTCATGCGAAGTCCTCTCTGACCTTGAACTTGAGAAGGTCATAAATGGTCTCGCGCACTCCGGTAGAGCGGACGACTTCTACCTCGCCCTCATAGTCACCGGCATCCACATTCAAGTCACCAGACGCCCACTCGACGTAGCAGACGCCAGTCGTTGCAGTGTCAGGGTTGATTGTTGCGGTGCGCGAAAAAATAACGGTGGTCGAGCCAGCCGCACGGAAGTGCAGGGTGACGGTTGCGCCAGTCAGGTCAGTGGCTGTGCCAGTGTCCTCATCTGTCAGGGTTAGGCGCAACTGGGGACCAGTGTCACCCTGAACAAGTTTGATCTTCTCTGCCATTTAGATCCCCGGAATCCGTACTCTCAGGTCAGAGCGGACATAGCCACGGTTGGCTCTTTGACGAGCCACGTTCATGCCTTTCTCAAACTTGACCTGATTGATGGTTGCGGACTTTGCGTCCGAATAGGGCTTGCCAGTTTGATACTGGAGCCGTGCCAATGCGCCAGCACCAATGATGTCGGCGTAATCTTCCAGCAGTACGTCCTCAACAGTGGTCGAAGACCGAGTGGGCTTTAGAGCCACTCGCATCGTGATGCCACTGCGCTCCGTGTTCAGCGAGGCGGGAGAGATTGTGAAAGTCCGCTCATCCTTCTGGAAGTACACAGTAGGGACAGACTTGTTGACAATCGCGCCGTCATAATTCTTGTTGTACAGCGTTGGATCGGTGACGTTATCAGGCATCACAGCCTCCATCTCCTGATCCTTGAACCACATCTTCATGATCTTGACGATCAGGTGGTTAGCCAAAGGAGGCTCAAGGTCGTAATCCACAATGCCGCTGACGACAGTCACCGGGTCATGGTCACGCTGGATGATTAGTGTTTTCTCGCAGAACTCGATACAGGTGTTCCGAATCTCATGCTCTGCGATTTGCTTGGTCACGCCCTGTGCATAGGGCATGACGTAATCGAGGAATGTTGAGTACGCTTTGCTCATAGTGCGATTAACCCCTGACGCAATCTGTTCATCAAACCGATGGCACGAGATTCGTTGGCGTACTCATCGTCCACCATCTCAGCCCTACCAACGAGGAAGTCACTCACATAGAGCGAGTACTCATCGGGCAACGGGAACGTATCTGACAAAGCATAAGTACTCAGTGCGGTTGCGTAGGTCCCGAAGAAAAAGTCGGGGCGCAAACGACGTGCCTCTCGCACAGCCTCATTTGCATAAACCAACATCTGAGCGTCCGTGTAGCGGACCTTGTCTGCGTCCTTGAGGAACACTCGTGCGTTGTCAATTACGTTCTGAAATGTCGCCATGTTTCACCACAAATCTTTTCTTGCCCAGTGGTTCGCACTGAACACATCGTCTTTGGTTGGCTTACCGTTCTTGTCCTTGATACCGGCAGAACGGGCTAGGTAGTTCTTCCTGCGCTCTGGGTCTTTGTGCTGGGTGAAGTCTTCCATCCCACGCAGACCGTAGCGAACGAGTTTGACCTCGTCGCCTTTCTTGGCAAGAACCATCTTCTTTTCTTTGGCTCCAGCAGGAGCCTTGACGGGCTTGTTGAATCCGGGGAACTCATGACCCCGATATACCAACTTGCCGCCTTCCTTCTTAACGTCCTTTGCTTTCATTTCTTAGCCGCCTTCATGTTGTCAATCAGGTTGGGGTAAGGTCTACCGCTGGCTTTGGCTGATGCTTTAGCCTTGGCTTTCTGCGCCGGACTCAGGGGCTTGCTCTTCTTGTTTGGGTTCGGTTTGTCCCACACTTGCTTCTTCATCTGCACCCCCATCAAGTTGTTCTGCTTTTTGTTTGAGCAATTCTTTGTAGGTCTTGCGCTTTTGCTTAACCTCTTTGACCTGCTCGACTACTGGCTCAGACTTGGCGAAGGAGGTGATCTCAACTTCTTCCATGTCAGGGTTTTCTGCCAACTGAGGAGTCCATCCCCAGAGGTCGCCGTCTCTCTTGTCTCGTAGATATTTCATGTGACCTCGATAAAAAAGAGGGGGACGATTCGCCCCCCTCTCACTTGGTTACTACTTAGCCCTTGCGAACACGAGCAGTCACGAGTGCCTCAGGCTTCACAACTTTGTAGCCGTAGACATTCAGACCGCGCATGATGTTGCCGAAGGTCGTAGTGGAACGCAGGGTCTCCACGTTGGTGATCTGCGAAGCGAAAGAAATCGCATCACGGGTACCAGCGAGGATGTTCCATGCAGTGGTGTCAGCCGCACCGCTCGAACCACCTTCTGCGCCGTCCGAACCCAAATCGGTAAACGATGTCAGGTTGTTGGAGACGTACAGGGTGAAACGATCGATCATGCCGAGTTTGCCGTTACGCAGAGGAGTGGTGTCGTCACCAGTCAGGTAAGCCTGACGCAGTTCCGATTTCTTGAGCAGAGCCGCCATCCAAGCAGGGATGACAACCCAGCGACCATCTTCAGGTACGTTCTGCTCGTCCAGAACCTGACCCATGTCGAGGAGCAGATCCAGAATAGCAGTCGTAGAAGAAGCACCGTCCTTGGTAACAGCCAGAGGCGCACCAGTAGCACCGAGGTTGATGTTGCCGGAGATGGCACCAGCGGTAGCACCCTTGTTAGCAGAAGCGGCGTTAGCGGCTACGTTGTTCAGAACATCGCTGTCGATAGCGATCTTCATCTGCTGGGCGGCATCGTTGGTGAACATATCCATCAGTTTCACGTCAGCCTGAACTTCATCGACATCGTCAACAACGACGCTGAAATAGCGACCCTTGTCGATAGCCAGTTCGATGGGGCTAGACTGAGGAACCTGATTCGACAGGTTCATGCCCTTGGTGTAGGCAGAGATGGTGATCGTGGGGATGGTACGAATGTTGACCTTGTCGCCCTGACCCTTGATCTCGCCCTCCCAGTCGTTGTTCGTGATCTCGCCCAGAACGGTCGATTTGTAGAACTTGACTTGGAGTTTGCCCGACCAAATCTCAGGAATGAAATTCCCGGTATAAGCGTCGGTAGTTGAGCCACTGGTGTAGTAGCCAGAAGTGGTGGATACAGACATTTTAATTTCCTTTTCAAATGCCCATGCGCTCTAGTTAGCGAATACGCTTTTCAAGTTGAGCGGCATGGATGTCAGCCTCAATGGCAACCATTTGTTTCGGATCGATCTCACCAGACCTAGCACGTTGGTAAAACTCTGCGATCTCGGAGCGAGTCCAGATTTTTTTACCGGGTGGCTTGGTGTTGGTTTGTGTGCTTGAAGGCACGACCTGAGATTCGAGGTTCCGATTAGCGGTTACCTTCCGAATTGCTTGAGTCTTCTTCCACGCATTAAAGAAGTTGGCAACGCGAGTCGCGTCCTTTGCTCCTTCCGCATCCGCAAGTAGGTCTTGTCGGCGGCGTCCAGCCAAGTCATCGTATTGATCCAACCAAGAGTGAAACTCTTTGTCCTCGTTGATCTCCATCCAGTCAGGAACCATCGCGTTAAGTTTTTCAAAGAAACCTAACTCGACACTCTTGCTGGCTGTGACCTCGAAGCCTTCGAGTCGATTACGGAGTTCGTTGATCTCAGCATCCTTCGCTGTGATCTCCTCTCGTGCCGCACGGCGGATTAGATCCACCAACGGCTCACCGTACTCTTGTAACTCTTCAGGTTTGATCAGCGATTCTTTTGGTTTCGCTGTCTTCAATTCCTCCATTTGCTTCTGGAGGCGTTGCAACTGGGCTTGCAATTCTTTGTTTGCCGCCGCTAGTCTCGGAACCTCTGCTTGGTATTTCCCGTTCAGAGATTTGTATCGGGCTTCCCACTTCTGGTCTTCCTCTGTACTAGGAGGAGCCTCGTAGGTCTGCTCGACTTGTTCCGCTGGTTCTGCATCGCTATGGGCGTGAACCTCTTCGGTCTGCATATCCTCTTGCTGGGCTTCTTGCGAAGACTCCATCTGAGGTTGCTCGACTTCTGACTGCGGTGCTTCTCTTGAAGCCTTGAGTTGTTGAAGGGCTTGTTCAGCCTTTTCTTCTGCCGCTAAAACGGCTCGTGGTAGAGACATGATTACTCCGTAAACATATCGCTCAGACGTGTCGATGCCTGTCTGGTTTATCGACATATCGAAAGCGGTGCTTGGGTTTTGTTGCCAAGAAAGCGTGGCAACTCGCTAAACCCCCGAACGGGGGGAATTACTTACGACGGGCTACTGCGTCTCTCGCGCCCTTAACCGAGTCAATGAACTCGGCAATGGTTTGAGATGCACCCTGATTCCAGCGAGTAAGAACTTCGTCTTTCGTGGAATCGTTGGCTTTCCTGATCTCGTCAAGAGACCCAGCAAGCCACATCAGAACCAGTTGGAAATCTTTGTCATGCTCAAGCGTAGCCAGAGCAGACAAGATCCGTGCGTCAGGTTTACTCAGCACGGCTTACTTCCCGTAATCTTGCTTGGAGCGCATACCGCAAACGTATCCGCCATCCGCCATCTTCGCGGCATTGCCATACTGACTGGCGGACATCTTGCCGGAGGCTAGACGCTTTCCGGTCTCAAGCAGTTTCTTAGGGTTGGACTTCTCACCCTCACGCTTTTCCTCTGCCATCTCTTTGGCTTTGTACTGAGCGGGGGAGACCTTGCCAGAGCGGACGGCTTTTGCTTCAGCCATCTCTTCAGCCTTGGTGTCCTTGCCACTGAACGGCTTAACCTTGCCGCCGTTCTTGTAGCCCTGAGGAATCATCATTGCTCGACCCTTCATCGCATCACTCCATTCATAGTGTTTACATCCGCTCCACCAGCAGGGTTGCCAGCGGGGTCCATTTCCTGCGGGGCAGGTAACTCAGGCGCACCACCGGCTTGTGCCGCTTGCTGTGCCGCCATGATTTGTTGCATTGCCGCCATCTGCTCCTGTCGGAACTTGATGACCTCCTGATCAGGAACCAACTTGTCGGTGTCCATCTGGAGGCTACGAGCAACTTCGCGCAGGAGGTAAGCACGACCTTCCATGCCGATGATCTGCATATCGACCGGGTTACCAGTGGCTTGCAGGAATTCGTTGCGACGCAACTGAAGTTGCTCACGAGCGATCATGCCGCTTGCGCCTTTCGCTACGACTCGGAAGTCACCCTTGGTAAACGTGTCTTCGTCGTACATCATGTTGTGAACGTACAGGCGAGAAACGATTCCAGAGATGGCTCGGTCTACGGTGGCGATAGCCGCCTTGATTCCCTTGGCGGCGTTGTCCATCAGCATTGACAGACCGGAAGCCGTGCGACCTGCGCCGCCAGCAACGCCTGAACCGTAGATGTAGTTCGGGATGCCAGTAACCTCGTCGGCTTGCTTCATGAAACTCTGATAGACGCCAAGCAAAACGTCAGCGTTCATACCGGGCTGGAAGAAGCGAACGGCTGGCTGACCACCGCCGGTTCTGTCGGAAGTGGTCTGCCAGAGTTTCCACGGGTACATGGAGGTCACGTCCTCGCCGTCCGGTAGACGGTCGACCGATACCTCGACCTGAGGTCCAGAGGCAATCGCCATGTTGTTTGCCAGCGAACGAGCCGCCGCATTACACATGGTCTGGGTATCACGCATCTGCTCGGGCAGGGCAGTCCCCCAGAACGCACCGGGGATCTCGCCCCAAGAAGCAATCTCATAAGGACGCTTGCCCAAAGGATCTGGGTTGATGACGCACTTAATGACGTAGGGACCAATCATCCAAGCATTGATCTCGTACTCTTTATCCTCGTCGATGTCCTTCTTGCTCATGCCCCACTCAATGAGGTCAGCACCACGAGACGAACCCCAGAACTCCAGAGCCTCAATGACGCCGTCGTAATACAGACGGGAGTGAGGCTTGCCTTCTAGGTTGTCGCGCTCTTGGTCGCCCATGAGCCACTCACGCAATCCCTTGTCGCCAAAACGCTCAAGCACCTGATCGATGTTCTCGTCAGAGTAGCCCGGCACTCCGCGAAGTGATTGCAACTCCGTGCGATTCAGTCTATGTCGCTGAATCAACCAGCCGTCTGCAACGCCAGAGGAGTTGGGAGACGGGTAGATGTCGAAGGGGGAGACTCGCTCGAACTCACGAACAAAGTCGGTTGTGACCACGGGGGTGAAGTCGTTACCCCACTTCATGGACTTACGGCGGCGGACGCTTGGTCCCTTGATGATCGCCGTAGGGTAGGTGACAAAGTCGTCGATGAAATCACGGAAGGCATCTTGGAACTTGCCTTGCGTCAGTTGATCCTCGATCTTGTCTTCCATGCGACGGGCAGAATCACGCGCCTCGTCTTTCAGTTTCAGTTTGATCTGCTCGTGGACAACTTCCAGCCGGGTGCGGAAAGCCTCAGGGTGGATCTGTGCGCCAGCATTGACAAACGCTTCAGCCTCTTGGCGGACCATGTCGATGATCGCCATCTGAATCTCAGGAGGCAGTTGTGGCTCCTCGGAAGGCTCCAAAGCGAAAGGGCGGTCCTGAAGGGTCGCCATGACGTCACGAATCCAAGAAGCCGCCGCACGGCACTTGATGTCCGTCAGCCTCATGTAAATGTCAGAGCCGCCAGTCTTAGCAATATCGTTAGCCCGGTCGGGGTCGTAGACGCCACGACGCTGACGCTCACACTTCAGGAGGCGCTCGACCAGTTCGGTCTTGGCAAATTTTGCCTTCGCCCAGCAATCACGGATGTGAGCCGCCAGTGCGATCTCAGCCAGTTCGAGGGCTTCGGTTTCTGGCGTTACCGCCATGACCTCCATTTCTACTGGGGCTTTCGCAATTGCTATGGTCATGTCCAACCTTTACTTGATGAAGTCTTGACGGCTCTAACCCTCGGTCCAGTCAAGCCATTGCGGAAACGCAAGCAAGCGTATTGCAAGGCATCTTGGATGTGGGACATATCGTCTTTGACTGGGCGGTCTCGATACCGAGCCGGACCGCTTGTTTTAAGTCGCTCGTACTTGTACCTACCGTTGAAACCTTTACGCAAGTTCGTGCAAGATGGATCGAGGAGGAACCCCGGTTGTCCATCCGCCATGCGGGTAAGGAAGTAGGCAACTGCCTCTCGGCGTGGGAGCCAGTCGTTGGTCGGGGCGGGTTCAGTTGGGATGCCAGACTCCAACAATTCTTGGAGACAGGTTCGCTCATCTGTCTGCGCCCGGATCTGACCGGCAGGGTCAGCCGTTGAAATTCGGAAGTAGCCGCCAAACTCGTTCATCAAGATTGGCTTCACAACGTCGTTGGCAAACTGCCGAATACCCATGTCCTCGGAAACAATCTCCTTGAGGACGACCACTTGACCCCGTGGGGTCTGTTGCATGATCACACAGGCGGGTGTCAACCCGAAGTCCCAGCCCAGCACAATAGGCAAACCGCGCATGGGTTCGATGGGCTTGTCCGCCACATGGATCTTGTCGTTGAACTCTGGGTAGACAGGCTTGCCGTCCGCCGTGGTTCCGTAGTTCCCCAGCAGAAAGACGTTGATCCAGTTGTCGTCTTTGCCGCCAAGTTGGTTCAGGTAGTACTGGTATCCGCTCGGGAGGTTGTCGATGTTTTCGGCTTCCGGGTTCGGCTTGTACTCTTCGCCTTCTTTGTAGAGACCGCCCGGTTGCCGGAAGAACTGCCAGCCTTCCGGGGTTTGCTCTTCGGCGATTTTGTAATACCAAGAGTCGTCGTCTGGGGGGTTGGTGTCGAGGATGACTCCACACCACGTTGGTCCGCCACGGAGTTTGGACGGGTAACGTCCGACCCGCTGGGTGACCATGTCAAAAATTTCTTTAGGAACTTCAGAAGCCTCATTGATCCACGCTCCAGTCAATTCAAGCGACCGCAACTTGCCAGTCTCACTAGGCTTATCCAAAGCCAAAAACAGAACTTCCAGTTCAAGGGAAGTCCCGTCGCCAATATCCTGAATGGTCACCGTCGATGTAATCGGCGTGTCCCAACGGATGGGAGCCACATTACTCGGGAACCACGTCTCCCACGTCTTGATGGTGGTCGACTTCAGTTCTGGATAGGTATTACGGATCACCGCCCACCGAGAACGCCTCACGCCATCAATCCAAGGCTCTTGCTTCAACGCCCTCGCCATGATTTCCACACAGCAGGACGATGACTTGCCAGAACCAACCGGACCCATCAAGCCCCTGACAAACGCATCAGAGCCATGAAAGGCTTTAGCCTTCTCTCCGGGTGGCGAGTAATTGACCGTCTCCTGTTGATCAATAACTTCGCTCACTTGTCGCCAGTAGTGTTGAGGTTAAAGGTAATGCCTTGACTTGAATGCTCCATCTTGATGTCACTCAAGTTAGGCAACGACTTGTCCAAGAGGATCTTGATCGCATTGATCTGGGTAGGAGCCAGTTGCGTCTTACCCTCGATGTGTCCCATCAAACGGTTGATCAACTGGCTTGCCTGAATCTTTGCTCTCACATCATCTTGATGATGCTTACGGATTCTTGCCGCCATAGTTTTCACTCCATAAAAGATCCCCGGCATCACACCCGCCGGGGTAGGTGATAGCGTCACAGGACGAGGAGACAACTTCTAGGAGACATCCTGCCGCTACTGCGGTAGTTAACTCACCCACCGCTTGAGATGGCTCCCGCCAAATTCATCACTGAATCGCAGATTCTTGTCTCTCAGCCCTCTCAAAAGACTCGAAGAGTCCCTTGATCAGACGCTCCACATCACGTCTATCCATGAATTGCTTCAGGTTAATAGGGGCTTCATACGCCATAGGCTCCCCATTGATCTGAACAATCCCCCTGACTACTACCTCATACGGGGCAATAGCCGCCTTAAACGCACTCTCATGCGTCACTTGCACACCCTTGAGGGGTTCGTACTCCCTCAACATCCGCTCAAGTTCCTGTCGCCTCATAACGTCTCCGGTAAAAAATTAGACCAAGGAGACTCAAAGCCCCGGGGGGTCGGTCTGTTTGGTCCACTGGGGGTCGGACTTGTGCATGAGGGGTAGATAGCAGTGGAGTCCTCATGCCCCCGTATGTCCACGCTCGGGGTCGGGCGGGGGGTGACCGCATGGGGCTTCGCCCTGTGTGTGTCACCAGCCATTGCCAATCCGTAGTTTTCCCTTATGGAATAAGGGATTCGCACTGTTTTGTGCTGAAGTTGTGTCCACTTAGATGGAATCTAAGTGAATAGTGGTGTCCGGCAGGGTCGATCCAGCCCTCTTTGACTTCACAGAGTGAAGTTCCGCGTGTATTTCCCCGTAATTCCTTCCCACCGAAATCGCAACCCGTTGATTCCCCTTGGGAATTATGGGCTGACTGGTTCCGCAGTTTTCCGCAACTCACCCCTTTAGGGGTGGTTTTGGCGTTTTGCAATCGGTGAGTTGAGTCGAGCAAAGTGGAATGACGATGACCGGTTGGCGGTTATCGGCAATCCCAGTCTTTCACGTTCAAAGGAGAACATCATGACTGCAATCGTTAAAGCCACTGTTTCTACCGACAACAAAACGACCAAGGCTTCTAAGAAGCCTCTGCGTGGCAAAGCCACGGCGAAGCAGACCTTCCTTATCAAGATGCTTGGTGGTCAAGACTACCGTGGTCAGACACTTTCTAAGAAAGAGGCTGACCAAATGATCAAGGACTTGCTTGGCAAGTCCAAGGAAGAGAAGAAGGTCAAGGCTAAGTCTTCTCCCAAGAAGACTTACTCGAAGCCTTCTAAGGCTTCCAATGAGATCCTTGTGTCCACTGCTAATGCAGTGAAGTCTGCTTCTAAGAACATCTCTAAGGCGGCTGACTCTCTTGAGGTTGCTATCGGCAACCTTGAGGCGCTTATTCGTAAGTGATCCCCGCCGATTCCCCCTCGATCCCCGGTTTATCCGGGGATTTTTTTTGCCCTCTATTAGGAGAACCTCGATGAACCGACTCTTAAACGCTTTCCGCAATCTTCCCTCGCCATCCAATCGCAAGAGATTGCAAGCCTACCTTCTGAAGCATCCCTTCTCGGTCTGCCTTGCCACTCCGGAAGACATCGCCTTTCTTAAAGCCCACGAATTCACCATCTAAGGAGCCGACCTATGAAACCGACCTTCGTAATCTTCTTGATCTGCCTAGTCCTGCTGTTCTTATGCTTCGCCGGGATGTGCATCTCCGCCGTCCTGATCGACCACGGGGTAGTAGGAAAGATCTGGTTCGACCTCTCCGCCGTGACCGGAATGGTCATCGGTGTCCCAACCCTCTTCTTCGGCTTCGCCGCTTCTGAATAAGGAGTCACCCATGAAAACCCTGCACATTCTTAGCCTCGCCGCCTCCGGCATCGCCGGACTGGTCATCGGATTCCTATGGGTCACTACTAACTCAACCAATGCTCTAACCCTACTGGGTTACTGCTTCGGCTACTTCACGGCTTTTGCCGTGGCTTTCTACAACTACTCCTATCTGAGAGGTGACCTATGAATCAGGTGCTTCCCCGCGAGATCGCACTGCCCATCTTTATAAGTCAGCGACCCGACTACTCAGTCGGAACACTGCCGACCTTTGAGCAGTATCTCAACTACGCATCTATTAAGGGCTTCCAGCCACTTAAAGAGCAGACCTTCGAAGCCATGCTTCGGATCGGCTTTGACCCCATCAACAACTCTTACGTTAGGAGCAACGCATGAACATCACGGTCGAACTCAGGGATCAATACGGAACCCAAGTCTTCTATCCAATCTGCGAGAAAGCCAAGGCTTTCGCCGCGATTGCCGGAACTAAGACCCTCACGCCCACGGTCATGAATCTGATCTCCTCGCTCGGGATCACCGTGGAAATGACATACCCGACCCCGAGAGGCTGGGATCAAGCCGGAGGGAAAGCAATTTTCCGCAAAGCCTACTGCTTAAAGCAGTAGTTCCCCGTCGATTTGCAGTCGGTCTACCCGGTCTGCCAATACTGGAAATGAAAGTCCCCAAGCCACCGACCCCGGTGTTTTTTTTTCGTCAACGCTCAACCAATCGGAGGATTAAATGAGCAATTACTTTAGAGTCGCCGATGCCCTTAGGGCATACCAAACTGCCGAGGTTACTTTCGAGCAGGTCAATACTATCGACGCCCTCAAGCGGATGATTAGTAAAGCCGCTGAAGAAGAGATCGACAGCGATGCCGCAACCATCGCCATAATCTTTCACAAAGCCTCGTCCATCTTCGAGGTTCGGAATTACCCTCCGATCCGCAGTGTCCTAGTAGACCTTTGTGAAGACAGCAACGCCGGTCTTTCGCTGTTCTTGTTCGACGGCTTACAAGGGACTGCCCGTAAGCACAGGTCAGGCGTTACTAGCCAAACCAGACTCAACAACTGGATCGATTCGTTCACTTCTTACGACGACTGGTCGGCGATCGAACCCCTGATCGAAGAAGACTTCTTCATGTGTTCCGCTTGCAACGAGTGGGAGACTCACGGGGAATCACGCACTACTTACCACGACGACGACATTTGTCGGTCTTGTGCCGACAACTGCTACACCTATTCGGAGTATCACGGCAGTTATGTTAGTGACGACTACTGCGTAGATGCCATCGACTCTGATGGATCAGAGATCCGAATCCACCGGGACAGCGATGACTTCTATTACTGCGACGACCGTGAGACGTATGTTCATAACGAGTTCGAGCCGCCAGTCATCGGCAGTTACCACTCATCCAAGGATTCTTTCTACCCAATCAGTTCTGATTGGACCCAGAAGAACCGGGTCACCTATACATACAGAACATGGTCGCCTGAGGACCGCCGCATTACTAAGACCGGCAAAGCCGAGCGATTCTTCGGCGTCGAACTAGAGGTCGAGGTTCAGGACGGATCTAAATACGACAAAGCCGAGGCAATCAGCAACGCCGTCAATTACGACGGCAAGGTCGGCAACAAATGCTTCTTCGAGAACGACGGCTCACTTAGTAACGGCTTCGAGATCATCACTCAACCAATGGGTCTTGATATGCAGACCGAATTTTGGAAGTGGGTTCAGACTCCGGAACTGCGCCGAGGTTTGCTGTCCCATAAGACTTCGACCTGCGGTCTTCACGTCCACGTTACTAAAGAGGGACTGTCGAAGATGCAACTCTCCAAGATGATCACGTTTGTCAACTCACCTGACAACCAAGATCTTATCGAGGCAGTGGCTCGGCGTTACGCCGCTTCTTATTCTCGAATCGAGAAGAAGAAACTCGGCTCGGCTTACCGCTCTCAGAACTCACGCTATGAGGCAATCAACCTTGAGCCTCGGAACACTGTCGAGTTCCGGATCTTCAAAGGCTCTCTCAAGTATGAGTCGATTGTTTCAGCAATCGAATTCGTAAATGCACTGGTCAATTACTGCCACGACCAATCCGGTTACGGATTCGACCTAACTTCCAAGTCGTTCATCTCTTATCTCAGCAAGCCTGAGATAGCCAACGACACCAAATTCCTGCGGAACTACATCAGTAACCGCATGGACATCTAAGTTTCCCAACGCACTTTCACGAAAGGATTTTCATCATGTGCATTCTTATTCATCACACTTCCAAGACCTCGTTCAGCGACGAGATGCTTCGAGACTTCTACTCTCACAACCCTGACGGCTTCGGCGTTATGTTCGGCGACGGCAAGAAGATCCACGTTACTAAGTCACTCGGCTCAGTCGACGAGGTCATCTCTTTATACCGTGACATCTGCGAGGGTCGTGACTGCGTTATTCACTACCGCATGAAGACTCACGGCAACATCGACACTGCCAACTGCCACCCTTACAGGGTGACCGACGACTTATGGATGGCTCACAACGGCATCTTATCCGCCGGTAATCCTATCCGTAAGGAGATGTCAGATACATGGCACATCATCGAGTTCATCATCCGACCGATCGCCGAGAGCAACGTAGATCTGATCTTTACACCCGAGTTCCAAGACTACCTTGGCGAACTCATCGGATCGTCTAACAAGTTTGCCTTCTGCCATGCCGATGGTCGCACCGCTGTTATCAACAGAGATGCTGGCGTCGAATACATGGATGCTTGGCTATCCAATACTTATGCTTGGTCATCAGCCAAGCATGGCTTCGGATACAAGTCCAAGACTTATCCAACGTATCCGTCTTACTACTCCAACGCTCTCGGTTATGACACCCACTGGAGTCTTACCTCTGACGAGGTAGCCCCAACAAAAAAGTCATCGGCTACGACTAAGAAGCAGTTCAACTACCGCAAGGTTTGTCGAGCCGCTTACAACTCATGGATGCGAGGCAGTTCCAACCTTGTCGACTGGGTCGAACAAGCACCGGACAAAGCCAAGTTCCTACTGCAAGAGTGGTATTCGATGGATGACGACGAGGTCGGCGAGATGGTGGACGCTAGTCCACAAGAAGCCGCCGACTGGATCGCCGATCTTATCGAGACCGATTCCCTCACCGTTCCACACTAAGGAGACCCTATGAAATGGTATCTAGTAATGCTTGGTCAAACCGTTCTGCATCGAAGCACTTCCAAGAAGTTCGCAGAACTTTGGGCAAAAGACTTTAACGAAGGACTCCCTGACGTGGGGGTCCGAGCAATCGTAGTCAGGAGTGATTCATGAAAACGAAAAAAGTTCGTATCGAGAAAGCGTCTAACGGCTACATCGTTGTCACCTCAGGGGACAACAACATACTCATTAGTCGCCTTGTATTTACCGACCTTGACGCAGTCTTCAACTACATCAGAGAGGAACTATGAACACACTCGGCGGATACGTTTTATACCTCGGCATCGTTGTTGCCATCGCTTTATACATCGCCTACTTGGAGGATAAATAATGGGCAAACAAAAAGAAGCAGACCTTGGTCTGTCGCCTCGTGAGTATTACACCAAGAAAGGTCACTACCGATTCGTCGGTCAGACCATCACCGCCGTCTCTTATATGAAGCGTGAGGAAAACACAAAGGAATGGGAGAACCTCCCAATCATTCTTCATCTATCAGACGGCTCTTACTTCTACCCCATCCATCCCGACGAGGATGACGGGGCATCTCTCTACCACGTCAGACCACAGAGGGGAAAGGACGCCGTCCTTGTTCCTATGTGGGGCGAAGAATAGAAAGGAAACGCCATGAACATCGAACGCATCTCTCATGCAGTGACTATTAAGTGCAACCTGACAGCCAGTGACTGGCAGTTGTACAACATCCCGGGCAGGGACTTAGCCGCCGAGCAATTGAATCGAGCGGTCGAGGAGAAGTTAGCCAAGGGTGAACTCAGTTCAATCACCTCGGTGCTAACTCCGTTCTCGGAGTTCGGGGCAACCGACAGTGAGGGCTACCAAGTCCTCGGACAGATCCTTCAACACGCTGGGATCGACCCCTTCAAATACATATAGGAGACGACCATGTCAGACAAAGTCTGGATCGAACTACCCCGACCCGAATCCAAGGAGAGGGGAGAGGAGTTGGCTGACAAAGCCAACCGAATGCTCAAGAAACTTGGCGTTGACTCCGCCAATTTTTATTGGGACTACGAAGACCGCTATTGGTGGCTGGTCCTTGCAAACAACGCCGGATATATCACCCTCAGTGACAACGGTCACTGGTTTGACCTTGACGGCATCACCAAATAACTTTGCAGAAAGTTATTAGCAGTGCTATTATCAATCTGTCTCATCGCTACTACCTGAAAGGAACTTCAAATGAACGCGATTACTCATAACGAAACCACCGCAGTCCAAGGTCAGACCTTCAAGGTTGATCCTACCAAAGGTCAACTGATCGGCGCAGTATCTAGCCAATGGTTCAGCCGACCAGACGACCAGCGATTCCTATCGCTGACCGACCTAGAGGAAGCCGTATCCGTCCGCTCTTTCAATGCAGAGCAGGACATCATCGATGTCCGGGGCGTTGCCATCAACGCTGACCGCAACGACCCTGAGTCGTTGAAGGTTGGCTTCTCTATTAAGGGAGAGGACGTTGATGTTGCACCAACCCACTGGTCTTTCGGTCAGTTGGCTACCTTGGCTGGCGCACCAGCCGGTTATATGAGGAAGTTGCCCTCGGTTATTGCCGGGATCAACCTTCAGTATGGCTTGCAGAACCTGCGCTCAGAGAACGTCAAGATGTTCTACAACCGAGAGCAACAGCAGTTGCTTGCCGCCACCGGTACTGAATACGGTCGAGTCTACGACTGGGAACTGGTCAAGGCTGTCCGTAAGATTGCTGGCGATGGCACGGGTGATACCCGCTGGAAAGTTCCCGGCACTATTGACTGGGGAACCCACCGCTACAACCCGTTCGTCGACATTACTAAACAAACAACCACGTTATACGCTTCAGATCGTGATGTCTTCATGTTCCTAGTGGATGACACTCATCCGATCGAGATCGGCAAGTTGCCTAACGGCGACCCCGACCTTGTATTCCGTGGCTTCTACGTTTGGAACTCCGAGGTAGGGTCTAAGACCCTCGGCATCTCAACCTTCCTGTATCGAGCCGTCTGCCAGAACCGTAATATCTGGGGCGCACAGGACATCTCTGAGGTGACCATCCGGCATTCGAAGAATGCACCGCAACGATTCGCCGCAGAGGTAGAGCCAGCCTTGCTGGAGTATTCCAATGCTTCTGATCGTGGCGTCATCCTCGGGATCGAGAACGCTAAGAAAGCCATCGTTGCCACGACTGACGATGATCGCCTTGACTGGCTGGGTAAGCGTGGCTTCTCAGCCAAGCAAGCCCAACGGGTTATCGATACTGTGATCCGAGAGGAAGACACCAAGCCGACCTCGGTTTGGGACTTCGTCCAAGGCATCACTGCCGTGGCTCGGGACATCGGTCATACCGATGAGCGCATCTCCCTAGAGCGTTTGGCTGGCAACCTTCTGAAGAAGGCGGCTTAACCAAAAGAAATGCCTCGCCCCGAAGGGCGAGGCAAAACCCCATATTGCTTCGCTACAAAGCCAGAAAGGAGTGGGGTAAGGGGGGATGAACTACTAGAAGAGAGGGGTTGCCACTAGATGTAGTGGCAATTCCTCGATATTACACATAATGTTAATCAACTGTCCCACTATTTGCAATAAGCACTGCTACTAAATTAACCCGCAGGTTCAAGCCTGTCCCACAGGGTATCTAACACCCGCCTTTCCACTGGACCCAGAGCATCCAGTATCCTTCGCCGCAACCTCCAAGCCTTAGTCTTGGATACGGCAATGTCCTCGGCGCAACGCCGGACACTCTTGGCAATCATTGCCTTGTATATATCTCCACGCTCTAATCCCACACCATTCCATTCGTATCCATCCGCCAGCACACGGGCGGCGTATTCGCGTTCGCGCTCGTCCCCGTACATCCAATACATCCAAGCCGTTTCAGCCTTGCCCATCTTCTCCACGAACCCAATGATCAGCGCACCCTGTGCGTGGAAATCGTAGGCGGTCATCGCTTCGCGGTTTCCCTTTCCGCTTTTGTCCTTGATCTGGAAGACGTTGTGGGCTTGGCTAATGATCGTCTTATCTCTGACCTTGAAAGCAAAACGCAAAGCCTGTTCAGGAGAATTGAACATCGATACCCCCCTCAAAACCTACGCTCACTTGGTCAGCCGCCTCTTGAAAAAGGATCTCCAACTTCGGCGCATCACCAAACCGCTTCATGACTATGCACTGCACGACCTGCGTGTCATCGATATATACGGTTCGATTGCAAGCATCCAGCACAACCTTCACCACGTTATCTACGTCCGGCTTTGCCGGGGCTATCAGTTGACGGGCGGCGGATTCCTTCTTGGTCTTAGTCCATGACTTTGGGATCTCGTAGTACGCCACGATGACGGCAAGAACCGGGAAAGTCCACGGCTCCTGACCACCCATCTCACGCATCGCGTAATCGCGTATGAGAGACTCATACGAACGAGTCGCTTGAGGAGTAATTGCAGTACCAGTTTTCCTAACAAAGTGCGGTCTCCCTTTACCGATCACCTTCCCGTGGATCGTGAACACTATGCGGTTTCGCCCGGTAGTCAACGCATCGCTGACTTGGTGTGCTTCTTGTGTAGAGCAAACACTTTCGCTTTGTAATAGTCCCATCGCCGACCTTTATCTTTAAGTACCTACACCCATCGCAAGAACTTACGCTCCGTAAGCCTTCCGCTCCATCCTCTCGTTTGCTTGATTCGTCCGCCATACTTCAATCTCCATTTCGATCTTGCGAAGAACAAACTTGTCCCTCGTCTCTGACTCTGTTGCTTCTCTGATCTTGTTCAACAGGTCGATGTACTCATCGTGTGAGTACGCCTCACGCTCCTGACCCGATGCGGTCTGAACGCCTTTCGATTGGGCGACCTTCATGAGCATCGCCACCTTCGCCTTCTTGAACTCTTCAAGGTATGTGAGGTGAGCCTTCGATCTTGCATAAGACTCAGCGACATCACGGAACTCCACCAACAACTCTTCAATCTCCATGCTTTGCCCCCTTTAAGAAACCAACCATCGCCTCAACTGGACGAAGGTCTTCCTCATTAACGGCATCCCTCTTGCCGTATCCAAAATCTGCTTCGTACATTTTTCTTTTGAAGTGGCTCTTGCTTGCCGATCCAATCAGGGTCACCGACGCGGGGCTGGATACGAAACCACCGACCAGAATGTCGGACGCCACATCGTCAATGTCGTTGACGTACAAGACGCTTCGCTTGTGTTCCTTGGCGGCTGTCTTAACTTGAATGCGGTATCCGTTGTAGACAATGTCGTTGCCGTCATCGCCGAACTTATGAATGTCAACATGGAAGTCGATGCCCAGCACCTTGCATACCGCCGCCTCTCCCATTAAGCCGATCATGTGCATGGAGAAGTCATCAATGTCAGTCGCATAACGCCGGTTCGTAACCTCGTTTCGCTCGTGCGAAATACGCTTGGTCTCATAGCAGACCGAGGCGTAATGCAGAACCTTCATCAGGTCTGTTGGAGAAAGGTTTACAACCTGCCTCATTCAACCCCCACCAAACCAAGTCGCCACATCTTCTGATGTGTGCGGCAAATTGCTGTGAGAATGAAGTCACGCTTCTGCGCTCTGTCCATCGTCGAGCCTTGGTCATACTCGGTGTGACAGCGGTAGCAAAGCCAAGCGACCATGCTGTCCTCCGCCTTCTGACTGCGACCCTTGCCATGCTCAAGCAAATTGCTGTGAGCAGAGACAACCGTGCCGTCATCAGATCCGCACATCACGCAAGCCTGACCCCGGGCGAGGTCAAGGAACTTGCGTGAGCGGAACGATTCAACCTTGAGATACGACATCCATATCTCCCAAGGCTAGGTCGAACTGCCACAACTGACCATCAATTACTTTCGTACATCTCATAACCACTGCCGCTCCTACCTTCTCTTTTTTCTCATCGCCTCTTGTTTGAGGCGCTTCCACTTCTCTTCCTCTGTCTCCACTCGTCTCGGTTCCGTAAGGCATGACGGGACTACTCCTTTACCTTCTGACGACTCGCCTATTTCCAAGCCGCCTTCTTTTGCATAGACCAATTTGGAGTCAGGAAAATGCACCCTGACCATGTCCACAATCTCCGCAGTCTTTGGCATGATTTGCCGCAGTTGCTCCTTGGTGAATGTTCGATTGGCTTCAGCAATGGATAGCCTCAGAATTGCCTCGCTCTGATCTTCTGGCTTGGTCGTAGTCGTCGCTTGAATATCTGGTTGGGTTTTCTGTGTATCGTCCACTTCGAGGATTCCAAAAAAGGTGAGCCACACCGGGGCGTCCAAGCCACCGGCTCCTAACTTTCTGCACATGAACTTCTGATGGGGCATCAGGGTTCGTCTTGTCGCGGTGAACCGCAACGATGTTGTCTGCCTTGTTGAAGAAGTGAGCAGACCCGGAGACGGAGTAACCGTCCGGCACTGGGTAGTTACCCTCTTTGTCTTTCATCAACTTGGCTGGGTGCGCTACAAGCCACACATGAACGCCGTTCTCACGGGCAAACTTGCGGATGTACGTTAGGAAAGACGAAACATATTCCGTCTCGTTGATGCCTTCCTTCCTCTTGGTGTGGTCGAGTTCGTTGTATGGATCGATGATCAAGCCCTTCATGCCGAAGCGGCGAACAAGAACCTTGGCTTTGTCCAGCACCGACTCAATGGTTGGTTGCTCTGGCAGGATGAAATGGAAGTGATCGTTCAGCCATTGCTTGCCCTCGTCGAACTCTTCGCGTGTTGCGGATCTAATCCGCTTGTTCATTCGCTTCTCAATCAACTTGGCTGTGTGCCAAGTAATTGGCTGGTTCTCTGGCGAGCAAACACCAAACACCCAACCGCTACGCTCCGCCAGATTGATGGCAAGGGCATCGAGCCACTCGGACTTACCCATGCTCGGGATGCCAGTGACTAGAGTCCACTGGGATGGGGCAGGGGAGTACAACTCATCCACGCCTTTCCATCCTGTGCTAACGCCATCAGGCAATCCATCCTCAAACAAAGCGTCTAGGTCTTCGACGATGTCGTCAACAGAGAACAGCCCCTCAACCGGGTATGGCTGTGCGTTCTCAATGCACTGACGCAAAGCGTCTGCACCATGCTTCAAGAGAACCTCGTTGGCATCCTTGCAATCCTCGATCCAAGTGACACGCAAACACCTGTCGCGCCCAAGCCTACGGCTCAGTTCCTCTTCGAGGCGACGACCGGGTTCATCGTTATCAACCGCAAGAACAAACTTCTCGACAACATCCAATCTCTCGTCATCGAGATACTCGAACTTGGTCTCGTAGTTCTTGGTGTTCGCCGAAGGCGCACCATCTGGAACGGAGATGGCGTGTTTGAAGCCAGCAACCTCACACGACAAGGCGTCGATTTCACCCTCGCAGATGATCGTCTTGGCGGCTATGTCATCGACCTTGTACAAAACCTTTTGAGCGCCGCCAACCTGACGGAAGTTCTTGTTCTTGTCGCGGTACTTGACGTTCACAACCTCGCCATTGCTGACGTAGGGGAAGGAGATTGCTCGAACCTCTTCCTCGACCTGAGGCATCCACACGGTAGTTACGCCAACTCGATTGCGAATCAAGACCTCGTTGGTCAAGCCACGCTTGATCATGTAATCGATGGCAACACCAGACAGGGGGTCTGGGTTGTAAGATGGCTTGAAGTACTGCTTTGTGTGAGCAATGATCGGGCGAGAGTACTCGCCGACCTTTAGCCCACCGCTCCAGCCGCAGTGCCAGCAGTGCCAAACACCCTTGTCGGTGTTGACGTTAAGGCAGGGGTAATTTTTTTTCTTGCGGGTGTGACTGCACTTGGGGCAGACGGTCTTGACTTCCTCACCAGTCCTGCCGCCCAGTTCTATCCCGTACTCAGAGAAGTCTTTAAGCATAGACT
>Ga0079301_1000046_pt1 | contig 58006 bp, 51 predicted proteins | sample Wag4_2014_7_11_3_FD_74797 | JGI IMG/M metagenome (GOLD analysis project Ga0079301, IMG submission 74797) | Fresh water mixed with fracking chemicals microbial communities from Ohio, USA - Utica-2 Time Series FC 2014_7_11 | ecosystem: Engineered > Industrial production > Chemical products > Input... | reverse complement strand
TCGGGGCTGCCGGCATCGGGGCCGATCGCGTTCTCGGCATACGAGGCGACTTCCTTGCGGAAGGCCTCGAGGTTCTCTGGCGTCTGGAGAATGCCGTACTTGTCTGCGGCGAGTCCGTCATCGGCCGGCAGGTCCCTGACGCCTTCCAGTCGGCCCAGCGAGCTCAGGGCGAGCGCGGGTTTGAGGAGGCCACCCTTGAGGGGCAAGGTGGCGATCTCACCGAGGGTCATGTCGGGCAGGCGGCCGAGGAATTCACCGGCGCCCTGGATCGAGCGACGGACGGCCTCTGCCGGGACTTCCCACGCACGTCGGATGGGCACGTCGCCGATGTGACGCATCCCGTTCCCGATGTTCCGGGCCCCGTCCCGGATGATCTTGCCCACGCCTTCGCCCGCCCGACCGATGACCCGGAAGGGGTAGGTCGCGACCTCGCCGATCGCTTTCGGGATGTCCTTCAGGGGCGTATCGCCGACCCGTCGGATGATGTCCCCCACCCGGCTACCGGCTCCGCCAGCCTTGCCTCCGGCCGCGATCGCCGTGCCCGCACCGGCTGCTCCGGCTGCTCCGGCGAGGATGGCATCCGAATGCTCGAGCAGGCCGAGGGTGCTCGTCATGACCTTGGCGCCGTCGGCTCCGACCAGCGCCACGTTCTTCGCATTGGCGGCGGCCGTCGCGTAGCGCATTGCCCGCGCCGCACCCGCCTCGCCGCCCGTGGCGGCCAGCTTTGCCGAGCGATCGAGGATCCGGCCTAGCTGTTCCAGCTTCGCAGCTTCCGACAGAGCTCCAGCAGCGCGCAGGGCCCCCGCTTTCGAGGTCGCATTCGCTGCCTGGGTCGCGAGGCGGGTGGAGACCTCGGCTCCTCGCGCGGACAGTTCAGCCACCCTGCCCGCCTGGCCTGCGCCCTTGAGGCCGCCCACGGCCCCGCGCGCCGCGCTACCCAGCCCCTTGGCTGCCGCCCCGACCTCGCCGGCGCCGATGAATAGCGAGCCGATCTCGACGATGCCGCGACCGAGTGCGACGCCCGGACGGCCCTCGGCCATTGCCTGCTGGTAGGGATTGACGATGGCGCTCACGAGGTCACCCGGATGGGTCAGGACGTGGCCGATGCCCTGCACCGTCTGGATGGGGTGCGTGATCGCCGTGACGACCCCGGACACCATGTCCCCGATGGCCTGGCCACCGCCGACGAACACGTCCCCGATGTGGTCGAACAGACCCCGTTCTTTAGGTTCAGCGGGCAGATCCGTTGCGGCGGGAAGCCCGAGGTCGGCCTCGGCGGGCGATGCCGGTTCGGGCAGGGACCCCGGCAGCCGGGGATCGGGGATGGAGCCGCCCTGACGGATCGAGGACAGGTTCGACACGGTAGCCTCCTCGCGATCGCCCGGGTGAGGGGGGCCGGCAATCGCCATGCGTTAAGTCAGGTTTAATCCACCTGAGGGGGTTCGATGATCTTGTACCCGAAAGAGAGGCCCGATCGTCCGATTCCGTGCATCCGGACGCGGTAAGTTTTCGCTAATCGAAAGTTAAGTGACGGTCAAGCGTCAGAATGACGGCTCTGGCAGCTCCGGCAGCGCCCGCTCAGCTTGAACTGCACGTCGAGCAACGTGAAGCCGAACTCGGCCGCCTTGGCCCGGCTGGCCGCCTCGAGTTCCGAGGCCGGGAACTCCACCGTCGTGCCACACGAGACGCACACGAGATGCTGGTGAGGTTCCTCGTCTCGCACGGCCTCGTAGTATTTCTGGCCCTCGGCGAACTCGACTTCCCGCAGGAGTCGCAGCGAGGCCAGGAGCTTGAGCGTCCGGTAGGCCGTTGCGAGGCTGATGCGGGGTTCCTCGTGGGCGAGTCGCTGGTACAGGTCCTCGGCGCTCAGGTGGGTGCCCTCGGGCAGCTCCTGGAACAGGTCGAGGATCCGTTCGCGCTGGGGGGTCACCCGGTAGCCGCGTCCGCGCAGGTCGAGCCGGGTGCGCTTCTCGTCGGTCGGGCCGGTCGAGCTCATCGTCATGCGGCGTGCTCGAGCGGGAGGGTGATGTGGAAGGTGGTTCCCACGTTCACCGCGCTCTCGACCTCGATCGTGCCCCCGTGGGCCACGATGATGTCCTTGACGATCGACAGCCCCAGCCCCACGCCGCCCGTCACGCGCGAGCGACTCTTGTCGACCCGGTAGAAGCGGTCGAAGATCCGCGGGCGGTCGATCTCGGGGATCCCGATTCCCGTGTCGATCACCTGGATCCGGAGCGCGTTCGCGTCTCCGTCGAAGGTGACGTCGAGCGTGACGGTCCCGGAGGCTGGCGTGAACTTGATCGCGTTGTCCACCAGGTTGATCAGCACCTGCTGGATGCGATCCCGGTCACCCCGGTAGGTGGGCAGGACGGCCGGGCAGTTCAGCACGAGGGTCACGTGGTTCAGATCGGCATGCGGCTCCAGGGTCGTCTTGACCTCCTGCGCCAGCTCCGGGAAGGTGAACTCGGCCAGGTGCAGCGTGGGGCGGCCATGCAGGTTGGCCACGACGAGGAGCTCGTTGACCAGCCGGGTGAGGCGATCGGCCTCCCGCTGGATGTTGCTCAGGAACTTGGCCCGCATCTTCTCGTTGCTCATCGCACCGAGCTGGAGGCTCTCGGCGGCCATCCGGATAGAGGTCAGCGGCGTCCGCAGTTCATGAGAGACGTTGGCGACGAACTCCTGCTGGAGGTTGGCCAGGCGATGGACGGCCGTCCAGTTGTGAACCAGCAGCACGACCCGGTTCTCGATGCGCCCTGCCGTGAGCCCCAGCATCTGCTCGGGCCACCAGGAGGGCGAGAGCTCGAGGTTCGCTTCGGCCTCGGAACGCGCGGCCTGGAGGAATGCAGCGACTGCTGGATCCGTCAGGAGCTGCTCCAGGCGCAGAGCACCCGCTTCGTCGGGGCGCTCGTGGGGCTCGCTGAGCAGCTGCAGGAGGGCCTGATTCCGGTACACGACCTGCTCGCCGTCGAGGATCACGATGCCATCGAGCAGGCGAGGCAGGAGGGAGACGTCGTCCTGGGTGGAGGTGGTCACGCGGGCATCCTGGCTGAAAGGTCGAGGGAACCGCGCGAAGTATACCACGCAGCGTGATTGACTTCGCACGATCCGCCGATCTATGATGATCGGGTTACGAAAACGGCATAAGTGGAAGTCCTCTTCTCACCTTGCAGCGTCCGCTCGCCAGGTTGCCGGTTCCAAAGTGAATCGCCTTGCGGTTCGCATCCTGGTTCCGGGCAAGAGGGTGACCTCTGCCCGTTTTGTTTTCTGTGGAGGATAAGGCCATTCTGAAGGAACGTGACACCACCCTGATCAACGAGCGGATCCGGGCACGCGAGGTGAGAACCATCGCTGAGGACGGAAGCCAGCTCGGCATCCTGCCGACCCGTGAGGCGCTGCGTATCGCTCAGGACAAGGGTCTCGATCTGGTCATGGTGGCCATGGATGCCTCCCCGCCCGTGTGCAAGATCATGGACTATGGTCGGCACAAGTTCGAGACCGAGAAGAAGAACAAGGAAGCTCGCAAGAAGCAGCACGTCGTCAGCATCAAGGAGTTGACCGTTTCTTACAAGATCGGTCAGCACGACTACGAGGTTCGCCTGCGGGCCATCCAGAAGTTCATCGCCGACGGTGACAAGGTCAAGGTGACCGTCCGGTTCCGTGGACGCGAGATGCAGCACACCGATCTCGGTGCGCAGCTGCTCCAGAAGTTCGCGCAGGATGTCAAAGACATCGCCGTCATCGAGCGAGATCCCAAGCTCGAGGGTCGCACCCTCTTCCTGATGCTCGCTCCCAAGAAGGAGAAGTAACCCTCATGCCCAAGATGAAGACCCACCGCTCCTCGGCCAAGCGGTTCAAGGTGACGGGTTCCGGCAAGGTCATGCGCCGCAAGGCCTTCCGCAAGCACCTGCTCGTTGGCAAGGATGGCAGCCGCGTCCGTCGCATCAGCGGCGAAGCCACCGTCAGCGATTCGGACGCCAAGCGCGTGCGCGAAGCGCTCCCCTACGTGTCCTACAGCCGCTAAACCCCGCCTTTACCCTCAGGAGACATCCCCATGCGCGTCAAGCGTGGCAATATCAATCGCAACCGCCACAAGAAGGTCTTCAAGCTGTGCAAGGGCTTCCGCGGCTCGCTCAAGAAGATCTTCCGGGCAGCCAACCAGGCCATGATGAAGTCGCTCCGGTATGCCTACAAGCATCGCCGGACCAAGAAGCGCGACTTCCGTCGCCTCTGGATCACCCGAATCAACGCAGCGGCTCGCCTCAACGGCCTCAGCTATAGCCAGCTCATCAACGGCCTCAAGAAGGCCCAGGTCGAGATCAACCGCAAGATCCTCGCCGACCTGGCCGTCCGGGATGCCGACGCCTTCGCGCGTCTGGCCACCGTGGCCAAGGAGAAGCTCTCGGCCTGATAACAGGTTTCCGGTTCTCAGCCAGTCCCTCTCGCGTTCACCGGCTCCTTCGGGGCCGGTGAACGTCCTTTTTCGAGGCGGAAAGCACGCGCGGCGTGCGGACCCAGCGCTCGCGCCCCGGCCAGGCGATCGCCAGGACCGTCGCGCGGAGGACATCGAACGCGAAGCCCCCCAGTCCCGAGAGACCGGGCAGCCGTTGCTCGAGCCGTCGCACGCCGATCATCAGGTGAAGGACGAGACCTGCAGCCCCGAGGCTCAGCAGCCCCCTTTCCACGGGCCCACCGTGTCCGGGCCACCAGGTTTGCAGATTTCCGAGTCCCAGGCCCACTCCGACCCAGGTCCGCGGCGGCAGCAGGGCGATCCAGGCCAGCTGCCGTGATCGGGCGATCGGCGATCCGGTGCCCGGCAGGCATGCCCGGAAGAAGGTGCTCCAGGCGAGGCGCCACTTGCCCCGGATCCAGCGGGTGCGCTGTCGGACGAGGTGCTCTCCCGTGGCCGTCTTGCCGTCCAGGACCCTCGCCCCGGGGGCCCAGCCCACGGCCACGCCGTCCCTTGCCAGGGCGAGCTGCCACTCGAAGTCCTCGACCAGCGTGCGCGTCTCCACGAGCAGCCGCTCGAGGATGGCTGCCGTGAAGGCCGTCGCCGATCCCGAAAGCGTCGGTCCTGCTCCCCACCACGTGAGCCCCGGGGCCATGACCCCGTGATGGATCGCCTCGGCCAGACCGTCCGGTCCACTCTCCCCTTCGAGACTGCCGGCCTCGCGCACCCCTTGTACGACGTCGTAGCCGAGACACCAGACCTTACGCCAGGCTTCCGGTGCGCCTGCCCGGACCAGGTTGTCGGCGTCCAGCACGATCACGAGGTCCTGCGGCCCGAGATCGGCGGCGAGGCGCTCCCGGAGCCAGGCGAGGGCTGCCCCCTTGCCGAGTCCAGTCGTCCCTGCCCGCTCGTGGACCCGTGCCCCGGCTTCCCGAGCCAGGTGAGCCGTGGCATCCGAGCAGGCATCGGCCACCACCTCGCACCGGGCACCGGGATCGAGGCGCCGGATGCGCCGGACCGTTCGCCCGATGACCCGCTCCTCGTCGTGGGCTGCGATCCAGTACCACACGCCGGCGGGTGCAGGACGCGGCCCGCACGCCGGGAGGCGGGCGAACGGCGAGGGGATCCGTCTCGCCTGCAAGAGGGCTCCGATCGCCAGGAACCCGTAGACCCATCCCAGGACTCCCGCCCAGCAGGTGAGCCCATGCAGGCCGATGCCGAGCAGGCTGGTTCCGGGAAGGGGGGTCATCGTGGCAAGCACGCCGTGTACAGGGCGGCCATGCGCCGTTCCCAGTCCGCGGGAGCGTGGTGATGGGCCACGTGGTCACGTCCGCGTCGGCCGCACGTCTCTCGCAGCGAGGCCGAGCTCAGGAGCCGCTCGAGGGCGATGCCCAGGGCTTCCGGATCGTCCGGCGAGACGAGCAGGCCGCCACCGCTCGCCACGAGCACCTCTTCCAGGCCGTTCACCGCTGTCCCGATCACCGGTCGAGCGTGCGCCATCGCCTCCAGCGCGACGTAGGGCAGTCCCTCCCAGCGACTGGGCAGGACCACCAGGTCCGTCTGGGCCAGCAGGTCGGGGGCGTCCGGTCTGTCCCCGAGCCACCGGATCCGGCGCGCGAGTCCGAGGATCCTGGCCCGTCGCTCGAGGTCAGGCCGGATCGGTCCGTCCCCGATGATCCAGGCCTCCCAGCCGTCCGGCCCGGGCAGCCCCGCCAGGGCCTCCAGCAGGACGTCCACGCCCTTCTGCCAGGTCAGGCGTCCCGCGAATCCGATCCGGAGCCGACGTGGGGCCCGCATCCTGAGCCGCGGCCAGGGCGGCAGGGCGATCGCGTTGGGGACGACTTCCACGCGTCGAGTCGCGAGCAAACCCAGCCGCAAGCCCAGCTGGCGGTCGGCTTCCGCCACGCAGACCACCTGCCTGGCAAGGCCCGTGGCCAGTCTCTCCAGCAGCCACGAGGCGGCGTATTCCGGGAGGCGGCGCCCCGGGTGCCAGCTCCAGCCGTGTACCGTGTACAGCAGGGGACGCCCCGTGAGCAGACATGGCCCGAGCGTGCGAAGGGCGGCGGCGAGTCCGTGGGCATGGACGAGATCATGAGCCACGACGGTCGAGCGGGAAGGCGACGGGACCGTACAAACCTCGGATTCGAAACCGTGGCGCCCCATGGCCTCGATGAGCTGGTCGAGGTGGGTGCTGCCCCCCCCGGTCGCCGTGCTCGCGATGACCTGGAGGACCCGCGCGCCCATCGTTCCCCTCCCATCCGGACCCGGGGTCCAGCTTCGCTCCCGGAGGAGGGGATGCGCACGGCCAGTTCGGCCAGCGTCAGGGATTCGAGACGAAGAACCCGGTGGCTTCCTGTACGGTGACCTGTCCGGCCTGTTCGATTGAGACGGGTCCGGCCGGGGTTTCGGGCGCCGGGATGGCCGGAAGCGTGACGGTGAAGGTGGCGCCCTTGCCCGGTTCGCTCTCTACGGCGATCTGGCCGCCATGCAGGTGGACCAGGTGCCAGGCGATCGCGAGGCCGAGGCCCGTCCCCCCGTGGGGGCGGGTCGTGCTGGCGTCGACCTGGTAGAAGCGCTCGAACAGACGCGACTGGTGCTCTCGCGGAATGCCCGGCCCCTCGTCGCTCACCCGGACCTGGACCCGATCCCCGGACCGTTCGGCCTGGATCCGGATCCGCCCACCGTCCGGGGTGAACTTGAATGCATTCGAAAGCAGGTTCCCCAGCACCTGGGTCAGCTTCTCGAGGTCGCCCTCGATCTCCGGAACGCTCTGGCCCATCACCTTCTCGAACCGGATGTTCCGGCGGATGGCCTGGGCGTCGAAGAACTGCATGCTCTGATCGACCCACAGCGACACGGGCAGCGGCAGGCGTGCAAGCTGGACGCGGCCACCTTCCAGGCGCGCGAAATCGAGCACGTCGTTGACGAGGTGGTTGATGCGTTCGGCTCCGCGGGCAATCTTCTCGAGGGCCTCCGTCTGATCGGTCGTCAGGGGACCGAACATCTCTTCCTTGAGGCACGAGGCGTAGGCCAGGATGTGGTTCAGGGGCGTCCGGACCTCGTGGCTGATGTTCGCCACGAGGCGTTCCTGCTCCAGGCGCTGACGCTCGATTTCCCGGCGACTCAGTTCGAGCTGTTCGCGCTGCAGACCGAGTTCGTCTTGCAGGGTTCGCTGCAGGCGCGCCTCGCTGGAGAGGTCCTGGATCATGACGATCCGGCGTACCACCCGGTGTTCAGGGTCGCGCAGGGGCCAGACGCTCATGCGGTGATGCGTCTCCGGCGGTCCGGGACGGATGATGGCTTCGGTCCACACGTCCTCGGCGTCCCAGGGCGGGCGCCGGGTGGTGACGGGCAGGAATGCGGCCATCGCCCGGAAGATGTCGTCGTTCCCGGCGCCGGCGCCGAGACCGAGCAGTCGCCGCGCCGAACGGTTGATGATCCAGGCATGGCTGGCCAGATCGTGAATCCCCGTGGCCACGTCCATGGCATCCAGCATCTCCTGGAGGCCCGACGAGACGAGGGGGACGACTGCGGCCGTCGCGCAGGTGCTGGCAGCAGTCGGCTCCATCCGCACGGTCCGGGAGGGCGAAGATTTCCGTCTCATGGCGAGCAGGAAGCCGCCTGCTAGCCCCAGCCCACCGGCCAGGCCGGCCGTCATCCAGAGGGTGTCCATGGGAGGCCCTCCCTCGGCCGCCGCTGCTCCCGTTTCCGAGATGATGCTAGCACGATTCTACGGATTTCGGGTCATGGCGGGGCGGGCTTTCCGCCCTTGTCCCGGGGAGCGGGCTGCGCTAGCTTGGGCCTCGCGGGAAGACACCCTGGCGGGGAGGCGACGTGCGGGAAGCTCACGGGCCCGAGGCACGGGGGGGCGTGGAGGACGAGGTTCAGGTCGGTGGGGAAGTCTACCGGGTGGATCGCGACCTGTCGGCGCTGCTGGCGGGGGGCTTGCCGGCCGTCCTGGTCACCTGCCGCCACGGGCGGGAGGTGATCAAGCAGGAACAGGCCTTCCTCGTCACGGATCTCGATGGGAACGTCCATCCCGGCTGTCGTTGCGGGATGGGTCTCTACGTCAGCGATACGCGTTTTCTGAGTGGATGGTGTTTCCGGATCGAGAAAGAGTGGCCCACCTTGCTGGCCCACTCGAGCGAGTGGATGTACCTGGCCCGCAGCGAGTTCATGAACCCCCCTCTCGTCCTGGGCGAACGTCACGTCCCGCAGGAGACCCTGCATGTCGCCCGGGAACGGGCGATCGCCGATGGCGTCCGGGAGCGGCTCCGCCTCGTCAACTTCAATCCGTTTCCGGTCGACCTCATGCTCGATCTGGAGTTCCGGGCCGATTACGCGGACATCTTCGAGGTGCGGGGCTGGCAGCATGTGCGCCAGGGGCTTCACCTCCGGCCGCGTCTCGAGGAGCGCGCTCTCGTGCTCGCCTATTACGGTCAGGATCGGGTTTTCCGTCAGACGCGCATCGAGTTGCAGGGCGGGGACGCGGTCCAGGTCGAGGCGCTGCCCTCGGCGCACGGCGCCACGGGAGGGCACTTCGCGGTGCGCCTGACCGTCCCGGGAGGGGGCGGCTCGCGCGAACTCGAGCTGCATATCGATCCCCGTCACGCCCATGCCGAGATCGTGCCCGTCCAGGTCGACCCCCGTCCCTTCGAGGTCTTCGTCGCGGGCCTCGAGAGCGTGCACCAGGCGCGTCGCGGGGACCAGACCCGGATCACCTCCTCGCATGCCTTGCATGACCTCGTGCTCTCTCGCGCCAACCGGGATCTGCTGGCCCTGACCTCCGGCTTCGAGACGGGCCCCTATCCCGCCGCGGGGATTCCCTGGTACACGGCTCCCTTCGGACGTGATGCGATCGTCACCGCATTCCAGTCGCTGGTCCTAGGCCCCGAGCTGGCGATCGGGACGCTCCGCTTCCTGGCCGCGCACCAGGCGCGCGAGGACGACCCCATGCACGACGCCGAGCCCGGGAAGATCCTGCACGAGGTGAGGTACGGGGAACTTGCCAACCTCGGGCGCATCCCCCAGACGCCCTACTACGGCTCCGTGGATGCCACTCCCCTGTTCCTGATCTTGCTGAGCGAGACGTACCGCTGGACCGGGGATCTCGACCTCGTGCGCGAACTGTGGGATGCCGTCGAGGCGGCCCTCATGTGGATGGAGGTGTACGGGGATCTCGACGGGGACGGCTTCGTCGAGTATGTCCGGCGATCGCCCCTGGGGCTCGTCGTGCAGGGCTGGAAGGACTCGCCCACCAGCGTGATCCGACCCGATGCCACCGTGCCCGACGGACCCATCGCCCTGGCCGAGGTCCAGGGCTACGTCTGCGAGGCCAAGCGTCGGATGGCCGAACTCTGCTACGCCCTCGATCTGCGGATCCTGGGCGATCGCCTCGCCCGCGAGGCCCGGGACATGGCCCGGGCCTTTCACGAGGCTTTCTGGCTCCCCGACGAGGGGTACTATGCGATGGCCCTCGACGCGGCCAAGCAACCCGTCCGGACCCCCTCCTCGAATCCCGCTCACGGCCTGTGGTGCGACGTCATCCCCGAGGAGGTTCTCCCCCGGGTCGTGGATCACCTGATGGCCCCCGCGATGTTCAGTGGCTGGGGCATCCGCACCCTCGCGGCCGACAGCCCCGTCTACAACCCGATGAGCTACCACAACGGCTCCGTCTGGCCCCACGACAACTCCCTCATCGCCAAGGGCCTGGCCGACCGGGGTTTCAAGGCCGAATCGTTGCGAGTCTTCGAGGCCCTTTTCGATGCCGCCTGTCTCTTCCCGTACCACCGCCTGCCGGAACTCTTCTGCGGCTTCCCGCGAGGAGGGGCCCTCGATCGTCCCGTGCCGTATCCGGTGGCCTGCTCGCCCCAGGCCTGGGCGGCCGGAACTCCGCTGCTGCTCCTGCAGAGTGCGCTCGGGATCGTGCCGGACGCACCGGGCAACACCCTGAGGATCGTCCGACCCCAGTTGCCCCCCTGGCTCGAGGAAATCCGCTTCCAGGGCCTCCGCATCGGCAACTCGCGCCTGACCCTGCAGTTCCTGCAGGTCGGCGGCATCACCACGGCCCGTGTCCTCGAGCGCCAGGGTCGGATCCGGGTCCTGATCGAGGGCTGAAACTCCCGTGATTCCCTGAACCCGCGCAGGATCCCCCCGTGTGGTACACTCGGGTCATTCGTGGAATCGTGCGGAGGAACTGCCGTGGACGCCAACAACTTCCGGACGCTGGGCGAGTGCGAATTCGGCACGGTCTGGCATGTCGAGGGCGAAAACAAGGTCGTCGTGAACGCCTACCAGGCCGCTCTCTACTTCAGCATCGAGGACTTCCTCGCCTTCGCGCGGATGATCCAGGAATCCGACCAGCGGTTCCAGGCCGGTCGCCGCCCCGCTCCTGCGCCCACGCCGGGGCCCAGTTCGGGCAAGATCCGCCAGTTCCGCCCGGCCAATCCCCCCCCCGACCAGGAGTGATCACCCTTGAAAAAGGCCCTCATCTCGACCGAGCGCGGTGACATCGAGCTCGAGCTCTACCCTGCCGAGGCCCCGGGCACCGTGGCCAACTTCGAGAAGCTCGCCAGGGAAGGCTTCTACGACGGACTGACCTTCCACCGCGTCATCCCTGGCTTCGTGATCCAGGGCGGCTGCCCGAAGGGTACCGGCACGGGCGGTCCCGGCTACACCATCGCCTGCGAGACCGACGGCAACCCGCACAAGCACGGCGTGGGCACCCTCTCCATGGCCCATGCGGGTCGCAACACCGGCGGCAGCCAGTTCTTCATCACCCACGAGCCCCAGCCGCACCTCGACGGCCGCCACACCGTCTTCGGTCAGGTCACCACCGGCATGGAAATCGTCCTGGCGATTCAGCCGGGCGACAAGATGACCAAGGTCACCATCGAGGGGTAACGGTCCAGGCGGGGGGATTTGCGGCTTACGTCCTCGGCCGCGTGCCTCACGTACCTCCGGGTACGCTTCGGCCCGCGGCCTGCGGGCGCGCTCGCAAATCCCCTCCTCCTGGACCGTTACCCTCCGGTTTCCGCGGGGTGGTAGCGGTGAGGACCTTGCGGTCCTCGCCGCTACCACCCTTGCGCATTCCTTGCGGTTCGTGGGCTCGTCGGGCGTTCCGCCCGCCTTGCGGGACAGCGGTTTGCTATTTTTCCTCCGGTTGAGCATGTTTCTCCGGGTTTCGGGGTATAATCCTACCAAGAGGTATGAAGCCTCGCGTTTCTGAATTCGTCTCGTCACGGAAGTGCCCTCTCCGGGCCCGATGAGACGGTATGCTCAAGGAGGGGCCCGCCATGCTCAAGATCCATACGGACTTTGCTGCTCTGCGCCGGGCGAACTTGGCGCCAGCCTCCAGTACCACGAATGAGAACAAGGCCGCCGATGTGCGCCCCTCACGGGTCGCGGTCGAGGGTGCCGGTGAAGAAGCCCCTTCACTTCTCGACGTGGCCGATCTGGCCGAGACCCGCCGCGCCATCGCCGAGGAAAATCGCTCGGCCAGCGCCAGCCAGATCCGGGACCTCGAGACCGCTCAGCAGACGGCGTCCTCGCTGCGTCAGATGATTTCCGAGCGCCAGCAGGAGGCCTTCGCCTCCCACGAGGGGCTCTCGGTCGAACGCATCCGTTCGCTGCTGGAGTAGTCCGGCAACCCGCGCCAGTTCACCGCATCGATCCGGAGGCTTCCGCCTGGAAGCCTCCGACTTTTTTTACCGGTCACGGCAGAAGGGTCTCCCCGACGGGTGGCTCGTCGGCCCGCGTCCTGATATTCCGGGGGGGCGGCGTTCCTGACACGGCGCGCCACCGGGGGGCAGGAGGCAGGGAGGGCTCCGGCCATGCCAGCAACTCGCGGCGGGCGCTCCGCGTCCGTTCGAGCATGCAGGGGCCAAGCACGAGTTCCTCGTCCTCCTCGGCGGGTCCGGTGGCGATCGCGAGCGAGGCGGTCGCCCTGGCCGTCAGCAGTCCGGCCGTCTCCGGGGTCAGCGGGGCCCCATCGAGCGTGAGGATCCGGGTCACGCAGCCCGGTTCGAGGCGCAGCAAGCCGCACCGGGCCGCCGGTGAGCGGGGTCGGATCCGGTCGAGCACGAAGCCCGAGGGCGTCCAGCTCCCCACGAGGCCGGTCCAGCCCAGCTCGACGAGGGCCGGTGTCATCACCCGGTCCCCCTGCCCCGCGGCGGCCGTCGCGGCCACCACCACGAGCATCCCCGCTATTGCGAGAGCTCGAACCATGCCTCGGTGGCCTCCTCGTGGCGATCGCGCAACTCGCGCAGTTCTTCCGTCACGGCCCCCGCTCGCACGTGGTCCTGCCAGAAGTCGGGGTCCTGAGTCAGGGGCTCCAGCTCCCCGATACGTGCCTCCATCTGGGCGATTTCAGCCTCCAGCGTTTCCAGCTTCCGCGCCCGCTGGAAGGAGTTGAGCTTCTTTGGCCCACCTGCGGGCGCCTCCGGAGCGGGAGGCGCACTTCCTTTGCTCGCCGTCCGGGGCTCCGGGGATCCTGGTCGGCCGGAAGCCGCTGAGGGCGCCATCGGTGCTGCAGGTTTTCCCGAACGGGTCTCCCGGTAGGCGTCATACGAGCCCAGGAACGCTCGCGGTCCTGTCTCCTCGAAGGCCAGCACGCGATTCGAGACGCGTCCGAGCAGCTCGCGGTCGTGCGAGATCAGCACCACCGTCCCCTCGAAGGTCTCGAGCGCCTCGGCCAGCGTCTCCTTCGAGGCCAGATCGAGGTGGTTGGTCGGCTCGTCCAGCAAGAGAAGGTTCGCCGGCCGCATGAGCATCCGCGCCAGGCATAACCGGGCTCGCTCTCCACCCGAGAGCTTGGCCACGGTCTTCATGACATCGTCTTGCGAGAACAGGAACCGGGCCAGCAAGCCACGCACCCGCTCGAGCGTCCAGTCCTCGTTGGCGCGGTAGGCCTCGTCGAGCACCGTGCGAGTCTCGTCGAGCTGGTCGGCCTGCTGCTGCGCATAGTAGGCCATCTTGACCTGATAGCCGAGCACGACCTCGCCTTGATCGGGCGTGTCGATCCCGGCCAGGAGCCGGATCAGCGTGGACTTTCCGCAGCCGTTGGGCCCCACCAGCGCGAGGCGATCGCCCCTCTCCAGCTTGAGGTCGAGTTGCTCGAACAGCTGGCGCTCGCCGAACCCCCGCGCGAGACCGCCTGCGATCAGCACCGACTGTCCGCTCGGGGGCGCAGGGGGAAACGCGAACCGGACCGTCGCTCCGTCCTTCGGCGCCTCGAGGCGTTCGATCTTGGCGATCTGCTTCTCGCGGGACTTGGCCTGGGTGGACCGCGTCGCTGACGCCCGGAACCGATCGATGTAGGCCTGCTGCCGCCCCAGTTCCCGCTGCTGCCGGTCGAAGGCCGCCTGCCGGGCCGCCCGGCGCTCGATCCGCTGCTCGAGGTACTGGCTGTACGTCCCCGGATAGTCCTCGAGCTTCGCCTGGTCGAGCTCGGTGATACGCGTGACCACCCGGTCGAGGAAGCGCCGGTCGTGCGAGATGACGACCACCGTCCCCGGGTAGTCACCCAGGTACGCTTCCAGCCACTCGATCGCCTCGATGTCCAGGTGGTTGGTCGGCTCGTCGAGCAGCAGCACCTCGGGCTGCATCAGCAGCAGCCGCGCCAGGTTCACGCGCATCTGCCACCCGCCCGAGAAGGTCTCGACCAGGCGCGAACGGTCGGCTTCGGAGAAGCCCAGCCCCGCGAGCACCTTGCCGATCTTGGCTTCCGCCTCGTACCCGCCCATGGCCTCGAAGCGCTCGGTCGCACGGGCCTGCTCGCGCGCCAGGGCTTCCTGCCGCGCCGGATCTATCGCCTGCTGCAGCGACCGGGCCAGATCGTCGAGTTCGGCCTGCTGGGCCAGGATGGCCTCGAAGGCCGTCCACATCTCGGACTGCAGCGTCCGGCCGTGCAAACCGGGCAGGTCCTGCGCCAGGTAGCCGATCCGGGCTCCGGGGCGCAACCGCGTGCGTCCCGTATCGAGCCCGATCTGGCCGAGCAGGATCTTGAGCAGCGTACTCTTGCCGGCTCCGTTGGCGCCGACGAGGCCGACGCGATCGCCCGGGGCGACGTGCCAGCTCGCGTCCTGCAGGACGGTGCGGGTGGGGAAGGCCAGGGAAGCGTCCTCGAGATGGATCATGATAGTGATCCTACCAGGGGCGGCGCTCCCTGCAGAACATGGGGCATGGTGCGAGAGTCACGCCTTATGGCAGGATGGTTAACTGGTTCATCTGTGCTGCGACTTGACCTACGTGCACCGCGAGATCGATGAACTTTTGCTGGTTTTTGATGGCCGGTGGAAGCTTTCGCATCTCGGGAAACTGCTTTTCGGTGATGTTCTTGAGGTTGGACAGGACACTTGACAGAGCTTCTGTGACCTGGATACTGGCCTGCTTCTGGTCGGCCACATCGCCGGACTTCAGGGCATTACCCAGCGCTGAATTGGCCACTTTCAGGGTTTCAACACTGGCATCCAGAAGTGCAATGGACTGCTCGAACCCCTGGATGACCCTGGCATGTACCTCATCCAGTTTCGATGCCTGATTAGAATCCGGACTCGATACCGGATCTGGCATGGAACTCGGTTTGGAATCGGGTGTTGCTGCCGGATGTTGGCTGGTCGTCGGACTGCTGGGGCGGGTCGGAGCGCCGTAACTGCTGTTGAGATTGATTCCCATGAGACGGTCTCCTCGATAAAGGGCCTGATATGGCTCAGGGCAGTCTGGTGTTTTCGTCCTGACAGGATAAAGACGACATGACCAGGTTTCGGGGTACCTGCGATGCAGATTGACGGCCAAGTCGTCTTGCTCGCACCAGAACTATCACCGCATCTTTTTCGTACCCAGGATTGAGTTAGAAGTTGCAAAGGTCTCCAGCCGATCACACGCGGGCCGCCCTGCTGACCTGGTCAGCAGGGCGGCCCGCGTTCAGGGCGGGATGCCTGGATCAGGCGGTCACGGCGCCGAAGTGGCGCGCGGCCGTTTCCTTGACCTGCTCGAGGTAGCCCTTGCGGGTTGCGTCATCCGTCATGGGCACGCCTCCGAAGTACACGTGCGGCAGGACGTCCATTCCGCAGAACCGGTAGATGCCGTCGTCCTGCGTCTGGTTGATGGACCCGTGCATGCCGGTCGCGTCATATACCTCGTTGGGGTGCCCGTGGCAGCTGATCAGCAGGACCTTCTTCCCCGTGAGCAGACCTTCTGCGCCGTTCGCCCCGTACTGGTAGGCGAACCCGGGCAGGAACACGCGGTCGATGTAGCCCTTGAAGATGGCGGGATAGCTGGCCCACCAGACGGGAGCCACGACCGTGATGACATCGGCTGCCTGGATGTGTCCCTGCTCTTCGGCGATGTCCGCGGGCAGGTTTCCGGCTTTCATTCCCTCGAAATCGCTTCCCTTGAGGATAGCGTCGAAGCCGAGCGCATAGAGGTCACGCACGACGACCTCGCTGCCAGCGGCCTGGTAAGCCTCGACGAGCGTCTCCTTGATGGCATGACTGAAGCTGGCGGGATTCGGATGGGCATAGATGATCAGATGGCGCAAGTTCGAACCTCCTGAGAACGACGACGGTGGGCAGATCTAGACCGACGAAATGCTAGCACGGATGTCAACGGGATGTGATCCCTCAGGGATCGCAGGAACATCGGAGTTCGACCCGTGCTATGCTTCCTGGTCGTTCCTCACCACCGAAAGGCTCACCGTGTGGACCCTCTACCGTCATGCCAGGGGAAACCTGTACCTGGGCCTCGGGGCTGCCGTCCACAGCGAGACGGGCGATCGCCACGAGCGCTACCTGTGCCTGTATGACACTCCCGAGGTGGCCTGGGTTCGCCCTGCCGGGATGTTTCACGAGACCCTGCCCACGGGGGAGCGACGGTTCGCGGCCGTCGCGCGGGTCCGCGTCGTCATGCCCGAGGACGAGCCGACGGTCCTGGCCTTCGGATACGACGCCTGGGGCGAGGGCCGCCCGCTGGACGCGTTCCTCGCGAGTTACGAGCAGAACCGCAACCATCTGCGCGGCACGCGCTACGGCCTCGAGACGCTCGAGGGGGAACTGGTGGCGAACTGCAACACCCTGCGCTTCGAGCGCGGCATCGTGGGGATCGCCTCGGTGGCCACGCATCCCGCGCACCGCGGCCAGGGACACGCGGGTCGCCTCCTGCGCGCGGTGATGGCCTTGCTGCGCGAGCAGGATCGCGACTCGCGCTTCCTGCTGTTCTCGGAGGTCGAGCCGGCCATCTACGCCCGGGTGGGGTTCGAGGTGTTGCCGGACGCGCATCAGCGGTTCCTGCCGGCGATCGCCATGGCGACGGGCCTCTCGGCCCGGCCGCTCACGCCGGACGAGGCCCGGTGGCTGGAGCGGTATTTCTAGCGGTCGGGGTGGTCATGCCGTGTCGTGACGGTCAGGCTCTCCCGCTCGGCCCTCGTCAGCGAGGCGACCACGAGGTCGTACGAGTGGTCGATCAGTTCCCGCACGAAGGCCTCCGGCAACGAGCCATCCAGGGCGATCGTGTTCCAGTGTCGCTTGTTCATGTGGTAGCCGGGCGTCACGGCCGGATGCGCCGCACGCAGCATCTCGGCGCGCACGGGGTCGCACTTCAGGTTGAAGGTCGGACACGGCTCGATCCGCCGGGTCAGGGCGAAGGCCTTGTCCAGCACCTTGAAGACCAGGACGTCCGGTCCGAAGGGAAAGGTGGGTTCGGCTCCGGGTTTTGCCCGACAGTGGTCGATCAGGGATTCGTGCACGGGAGACTCCTGGTCCGGGTTCGAGGCGATATCCGGGCTGTCGCGGACATCATGCCCGCGCCGGCGGAAGTCACCGCAGATAAAAACTCTTATTTTAGTTGCGTAGCATATAAGATAATGTTGATCCTGTTTGATGCACATGTACTGAGGAGGATGCCCTGGTGAAAATGCCCGTCCAGACCATCGAGTACCTCGACAGCTTGCAGGCCCTGTACTGCATGTTCTGTGGACGCCTCGTCCATGACCGGGGCGAACTCGGAGAACCATGCGAGCATCAGGTTTTTTTCTACACGAGCGAGGGATTCGCCTACCGCTCGCCCGCCTTCGAGGACGCCTTCGGTCTGGAAGGTGACGAAGGTGAATCGGGCGATGACGATGCGGAAAACGACGACGAGGAATATGACGAGGAGGACGATCCTGAAGAGCGTCTCTTCGACATGAAGCCCGGCGAGTGGCTCGCCGCGATGCCTCTCGCCCATGCCACCCTCATCGAGGTCTTCACTCCTCCCCCGAGTGGCATGGGCGTGTGGTTCGGGTTTGGCCTCGCGATGGTAGAGGCCTGACCCTGTGGTGGCCGTCCGTCTCGACCCCTTTTCAAGCCCCGGCATGCCCGCCCTTTTCTCCGGTTCCATGCCCGTCGAGTTCTGGAGTTGGGGGCCGCTCGTGCTGGTGGTCCAGCGGGACTCCCTGAACATGGCAGACGTGGCCGCCTTTCACGAGGGGCGCACGGAGCCCGGTTTCCGGATCACCCATTACCCCTTGAGCGTCTTCGTGATAACCGGAGTCCATGCCGACACGGATCCCCTCGGTCACATCCTGGGTATCACGTCCATCGAAATCTCCGTCATCGCGCGGCTGTTCAACTGGGGCAGGAGCGTTCCGATGCTCTGTAGCTTCTGGCCGGAACCGTTCCGGCAGAATCACGGGCGATACCAGGGCCCTGTCACCCTGGAAGCGGTTCGCGAGGCCTGCTTCGGGGTCATCGGTGCTCGCTACCGCCTGAGCGGCGAACCCGTGTTCGTGCGCCAGCAAGAGCCCATGGTGCGTAACCGGCGGGGAACATGGCTCGAACCCGGCGGCATAGTCGGCTGGCTGAAACGCATGCGGGGTGGGTGAACCCGTCATCATGGCGAGGGTGGCGATCGCCGTGGTGATGGGGTTGTCGAGTAGGGGCATGCCTCTTTCCCGTTCGGGTATGATTCTGCTCGATCCGCCTGGTCAAGTTGTCGGCCTGGTCGACCGGTTCGGTCCATGAAGGATGGCAGTGGCGGTGGGGTAAATTGCCGGCTGATGAGGAGATGGTGGCCTTGAATATCCGCGTCGATCTCGATCGAGAACGCATCCCAGCGTTCTGTCAGGATCATCAGATCCGGAAATTGTCCCTGTTCGGGTCCATTCTCACGGAGGCCTTCGATCCGGATCGGTCCGACGTGGACGTCCTCGTGGAATTTGAATCCGGGGCCCGCGTCAGTCTTCTCCGGATGGTCCAGATGGAAGAAGAACTCAGCCACTTGCTGGGGCGCCGGGTGGATCTCAGAACTCCGGGAGATCTCAGCCCTTACTTCCGTCAGCGCGTACTCGAGACAGCAGAGGTTCAGTACCTTGCTGGATGCCCTCACCCGTTTGCGCCACATGCGGGATTCCGCACGGGAAGCCATATCGTTTTGTGCCGATCGAGTATCTTCCGATCTGCATCACGATCGCATGCTCCTGCTGGCGGTGACGCGGGCGCTCGAAATCGTCGGTGAAGCAGCCAATCTCACGTCGAGTACCTTTCAGTTTGCCCATCCCGAAGTTCCTTGGAGGTTGCTCATCGGGATGAGAAACAGGCTGGTCCACGCATACTTTGCCGTGGATCCTGCCATCCTCTATGATGATTTGCCCGAACTGGTCGCTGCGCTGGATGCGATTCTCGACATCTGGCCCGGTGCCGACTAATCACTCGGTATTGCAGGGCTTCTGGATGAATCCTGAGGGGAGCTACAACGGTTGCGCAGCAACCGTTGTAGCTCCCTCTCTCACCCCGGACTGCTACAATCACGGGAACCTCCTCAAACGTCCTGCAAGGGTTGTAGCTCCCTCTCTCACCCCGGACTGCTACAATACGACGATCCCGGTCTCGTCGGCTTCCTCGGTTGTAGCTCCCTCTCTCACCCCGGACTGCTACAATTGGTCCACAATCTCACCCTGACGATCAATTGTTGTAGCTCCCTCTCTCACCCCGGACTGCTACAATCCGATGGCAGGCTGCAAGGACACATGACGAGTTGTAGCTCCCTCTCTCACCCCGGACTGCTACAATGAGGAGGAAGCTCACGAGCTGCTCCGCCCAGTTGTAGCTCCCTCTCTCACCCCGGACTGCTACAATCCACCTGGCTGTGGATTCAGCAGAGAAAGCGTTGTAGCTCCCTCTCTCACCCCGGACTGCTACAATATCCGACCCCGAGAACTGCTCAGGACGCCTGTCCGGGGCGGTTCTTTTTTTCTGGAAATCGTCAGAACAGCAGGAGTTGCGCACGCGAGACCGCCGATTCCTGAAAAGTGGGGCTTCCGAGCAGGATGCGCATCGTGACGAACTGCCGCTCCGAGATCTGCAGGGCACGAATCGACCCTTCCGGGGGCAGGTTGTCGGCCAGCCGGTTCAGATGTTTCTGCATCGCGTCATGCCCGTTGATGAGGCGCGCGTAGACGGACCACTGGAGCATGTCGTAGCCATCCTTCAGCAAGAAGCGCCGGAAGGTCGTGTACGCCTTCTTCTGCCGTGGCAGTTTCACGGGCAGGTCGAACAGCACCAGCAGTCGCATGTACCGCCTCGTTTCCTGGCTCACGGGGCCTCATCCCGCCCCTCGTCGGGCGATCGCTCGGGAACCAGCGTGCGGGGCAGGTCCAGCGTGGCCGGGTCATCGTCCTGGAGGCAGACCCGGGCCAGGCTCGTGACGGCCGATTCCGTCGCGACCAGCACCGTCGAGGTCACGGGGGTGGCCGGGGCGCGCGGACCGTGGCTGCAGTCGCGATGCAGCACACCGACCATGCGTCCCTTGAGCGGGGGTGTCAGGTCCGTCAGATCGCGCGACAGGCCGAGCCAGGTCTCGTACACGTGGCGGTCCACGAGCGGGCGAAAGGGTTCGATCAGGTCATCGGCCAGGTTGAAGGCGTTCTGCTCGGAGCGATGATGCAATCCCAGTGCCGGCAAGAACCCGTGACATACCAGGGCGCGCGCCAGGGCCGAACGCAGGATCGCATAGCCGTAATTCATCATGGCGTTCGGCAGGTCCTGGGATGCCCGCCGGAACCCCGAGCCCCACAGGGCCCGGAAGTAGGTCTGGGCGGCCTGCGCCTCGACGTTGGTCGGGTCGCCCGATCGCACCTCCTGCACCATGCGTTGCAGGCGCTGACCGGCCTCGGTCGATCCCGCGTCCAGCAGCAGGGCCGCCAGGTTCGCGATCTTCTGCTGGACCACCCGTTGCCAGAGGCGCTTCGTGGCCGGGGCGCCCAGCGCGAGCTGGGCCCGGATCATCTTCGGGGTGCGGTGATGGGCCAGGAAGGGCGTCAGCACCCCGTTCGGCAGGTGCTTCTCGTCCACCGTGACCACCGTGATGCCCTCCTCGGCACAAGCCGAGAGCAGGGTGGCCGTGAGCGTCACCTCCGGGTGGTCGAGCACCAGGTTCGCGACGTCTTCCAGGGGGACCCGGGCCACACCCTGCTCCTGTCGGATCTCGATCGCCCGGAGGTTCACCTCGAGGCGGGCTGGCCGCGTGATGACGATCGACCGCCAGCCCATGGCCCGTCACCGTCCCGCGAGAGGGGGGCGTGCTCCCCCGACCCGGGCCGGGAACACCCGGCCCAGCAGATCGACCTCGAAGCGTTCAAATTTCACGGCAGTCTTGATACCGACTCCTCGCCAGGTTCCGCCCACGGGCAGGTCGGCGTAAAGAGGCTTTCCACTGCCATCAGGGGCCTCTGGATTCGGGTATCGGTCGTGAACGGTCACATTGATACATGCGCTAGCTCTGTCGAAACCAGAATAATATCCCTCAATCTTCACTCCGTCTTTTTTCTCGATCCGGACCCAGTCGTTAGCGTGCAGGCAGAACAGGAAGCGGTAGGTCTCGTCCATGACGGGCCATTCACTCTCAGGCTTTGCCTGAACCGCCGCCCGGTCCGGCAGGCTACCCTGCGCCGCGGCGTGCACGTAGACGGGCACGGCGAAGAACTTGCCGCCCTTCTCGAACACGTCGAGTCGTAGCATGTCGCCGTTGTTGGCCACCCCGCCGCGGATCTCGAGACCGCTCTTCTGGGTGTCCCACACGTTCACCGTGCGCACGACGGGGGCCTGCTTGCCGTCCTTGCTGGGCTTGCGGAAGGGCTCGGCAAAGGCCTTCGTCGGGTCGCCACCGGCCGCCGCGAGCCGGGCCTCGAGCGCGGCCACCAGGGTGCGGTTGCGCGGGTCGTCGTAGCCGACCATCTGCTTCAGGGCCTTCGCATCGAGGCTCGTGAGCGGCTTCTTGATGGCCGACCGCCCCTCGGCGATCAGCCGGTCGTTCTTCCCCTTCGAGCGGATCGTCTCCTGGTGCGCTTGACCGAGCCCGAGCCGCTTCGGCGACCGGCTCACCCGCACCGGTTGAACGGTCTCGAGCATTTCCGGCGGGTAGCCGGGACGCCCTGTCAGGGCCAGGCGCGGGTTGCGGTCCAGGCGGCCCAGCAGCTCTTCGCGGAAATGCGGCCAGGGCCGGGGGAAGCGGTCCTCGGGCAGCAGGTCGGCGCCGTCGATCACCTCGCCCGTCTCGGGGTCCACCAGCCGGTCGTCCACCCGGATGTACTGCAGTTCGCCGGCCTTGCTGTGACGTGCCACGCGCTGGACGAACGCCCGGCTGCAGGCAGCCACGACGGCCGCGTCGAGCGCGTGGTGCAGGTCGCCGTTCTCGCGAACCTTCACGAGCCCCCAGCGGGCCCGCAGCAGCGAGGTGAACTGTCCGGTGACCACCACGCAGCGCTCCGAACCCTCGCTTGCCGGGTGGAACGCCAGGTGACGCTCGACGAGCGTCTTGAAGGCCCGGCAGATGTACCGGGTGTCATTGAGGTTGCGTTCCTTGAACTCGCTGGCTTCGTCCTTGCCGAAGTGCTTGCGCAGGAGGCGATCTCGCTTCGCCGGCCGCAGTTGCTTGTTGGCCTTCACGCGTGCCACGAATTCGCGCCAGCGCGGGCTGTCGCTCGCGCCATCCAGGTACTCGTAGGGCGTCCGGTTCCCCTTCTTCCGGTTCTCGGCCGTCAGCACCAGCACCCGGTTCGCCTTCGAGTCGTCGAAGCTGCGCGAGAAGGGCAGCACGTGGTCCACCTCGACGTAGCCGTCCTCCATGAGGCGGTGCAACTCGACCGGCTTGCCGCTGTAGGCGCACTGGCCGTGCTGTTCGCGGTAGAGCTGGAAGCGTTGGAGGCCGTCCCGGCGCGGCTGGACACCCAGTTCCCGCGCGAACTCGAGCACGGCCGTTTCCTTCTGCTTCTGGAACTTGCGCTGCTCGCGGACGATCTTCTGCCGCTCGTCGAAGGGTCGGCTGAGGTCACGGGCCAGCTCGATGTGGACCGCGGCAGGCGGGCCATACTCGCGCACGATGGCATTCACGAGCTTGCGAGCCTGGTTGAGCGCCCGGTACACCACCGGGTTCCGGATCTCGACTCGGTCCGGGGCCGGGAGGAACCGTGAACGCGCTTCCTCGTTCTGGCGCACGCTGTGGTGGTAGCCGGCCGCGGCGGCTGCCTCGTCATACCGGAGCCCCGCTTCCAGGTGCGGGATCAACTTCCCGATCGCCCGGATCGAGAGCTGGATGAACTGGTCGAAGCTCACCCCCAGCAGGGCCTCGACCAGGGCCTCGGGCAGCGCCAGGGGGGCCAGACGCTTGCGAATGTCGTCGTCGGTTTTCTCGTAGGTCAGGATCTCGGCCAGCGTGTCCAGCAGATCGGTATCTTGCCGGACGGATTCCCACCGGGTGCCCTCGCCGGCCTCTTCGAAGGCCTTGCGGAGCCGATGAAACCCTTTCGGCTCGTAAAGCGTGCTCGCTTCGGGGTCCTTGCCATCCCGCGAGCCGTAATCGACCCGGTTGAAGCGGTCATCGGGGTCGAGCGCGAGCTTCTTCCGGACCTGGGCATAGGTGAGCTTCGCCTGCGTGAACGGCAGCTCCCGGATCGCCTCGCGCTCGGCCTCGGTCAGGCCACGTGACCGGCCCTGGTTGAGAAGGCGCAGATTGTTGAGCATAGACAGCCACACGAAGCGCTCGGAGCGATAGGCGTGCTTCGGTGCGCGGGGCTGGGTCGGCTCGAGCGTGCACTTGCCGACCATCTTCGCGAGCGCCTGTCCCGAGAGCGCGGGGCGGCGCGCCATCAGCCAGCGGTGAACTTCTTCCCGCAACGCGTCCGAGGTGTGCGGGTTGCCGAGTGCCCGCTGACGCTCGAACAGCAACTCGAGCTCCCGCACGAGGTCCGCGCGCTGGAAGGTCCGGAGGTAGGCGCCCGCCTTGTTTCGCTTGGCTTCCGCAAACGTGGGGTCTTTCACGGCCATCTCGCCCGGGGTCCGATACTTCGTGAGCCCGGCCTGGTTCTGTCGGATGGCCTCCAGCATCGCCGTCGCTTCCTTGTCGCCGGCAGCCTCGGTCTTGCGCGTGGACTGGAACCCGCGGTGCTTGCAGAGGTGATACAGTGCGGCGGCCCACTCCACCGAGGTGAGTTTCCGGTCGAGTCCCTTCACCCGCAGGTCCCACGGGCTGGTCTCACGCAGCTGGAAGGCTGCCGGATCGGCCACGGGAATCAGTCCTTCCCGCTTGAAGAGTCGGACCAGCTTCAAGAGCCGGTATTTTCGCCGACGCAGTCGTCGTCGCGTGCCTCGGGCCATGCGGCGCAGGGCATTGAGCGATTCGCCATCCGGGGATTCGGCCTTGTCGAAACACCGGACATGGAGCGCGATGATCCGGTCTTCACCGAGCAGGGCTGCTCCCACCGAGGCCATCCCGATGTCCAGTCCGAGCGTGTACGGGGAGGGGGGCGAACTCGTGTTTGCCATGTCGCATCTTCTCTGCTAAAGTGCTGCCATACTTGTGGCAGTCCGGGGTGAGAGCCGTTGCTACAATAAGAGTCGAGCCGCAAGGTTCGATCTCGAATCCGGCAGGAGCTCGCAAGAGCTCCTGTCTTTTTATTCCCAGTTTATACCGGAATATGTTCGCTCGTCTTGCTGCGTGGTTGATGGGTTCGGTGGTCTTGACATGGATCTCGCGGGTGCTGACCACCTGGTTGCGGGTGCTGCATCGTCCCGTGATGAACGTGCGCGGCACCCGCTTGATGAGGCCCCCATCCCCGTGATGCCCACCCCTGCCCCCGTCCTCGATGACGTGCTGGAACCCGGCCTGAAGGTCGTCTTCTGCGGCACCGCGCCCGGCCACGAATCGGCCCGGCGATGCGCCTACTACGCCGGACCTGGCAACCGCTTCTGGCCCACCCTGCACCTCGTGGGTCTCACGCCGCATCGCCTGCTTCCCGAGCACTTCCGCCAGCTTCCGACCTGGGGCATCGGTCTCACGGACCTCGTGAAACACACCTCGGGCATGGACCACGATCTCCGGCCCGAGGACTACGACCCGCACGGCCTCAGGGCCCGGATCCTGGCCGTCGAGCCGCTGTTCCTGTGTTTCAACGGGAAGCAGGCGGCCCGGACCTTCCTGGGCGCGTCGCGGGTCGACCTCGGGCTGCATCCCGGGGACCGCATCGGCCGGACCCGGATCTTCGTCGCCCCGTCCACCTCCGGACGCGCCACGAAGTTCTGGGACGTCTCGGTCTGGCACGAACTGGCCCGGCTGGTCCGGGATACCTGAGGCGTCTTCAACCCGACTTACTTCAGGTTTAACCTCAAGCGAACCGAGGCGTCCGCCGACCGGCCGATAACTCCGCAGAACGCACCTTGAGGAGTCGAGCCATGAATCCCCTGAACCCGATCACCGGTGGCAGTCCGACGACCGTCAGGCGAGCAGTCCCCGTGAGATCAGCGCCCGACATGACGGGAACCATGGCCTTGCAGGGCGTTTCCACGCGTGACACCTGGCAGCCGACCGTTCCGCCCCCCCCGCCTTCGCAGCAGCCCCGGATGGCCGTCCGTCGCCTGCAAGATTTCGAGGATCTCGCGCAAGTTCTCGTCGTGGGCGTCGGGAGCCCGTTGCTCGGGGGCCTCGGGGCGCTGGCCGGTTTTGCCCTGGGGGGGCCTGCAGGGTCTGCCATGGGAAGCTTGATCGGGGCTTCGGTGCCCGGTGTGGCCTTCGGGGCTTATGACATCGTCACCAACCTCGTGGAGCGTGCCACCGGCAAGGTCACGGACTGGCGTCAGGCCCGCGTGGGTCTGGGCGTGCTCGGCCTGGGGCCTGGCATGGCCCTCCTGGGGTCCGCGGTCGCCGGGCTCATCGGTGGCCCCACGGCCCTCGCCATCGGGGCGATCGCCGGGACGGCGCTGCTGCCTCTCGTGTTCGCCGTGGGTTCCCAGGTGGGGGCATGGTTCCGGAAGTCTCCCCCGGAAGAGACCACCCCGGTTCCCGTGCCCGATCCGGCTCCCGTGATCGATCCGCCTCCCTCGACAAACCCGGCTTGAGACCGGTCTCGCGTCTGGCTTCGCTTGCATCAGCCCGAGCCATTCCCGAACGTCCGGCTTTCAGTCTTCCCGTCCCCTTCCCGGTTTCTACCGGATCCGCCTGCTGACCGAGTACCCGCCCCACGTGGTGTTCCTCGTGGCGGCCCTGACTGGATGCCGGCGTCGCCTCGACCAGGCTCCCTTGCACCCGGTCTTGGTGCCGGGGGGCTGGCTACTCCTCCGCGGCCGGCTGCGCTCCGGGACGGGGTGGGTGGTCGGCGAGGCTCACCTCGCGTTCCTGGCAGTCATCCCGCGGTCCCTGCACGGAGAGACGCGCGGATGGATCTCAGCGGGTCTTGACGATGGCCTGACGCGAGCCGACGATCAGCCAGACCCGTCCAGACTGATCGATCCCGGCGTCCGTCGCAGCCTCGCCCAGACTCAGGGTCGCGGCATCCTTGCTGCCGGGCGGCACGTACGGCTCGCCTGCTCGATCGAGCCGCTGCACGGTCCCGCTTGCCAGCGTCACGATCACGGGATTACCTGCCGGATCCAGGAACAGACGATCACCCTGCAGGGGCCGGGGCCAGCCCTGGGCCGTCTGACCGGAGTCGTCCAGCTGAGCAAGGCCCGTCGATCCCATGACCCACGGTTTTCCAGCGGTGTCGACCTTCAGGTCGACGAGGGTTCCGATCCCCCCTGGTTTGACCGTGATCACGGGGTCCGCCTCGAAAGACGAATAGAACGACAGGGTATCGGCATACAGCACCCACAGGCCGGTCCGGGTGAAGGCTGCTGCGACGGGTTCGCCCGCCGCACCCTGGGGCCGGGTCAGGGTTTCGAGCCCGGAAGGGTTACCGCTCGAAAGCTGTTCCGAGACCCGCGTGAGTCCGTTGGTGACCTGGCGATCCGCGGTTCCAGGACCCGTGCCTGCCAGGACCACCCGCCCCGTCGCGGGGGCGAAACCGAGGGTGTTGCGCAGAAAGTTGCCATCGTGGTCGAGCCAGGTGAGCTGGGTGTCATCCACGAGATACCAGCCGAGACCGGACCCATCCAGGAGATTCTCCCGGTAGGCGATGGCCCGGGGGCGCTTCGCCAGCGGGACGATATCGTTCGACGCGACCCGTCCGAACGTGTCGAAGGGAATCAGGTTGAAGGGCAAGGACGGGTCTTCCGGGACCGCCGGCTCCGAGATCAGGCACCCCTCGGCGGCCCCGGATGAGAACGTCAGCATCGAGGGCTTCGGGATGATCTGGCTCACGTCGATGGCGATGAGGAAGCCCGTGGGGGGTTTCCAGGGCGGGGGAGTGGGACTGCTCGTCGGCAGGGCCGGTGAAGGGTTAACGGGCGCCGTCGGATCTCCCCCCCCGATGCCCCCCGTGATGTCCGGCGAGGCCGTCGGCCGTTTCGTGGGGGACACCTCGTCCGGGTTGATTCCGGCGATCTCCGTGCCGTCCTCGCAGGCTGCGACGGACAGCAGGATGGTCATGGCAGTCATGGCGATCAGACGACGCATGGGACCTCCTGGAGCTCCGACTCAGGGTGAATCGGACGGGTCGAAGAGATTCCCCCCGATGGGGGGGATGACGGTGACGGACAGGGCGGCACTGCGGCCGGCGCCCGTCTCGATGACGAGGTCACCCGAGCGGCCTGCGAGCCTCACGACCAGGGATGAGAGCGAGCCCCCCACGACCTCGAGCGGCTCCGTGCCCAGCCAGACGCGGTTTTCAGCCAGCACGGGCGAGAAGTGCTGCCCCACGAGCACGACCTCGCTGCCCGGAGACCCGGCCGTCGCGGAGGCCGTGGCGATGCTGGGCAGGCCGCAGGTGTACGGGAACAGAGGAGAGCGATCTTCTCCGCGCACCACCTGCAGGACGCCCCCCTTGAGCCCGGCCGGGACCGTTACCTGCAGGGCCTGCGAGGTGGCGATGGACGGCGCGACCGCCTCGACGCGGTTGCTCTCGCGGAAGAGGACCTGGAGGTCGGTCGGCGTGGTGTCCCACCCGGACCCGGCGATCGCGAGGGTGTCCCCGGAGAGAAAGGCCGAGCGTTCGAGGCGCGTGATGGTGAGCGCTCCCGCTGCGGCGCTGGGTCCGGAGGTCGTACCGGAGCCGGGAGCCTGGCGTCCCGAGAGTCCCGGAACGCCACCGCGGGGCAGGCATCCCGCGAGGGAGGCCACGAGCACCACGGTGGCAGTCCGCGGCAGCCTCACGACTGGAACGCGATCTCGACTCGGTTCACGAGCGGACCCGAGTACGTCGTCCCCTGCGGGCCGACGATGCGCCACCGGACGTAGCGCTTGTTGAGCTGCGTGATGTCCGTGGTCCACTTGTTCCAGATGACGCCGTCGGCGCTGTCGGAATAGTAGATCGTCACCGGAGGCGCACCGGAAGGCTGGTCGAGGGTCGAACCCAGGTAGGAAACCGGACCCGCCACGACACCCGTGTCGTAACTCTTCGAGAGCGCCACCAGCTCCCCGGTGTAGTCCGTCGTGACCGACCAGCCCTTGAGGTAGGGGGTGACGTAGGCATTGGTCGTGTTCAGGTTGGCCCGGAGCTTGATGTTGCCCGTGTAGCCTTCGACAGGAGTGCCACGCAGGTCGACGACCTGGTTCTCGGCCGTGGTCGTGTAGAGCACGACCCCGTTGTCGGCGCGGCGTACTTCCAGAACGACGTCCGTCTCGGGTTTTTCTTCCGTGTCGAAGCGCAGGGTCCGCCAGACCTGGCCGGAGGGCAGAGTCAGGGTATCCGATTCGACGAAGTTAGAGTTCCGGGACGTGCTGTAGTCCGGCCGCCAGCTCCGGTTCTTGGTGATGCCGTCGAGTGCATTGGTGTAATACCAGTAGCAGTCGTTTCCGGCATCGTAGGTCATGCCACCTGAATAAGGATTGTAGTTTCGGTTTCTGGAGTCGTTCCATGCAGGAGGCATGTACTGGTCCCAGACCCCGCCATCCCAGGTTCCGTCCTGCGTCCGGAAGTAAATCGGGTGGGCTTGCCAGGCAGAGCCGATCCAGCCCCAGTAAGTCCCGGTTGTCTTGTAAAAAGCCACCTCGTCTGCTCCGAAGCAGTTCCACCAGCTCCAGTTATAGCCCCAGTAAGAATAGTTACCCTGCTGCAGGAAGTAATTTTGCCGGACCTCGAGCAAGTTCAGGTTACCATCGGCCTTTATGGCGAACTTGTACACGTTGCAGTACCGGCTGTCGGCGATGCTGTAGGCGGTACCCGAGAAGGTTCCGGCCCCCCCCAGCACGTACAGGTAAGTGCCATCTGAGGTGATGGCATACGAAGCACTTCCGTATCCCGCGCCGTTGATTGTCCCGTTGAGGTTCGCGACCGGACCTCGCTTCACACCATAGTCCGTGATGATGAGGCTCGGCAGGCTCGTGATCGAACCGAAGTTGTACTGCACGTAGTAAAACTGGTCCGACCCCTGGACTGCCGCCATGCCCAGCAGGTAGTCGCTGGAGCTGCGGTTGAAGTTCCAGGGGTAGTCGGTCGTATAAGCCCCGCCATTGTTCGAATTGGAGCCATAGCTGGGAACGGCGCCATTCACCATCTTGTACACGTTGATGCGGTACAGATCCGTCGTGACCAGCACCTTGCCGTTCGCGGCCATGGCCACGTAGGGCTGCACGTTGCCGTAGCTACGGATCCCGGCGTTCCCTTCCTGGATGAACCCGGTGATGTTGCCATTCTTCTGGGTCCGGGCCAGGCCAACTCCCATCGCCTTGGGGAAGACGCCGCCGAACGCATTGCCATTGAAGAGTGCACCTGCATCCGTGGTGCGATTGAAGGTCGTCTGCGACCAGGTCAGACGTGGCAGGACCCTCAGGGCCCCGGAGGTTCCCCAGTCGAGCGTGGTGCCAGTCTCGCGTTTCGACGCAGAGGTGAAGGCTTCTGCCACCGGCACGCCGGTGGTCTTGACCACGCCCAGGTAGTACGCGCCACTCGGTCCATTGTAGGTCGTGATCGTGAGGGCGCCGCTCGAGGCATTGGCCGGGATGGTCACCACCAGGTGACTCCCGTTACCCGAGACGACGGGCAGGTTCACGCCGTTCAGCATGACGGTGTTCTGCAGGGCGGACGAGTCGAAGTTGTAGCCCGTCAGGGTCAGCGTGTCACCCGGGCGAACGACCGGATTGCTGAGCCCCGTGATCACCGGAGAGATGCTGCTCGCGACGGGCACGTTGACCGTGAACGACAGAGGGTTGCTCGTGCCCTGGGGGGTGGTCACCGTGACGTTCCCGGTCGATGCTCCGCTCGGGATCGTCACGTACAGGGCATTCCGGCTCCGGACCAGATAGGTCGAGGCAGCCGTGCCGTTGAAGTTCACGGTGCTCGAGACGCTGCTGAAGCCATCCCCGAAGATGGCCACGACGTCCGAGACCACGCCGCGCGACACCGACATGCCCGTGATGCGCGGAGCCGCAAGGCTCGTCTGCTCGATGGGGTCCTGATCCGCCGTGAGGTACTGGTTGACGGCCGTCGTCAGGTTGGTCACCTCTGAGGCGGTCAACCCCTGGACCGGCCCCACGTAGGCCCAGACACCGCTCGCGATGCCCACGCTGCCGATGATGCTCGCCGGCGCCACGTTCCCGTTCGACACGGCGGCTGCCAGCGTGACGGCGGTCGTGAGGGCGTTCACGACGTGCGTGGACCCCGAGATGCTGCGCCACCCGTTTGCCGTCCACTGCATGGTGGTCCGCAGGCGCACGACCGCGCTACCGGGGGCGTTGTTCCCGAGGCCCTTCAGGACCTCGAGCACGAAGACCTGGTTGAGGGCAGGGGTGAACGATTCCGGGAGCGTCAGCGAGAACGTTTCAGCGCCGGTTCCGCCGTTGCTCAGGATGCCACCCACGATCGAGTTGCCCGTGGCGGGGTCGATCAACTGGGCCGTCGCAGCCGTCATGATATCTGCAGCCGAGGCCTGGATCCGTCGCCGGAGGTCCGCCGGGTACTCGACATGCGCCACGAGGCGGTGGTCGACGGCTCGAAAGTCGCGGGTCGAGTTTGATGGGACAGCGGAGGTCTGGGGGACTCCAACCGGGATGGGGGCCTTTTGACAGGCGACGGTGAGTGCGAGGGCCCCGAGGGCCAGGCTGGTGAAGGTCCGGCGCATCATGACGTGGCTCCTCATCTCAGTACCGGTAATTGATCTTGAGCTGTCGCACTACGGGCAAGGGCGTGACGGTGTTCACGTCTCCCGAGATGCTCGGCACGATCTGGAACTTCAGGAAACGGTTGCGCACGTTCGAGAACCCGTCCGCAAAGGCCGTGAAATTGTTGCCGTCGCTGCTATCGGCGAACTGGTAGCGCAGGGTCCCCCCGTTGGCCGCCTGCACGAACTCGATGGAGTCGATCGTGACGACGTCCTCTGCAGCGGCACCCGGCACCGTCAGGCGCGCCGAGCGCGCCACGGGAGCCGATGGGATCGTGTAGACGTTGATGGCCTTCACGGAGGGGGTCGTCGTGCCGGGGCCCGTGAGGTTCACGCGCACCTTGATGCTCGTTTCTTGCAGGGCCGAGATGTAGGCGCCCGGATTGAGGTTCTGGAAGCCTGCCACGGCGCTGTTGTCCGAGGCCTTCAAGATGTCGAACTTGACGGTGCAGCCCGCCGGCAGAGCATCGGTCGAGATGTCCACCTTGGCCCAGCCCTGGCCGTTGGGCAAGTTGACCGCCGGCGTGACGGCAGAACCCGTGGTCGAGAAGGTGCGCTTGGGGAACATGTTGCGCACCGTGTAGGAGTTGTTGTAGCTCGACGCGATGATCGTGTCCGTCGGTGCGCTGGCCGCCAGGCAGGTCAACTGGCCCGTGTAGTGGAAATAATAACGGGTCGTCGTATCGGCACCCGTGGCCAGCGAGTGCACCGTGTAATAGTTCGCGCCATCCGAGCGGGGCACGTAGAGGCCCCGGCGGTCGGCCGCGATGTTGTTCTGGGGCTGGAAGTTCGGACTGCTCAGCGTGACGTTCTGGAACACCCGGGTCATGACCAGCTTGGTGGGGTTCGTGTAACTGTCAGGAGAGAAGCGATACAGATTCACGGCACTGTTGTAGGTCGCGATGCCGCCCAGGAAGCCCACTCCACCCAGCACGTAGACATAGGTGCCGTCGCTTGCAATCTGGATGCCGTAGGTCTGGCCGGCAATCTTGCGGATGTTCAAGCCCGTGTTCGCGGCATCGACCAGGTTGACCGGCGTGAACACGGGGCTGCGCGGATTTGCCATGTTCACGCTCTGCATGCCGTACAGGTCGGCCTGCGTGTCGGCAAACAGGAAGATCGGGCTGGCCGTGAATCCGACCGACTTGTAGGACTGGGAGAAGCTCAGGCTGGGAACCGTGATGTTCGTTCCGAGCAGGTTGAAATTGAGGGGATAAGCCCCGAAACCCAGGTCCGACCAGTAGTAGTTGCTGGCTCCCTGACCCGTGAGGATCCGGTAACCATCGGTGGCCAGCGAGTAGGACGAATGGACGTTGTTTCCGTGGTACTGGGCACTCATGACGTCCACGGGGACGTTGTTCCCGCTGTTGACGCCCGTGTCGGCCGGCGTGTTCGAGACGGCCAGTTGCAGCGTCGGCGCACCCGCCGCATCGAGCGCCCCGGTGGTGTTCGTGAGCGTGTTGGTGTCGAACGACGAGATGGTGTTCTGGACCAGGCTAGAACCCGCGATGGGTGTCACGCCGCCCACCCACTGGATGTTCGTCGCGGCCGCATCCAGGTTGGCGATCGTCGTGAAGTCCTCGACGATGGTTCCCGAGCCGCGGAGCACCTCGAGCCAGTAGCCATTGCTGATCCCGCTGCCGTTGTCGACCCAGATCGCGCCGCTGCGCGCTCCGGCCGGGACCGTCACGCGCAGGGTGCTGGAGTTGACGAACGTCGCGTTGACCGTGGACCTGTTACCCGCCCCCGCGTTGAACGACACCGCGTTCGTCCCGTTCACGAAGTTGGATCCGCCCAGGATGATCTCCTGGCCCGGGTTCGGGTTGCGGAGATTGACCGAGGCCAGCACGGCCGAGGTCGTGATCGACCCGAGCGGCGCGACCACGGTGAAGGTGATCGGGTCCGAGGTGCCGACCGCCGTCGCCACGCGCACGGCCCCCGTCACGGCCCCGGGCGGAACGGCCACGACCAGCTGGGTCGGGCTCGCGTACCAGACCAGGGCGGACTGGTTGTTGGCGAAGGTGACGGTGTTGCTCGAGGGCGTCGGGTGGAAACCCGTTCCCGTGATGACGACCAGATTCCCGACCGAGGCCTGGTAGGTGCTGAAGCTCGCGATCGTCGGCTTGATCGTGGGACGCAGGACCTGCACGGGGTCCGCGTCTCCCGTCACGATGCTCGACACCATGCCCGCGAAGGTGTTGAGGTCGGCATCCGGGATCTGGCTGAACTGATTGGCCGCCTTGAGCGCCCCCGTGGCCGGGTTGATGGTCCCCGAGTTGTCACCCGCGAAGAGATTGGCGACCGGGATGGCATTCGCGCCGCCGAAGCCCAGCGAGCTGCGCAGCGCGAGCGTCGTCGTGAGCGGCGTGACCAGGATGGTGTTCGACCCCGTGATGCTCGTGAAGGTGCCGTTGGCGAGCTTCATCACGGCGGTCCGCAGCCGCACGGCATCCTTGCCCTGGGTCTGGCTCCCGAGGCCCTTCACGACCTCGACGATGAACGCGGTGTTGGCAGGCGGATTCCAGCTACCCGGCAGCGGCACGACGAACTGGCCGTTCGCATTCGTCAGCGCCGTGGCGATCGTGATGTTGTTGGCGGGGTCGAAGACCGAGACCACCGCACCATTGACGACCTCGCCGAGGGAGGCCTGAATCCCGCGATCGCCCGGCAGGTCGAGCCGGACCTGACCCACCAGCTGGCGCGCGTTCACGAAGGTCCTGACGTCCTGGCCTTCCGGGGCCTGGGCGCTCCCGCTCGGGGACACCTTGCCTGCTCCGAGGAAGGAGCCGGGCACGCACGCCGCGAGCCCCAGCGCCATGCTGAGGCCAAGGGCGACACGACGGGTTCGTGGGCTCATGGAGACGCTTCCCTGCCGGATCCGACTAGCCATTGTTCACCCTCCCGGTGCCCGAGAGGGGCGGGACGACGTAGAAGGGGGTCGCGACGCTCTGCTCGGTACCGACCGCCACCGTCAGCGGCCCGATGGCCGCACCGGCCGGGACCGTGCAGGTGATGGTCGTGGCGGTGGCGGCCGAGACGGTCGCGAGGACCCCGTTGAAGCGGACCTGGTTGTTGGACGGGGTGGTTCCGTCGAAATTGTGACCGTTGATGACCACCGTGCACCCCACCGGCCCCGATGTCCGGCTCAGCGACACGACGGTCGGGTGGATCGTGAAGGGCGTCGTGTTCGAGCCGCCGGCAGCCGTCGAGACGACCAGGTTGCCGGTGGTGGCGCCCACCGGGACCTTGACGTCCAGTCGCGTGGCCGTGGCGGCCGTGACGGTCCCCAGGGCTCCGTTGAACCGCACGATGTTCTGGTCGCGGTTGACGTCGAAGTTGGTGCCGTTGACGACGATGCCCTCACCGATGGACCCGCTCGCCACGCTCAGCGAGGTGATCGTCGGGATGAGCGTCGAGAAATCACTCCCGCTCACGGCCGTCCCGAGCGGGGTCGAGACGCGGATCTTGCCGGTGGTGAAGGCGTTGGGCACCACGACGGTGAGCCGCGACTGACCGGCGAGGTCCAGTCGCGGCGCGACGAAGATGACGTTGGCCGGGACGTTGTTGAAGGTGACGGTCGTGCTGCCCGGAACCGCGTTGAAGCCGTTGCCCGTGACGGTGACGAGCGTGCCGGCGCCGCCTGCGCTCGGTGAGAACCCGTTGATGCCCGGAATGACGCCCGAGACACTCAGCAGGGGATCCAGGTTGGTCGTGAGGTAGTTCGAGATGTCGCTGGAGAGCTGGTAGACCTCGGCGTCCGGGTGGGCCGGGGCGAAGGCGTTCGCGGCGAGCGTCGCCGGCGGGGTGATCTTGCCGATCGTGCCGGCGGCCGGGATGTTCGTCGCGTCGAGGGCGCTCTGGATGGCCACGGCCGTCGTGAGCGCGTTGATGACGATGGTCGTGCCCGAGATGCTCGTCCAGCCATTGGCCGTCAGCTGGATGATGGTCCGGAACCGGGGGGACGCATACCCGGGACCGTTGTTGCCCAGACCCTTGAACGCCTCGACCACGAACGTGTTGCCGACCGCGGCCACGAAACCTCCCGAGAACTGGAGCTGGAAGGCCCCGGCCGCGTTCGTGATGCCCGAGGTCACGGCCTGGTTGGTCGCGGGGTTGATCAGCGTGACGGTGGCCGCGCTCAGCACGTCGCTCGGCAGGGCCTGGACGCCGCGCACGCCCTCAGGGAACTGGACCGTTCCCACGACGGGGGGCAGGACGGTCGCCTGCGACGCGGCCGTCCCCGAGGTCGGTCCGGCTTGACCGGACATCATGCCGAGCGGCACCGACTGACAGGCAGACATCACCAGGGAAAGGGCCATCAGGGTGACCAGCTTGCGTGGCATCAATTCGCCTCCCGAGCGGGTGTCGCTGGCTGCGTGAACAGTTCCCGGACAGATCCGGACACTTGCTTGCTCCATACCCGTGACTGTGACATCGGTAACGATAAGAATGACAAATGTCTCGAAAGCGCTGTTGCTTCCTCGCGTCATATTCAGGGTCGGAAGGAGCCCGAGACCGCCCCGATGACGTCGAAGCGCACCGTGCCGCTGGTGCCCGCTCCCTGCGTGACGCTGAGATTACCCGAACCGGCGCCCGCCGGCACCGCCACCACGAGCCGGGTGGTCGAGCCCGAGACGGGGGTGGCCGAGGTCCCGGCGAACGACACGGTGTTCCGGCTCCAGTCGGGATCGAATCCCGTGCCCGAGATCGTCACCAGCGTGCCCGGGATGGCCGCGGCGGGCGACACGGCGGTCACGGTCGGCGCCGCCGGCGGGATCGCCAGCGTGACGGTGAAGTTTCCGGCGCTGCCGGCGCCGGCGGCCGTCACGACCTGCAGGGCGCCGGTCACAGCCCCCGCGTTGATCCGCACTTTCAGGCTGGTGCGCCTGGCTTCGAGGACCTCGAGGGCCCGTGTGCCCAGCAGGACGGTGTTCCCCGGGACCCAGTTGCTGAAGGCGTCCCCCGAGAGCACGACCTCGGTTCCCACGGGGCCCTGGGTCGGATTCATCGCCGTCACGACGGGGGTGCGATCCGTGGCCACGGCGACGGCACCGTCGAGGCGGCCCACCACGTCGAAGCGCAGGGCGCCGCTCGTTCCGCCCGAGTGGCTCACCGTCAGGTTGCCCGAACTGCCGGCTGCCGGCACTTCCACCACCAGTTGCGCGGGAGTCCCGGAACTCGGGGTGACGATCGTTCCACCGAACGAGACCTGGTTGCGGGTCCAGTCCGGGTCGAAGTTCGAGCCCTCGAGCACCACCAGCGTCCCGGGGGCGGCTGCCGTCACGGAGGCCCGATCGAGCACCGGTGCGGCGCCCAGGATCGTTGGCTGGACGGTGAACGGTGGGGAGTCTCCCGTGCCGGCTGCCGTGCGGACCTGGAGGCGTCCGCTCCCGGATCCGGGCATGATCTGCACCACCAGCTGGGTCCGGGTGGCCGACACGACCCGCTGGCTGACCCCGCCGATCGTCACGGCATTGCCCGGGATCCAGTTGCTGTAGGCATCTCCCGTGAGCGTCACCTGCGTGCCGACGGGCCCCTGGGCCGGAACCATGCCCCGGATCACGGGCGCCATGTCGGCCGCAACCGCCACGTTCCCGCCCACCTTCTCGATGACCTCGAAGCGCATGCCACCGCTGCTGCCGGCCGAATGCGTGACCGTCAGCGGGCCCGTCAGGGCACCTGCTGGCACCGTCACCCACAGTTCGCTCGAGGTGCCGTCATCCGGTGTGGCCTGTACCCCGTTGAAGCTCACCCGGTTGGCCCCGGGATCCGGATCGAAGCCCGAACCCGCGATGCGAACCACGCCACCCACGGGTGCGCGAGGGGGATCGAGCGTCGTGACGGCGGGCGGGGCTCCCACGCGAGCTGAGCCCACGGCAGGTCCCCGCACCGTGAAGGTTCCGGCCGAGGTCGATCCGCCTGCCGTCACGACCGTCACGGGTCCGGTGGACGCTCCGACCGGGACGACCGCGAAGAGGCTCGTGGCAGAGGACTCGAGCACCGTGGCGGGGATGGCTCCGAACCACACGCGGTTGCCGGGCAGCCACGCACTGAAGCCCGTTCCCGCGATCGTGACGCCCATGCCGACGGGGCCACGCGAGGGGCTCATCGCCGTCACCACGGGGGCCCCTTGTAGTCCGAGGGTGCCGCTCGCGGTCGACAGCACGCCGAAGGGGAACGGGAGACTCGTGCCGCCGCTCGTCCGGACGGTCGCGGGCCCCGAGACGGTCGAGGGGGGCAGCGTGACCGTCAGGGTCGTCGGCGTCGCCGCCGTCACGAGTCCCGCCACGCTGCCGAAGGTGACGGTATTGTCCGCGGGGATGGCCGAGAAGTTCATGCCAACCAGCGTGAACGTGCTACCAGGGATGGCGGACGGGACGCTCGACCCCACCACCACGGGAACTCCGACGGCCAGATCCAGGGCGTTGCTCGGCTGGGCGCCGGACAGGATCTGCAAGGGGCCGCTGGTGACCCCGACGGGGACCTGGAAGGTCAGCGAGGTCGAGGTGGCCGTCAAGGCTCGCGCGACCATGCGTCCACCGAGGAAGATCACGTTGCCGTTCGCGAGCGTCGTATTGAAGCCCGTACCCGTCACGGTCACGGTGTCTCCGATCTTCGCGGCACCGGGCGACAGGCTCGCGAGAGTCGGGGCCGAGGTCGGGGGACGGTAGGTGCCGTTGACACCGGCGAGGACCGTGAAGAAGAGGCCATTGCTCTTTCCGGAGGCCGTCTTGACCTGGATCTGACCGCTCGTGGCTCCCGCCGGGACCCGGGCCGTGACCGAGTTCTCCGTCAGCGCGACCAGGGGGGCCACCACGCCGTTGAACGTCACGATGTGGTCCTGGAGACGGGTGGCGAACCCATCGCCGAAGATCTCGACGTTGCTGCCCTCCCCCCCGATGTAGGTACTGAGCGCGAAGATCTGGATCGCGAACGTGCCCGAGTTGGCACCGTCCGAGGTCAGCGAGAATTCGCCGTAGGTCGGATTGTAGCGGATCCGGTAGAGCGGGTCCGAGTTTTCCTCGATCGCCGTGTTCACGAAGCCCGATACCTGGTGGAACTCGGCGTTCGTGAAATCCGGGTGGATGAAGGTGAGCGTCGAGGAGGTGGGAGGGTCGAGACTCGCATCGACCTGTCCCGCCGTCAGGCACCCCAGGAGATCCAGCACCGGGATGCTGGTCCGGTAAGCGGCGATGACGGCGATCGCCGTCGTCTCGGGCGAGATCGCGATGGTGGCCCCGGCGGCGATGCTCGTCAGCGATTGCCAGAAGTTCCGATAGACGACGATCGTCCGGACCCGGACCGCGTCCTGGCCGGGAGCATTGAGCCCGAGGCCGCGCACGGCCTCCAGGAAGTAGGGTGTGTTGCTCCTCGGCATGAACGTGCGCGAGAGCGTCAAGCTGAAAGACCCGTTGGGCTGGGTCAGCGTCGTGGCGATGGTGTTGCCCGTCGAAACCTCGATGAGGGACACCGTGGCCCCCCTGGCCACGTCGCCGATGGTGGCCTGGGTCTGCCGGTCCCGGTTCAGGCCCAGGTCGACGGTTCCCTCGATCACGCGCCACGCCTCGATACCGGCCGCTGCGGCCTGGGTGCCGAGGGTTCCCGGAAGCATCGCGGGGCGGGCGAGTGGAGGCAGGCGGACGCAGCCGAGTTGCAGGCACAGCATCAGGATGCAGAGGATCCACCACGCCTGGCGTGAAGGATTCCGCGATGCGGCCGAGCATCTTGCCCCGTGCATCGGACCTGCCTGCCTGATCGAGGGTGTCTTGTGACACCTGTCCTGCCCGGTATCGGCGATGTGTCAAACGTCACCGACCGAGTGATGTTTACCCTGATTGTCAGGGCATGTATCCCGGACTCCGTTCCAGGGCTGGCGCAGGTGGTTTCGCGCTCAGGGAGGCGGGGGATCTGTACGTTCCTTCTGCAGTCCTTGCAGGTGCTGGGCCATCTTGAGAAATTCCTCGCCTGCCAGCCGCATGCCGGCCACGAAGCCCAGCTTGTAGGCCTCCATCGTGGACATCTCTCCGAGGGCCGGGATGCCCTGCTGGATGTACGTGAACTCGGCGGCGCGCTCCACGTCCTCGGGATTGCTCAGATCCATCTGGCCCCTCCTCCCCTCACGGGTCGCCGCTACCATGCCCGGAAAAGGGCGATCGCAACCTTCCGCGGTATGATCGGGGGGTGATGGATGCCTTCGACGACCCCGGATCGCTCTTCTCCCGCAGCCCCCTGGTCGCGGATGGACCGCTCGCCCACCGCATGCGTCCGCGCGCGCTCGCCGAGTGCGTCGGGCTGGAGGAGGTCCTCTCCCCGCAGGGAGCCGTCGGGGCCGCGCTCGCGGCGGGTCGCCTGCCCTCGCTGGTGCTCTGGGGGCCGCCGGGGTCCGGCAAGACGACGCTCGCACGCCTCCTCGCCGAGGCCGTCGGTGCCCGCTTCGCCCCGCTCTCGGCCGTCACGAGCGGCGTGGCCGATCTGCGTGCCCTCGTCCAGGAGGCCCGACAGCAGCGCCTGGCCGGGCACCGGACGGTCTGCTTCTGCGACGAGATCCACCGGTTCAACCGCTCCCAGCAGGATGCCTTCCTGCCGCATCTCGAAGACGGCACCCTGGTGCTGGTGGGGGCCACGACCGAGAACCCCTCGTTCGCCCTGCAGCCCGCGCTGCTGAGCCGCGCCCGGGTGGTGGTCCTGCCGCCCGTCTCGACCGATTCGATGACCCGGATCCTCGTGGAGGCCTGGACCGAGCCCGGTCGCGGGCTCGCGCGCGCGCCCGGGGACCTGCCCGGGGAGATTCTCGGGTGGATCGTGGAGTATGCCGACGGCGATGCCCGTCGGGGTCTCGGTGCGCTAGAGGTGGCCCACACGCTCGAGCCGCTGACGCTCGAGGCGCTCATCCCGGCGATCGGCACCCGCGTGCAGGGCCTCGACCGGGACGGGGACACGCGCCATGACCTCGTCTCGGCCCTCATCAAGTCGGTGCGCGGCTCGGACCCCGATGCGGCCCTGTACTGGGCGGCACGCCTGCTGGAGGGGGGAGAAGATCCCGTCTACCTCGCTCGCCGGATGCTCGTGGCCGCCAGCGAGGACGTGGGCAATGCCGACCCGCGTGGCCTGATGATCGCGCAGGCGACCTTCCAGGCGGTGCAGGCCCTCGGGATGCCCGAGGCGCGCATCCCGTTGGCGCAGTGCATCACCTACCTGGCTGCCGCTCCCAAGAGCAACGCGGCCTACCGGGCCATGGATGCGGCGATCGCCCTCGTGCGCGGTCGCGGGGGCGATGCCGTGCCCATGCACCTCCGCAACGCGCCCACGAAGCTCCTGAAGCAGCTGGGCGCGAGCAAGGGCTATCTGTATCCGCACGACCATCCCGGCGGGTACGTCGAGCAGTCCTACTGGCCGGAAACTCTCGGTCCGAAGCGCTTTTACGTCCCGACCGACCACGGTGACGAGGCCCGCCTCAGCACGCGCCTCCGGTCCCTGCGACGTGGCGGCGGGCCGGAAGCTCCTTCCGGACCTCGGCCCTGACGGGGCCCGAGGGCGCCTGGTAGAGCGCCTCCACCTGGCGCTGCATGCGCCTCAGGCGCGCCAGCAGGAACCAGATGAATCCCGCGAGGTTCGCATCGTCCGCCTCGAAGAACAGCTGCGACGTGTCCCGGATCTGGCGGGCGTGCACGTGCAGGTGCCGGACGTGCTCGCGCGCGAGGTCCTCGAGGAGCGTCTGCTCCGCGCCACTGGCCGCCGGCAGGTAGTGCTTGAAACTCCCCACGCCGCCACTCCCTCGTGAGCCGGCCCGATCCCCCGTGGATCGCGCCTCACCGCGCCCGATGGCCCCTGGCGGCGTTCGGACGACGGGAGGACGGCGCAGGGACCGGAGCATGTCACGGGCCCACCGGATGGGGCAACGGGCGACCCGGAGGCGGATGGGCCGGAGAACGGGGTGCGAGATGCACGAGGGCTGGGAATCAGGCCTTCCGGGTCCGCGGGTCGAACAGGTCGCGCAGGGCGTCTCCCAGCAGGTTGAAGCCGAGCACCACGATCATCAGGGCGAGCCCCGGGAAGGTCACGGTCCAGGGGGCCTCGCGGATGTACGGGCGCGCCTGGTTGAGCATGGCGCCCCACTCGGGCGCGGGGGGCTGGGCGCCCAGTCCCAGGAATGACAGGGCGGCCGTCTCGAGCACGGCGGTCGCGAACCCGAGCGTCGCCTGCACCCACACGGGCCCGAGGCAGTTGGGCAGGACGTGTCCGAGGGCGATCGCCACCGGGGATGCGCCCACGGCGCGGGCGGCCTCGACGAACTCCTGCCGCACGATCGTGAGCACCGAGGCCCTCACCAGCCGCGCATAGACGGGCACGTTCACCAGGGCGATCGCCACCACCGCGCTCTCCAGCCCGGGGCCGGCGATTGCCACGAGCAGGATGGCCAGCAGCAGCCCCGGGAAGGCCATCCAGATGTCCATGAGCCGCATGAGCGCCTCGTCGGTCCGCTTGCCGACCATCCCGGCGACGAGCCCGATCGCCACGCCCAGGCCGAGCGACAGCATCACCGAGGCGGCCCCCACGCCGAGCGAGATGCGGGCCCCGGAGACGATGCGGGCCAGCACGTCCCGGCCGAGGTCGTCCGTGCCCAGCCAGTGGGCCTGCGAGGGGCCCTGCAGCCGCACCGCGAGGTCCTGAGCGAGCGGGTCGATGCCGAGCCAGGCCGGTCCGACGAGGGCGGCGAGCACGACGAGCAGGGCCAGCACCAGGCCGACTCGCCCGGAACGATGACGCCACAGGCGCTTCAGGGTGAGCATCTAGGCTTCCTCCCGGCTGCGCAGGCGCGGGTCGAGGCGGCCATACAGCCAGTCCACCCCCCAGTTGACGGCCACGAAGGTCAGCGCGAACACCAGCACGCAGCCCTGCAGGAGGGGGAAGTCCCGGGCGAAGACGGCCCCCACGGCGAGCGTGCCCACGCCGGGCCACGAGAACAGCGTCTCGGTCAGCACGGCCCCCGAGAGCAGCGTCCCGAGTTGCAGGCCGGCCACCGTCACGATGGGGATCCATGCATTCGAGAGGGCGTGCCGAAGCACGACGAGGACCTCGGGCACGCCCTTGGCCCGGGCGGCCCGGACATGCTCGGAGCCGAGGACCTCCAGCATCGCGGCCCGGGTCATGCGCACGAGGGTCGCGAGGGGCACGGTGGCGAGGGTGCAGGCCGGCAGCACCAGATGGCGCAGGGCATCGACGAAGGCCTCGCGCTGTCCCTGCAGGAGGGTGTCGACCGTGAGCAGGCCGGTCACGGGCGCGACGTCGAGGGCCAGGTCGAGTCGTCCCGAGAGGGGCAACACCCGCCAGGTCGCCGCGAACAGCAGCATGAGCAGCAGGCCGAGCCAGAAGATGGGCATCGAGACCCCCACCAGCGACACCCCGCTCGCGGTCACGTCGACCCAGCCGTTGCGTTTCACGGCTGCGAGGCACCCGAGCGGGATGCCCACGACCAGGGCGATCGCGAGCGCCGTGACCGACAGCTCGATCGTGGCTCCTGCGCGGTGGGCGATCTCGGTCGCGACGGCCTCGCCCGACTGGATGGACCGGCCCAGGTCGCCGCGTGCGAGCTGGCCCACGTACGAGGCGAACTGCACGGGCACGGGGCGATCGAGCCCGAGCTCGTGCCGGAGCTGCGCGAGCGTCTCGGGCGTGGCCCGCTCCCCCAGCATGATCTGGGCCGGGTCGCCCGGGACCGCCCGGACGGCCAGGAACACGAGCAGCACCACCCCGAACAGGATGGGCACCAGCGAGACGAGGCGACCGAAGGCGCGGTTCACGGGGCATCTCCTTCGAGCCAGACGTCGGCGAAGCGCTTCACGCCCGTCGGATGCAGCGCGAAGCCCCGGACGTTGCCCCGCATGGCGACCAGCTGTCGCGCGTGGAACAGGGGGATGCAGGGCACGTCGTCGTGCAGGCGCTCCTGCACCTGCCGGTAGAGGCGCGTGCGGGTGGCCAGCACCGTCGTGCGCCGGGCCTCGGTGAGCCAGGCGTGCACCGCGGGATCCCGGTAGAAGCAGTAGTTCGACGCGCCGCCGCCCGGGCGGGCGTTGTTCGCGTCGAACATCGTGTAGAGGAAGTTGTCGGGGTCGCCGTTGTCGCCGATCCAGCCCATGAGGGCCGCCGTGTGGTCCCCGCGGCCGAGCTTGTCCAGGTAGGTGCCCCACTCGTAGCTCTGGATGTTCACCCGGATGCCCAGCGGCTGCAGGGCGGCCTGGATGGCCTCGGCCGTGCGCTGTCCCTGCGGCATGTAGGGGCGGGCCACGGGCAGGGCCCACAGGGGCAGCTCGAAGCCGCCGGCCAGTCCGGCCTCGGCCAGCAGGCGGCGCGCGCTCGCGAGGTCCTGCGCGGGATCGACGAGCCTTTCGGCGTAGCCCAGCAGGGCCGGGGGCATCGGGTTGACGGCCGCCTGGCCGAGCCGGCCGCCCGCGAAGAAGGCCTTCACGAGCGCGGGCTTGTCGAGGGCGAGGCGGATGGCTCGCCGGACGCGGACGTCGTCGAGGGGCTTACGAGTCACGTTGAAGGCCAGGTAGCCGACGTTCATGCCCGGTGCGCTCGCGAGGCGCAATTCGGGGTTGCGCTCGACGCGGGCCACGTCGTCCGGGTTGATGCCGTCCATGGCGTCCACCGCGCCGACCTCGAGTTCGAGCAGGCGCACGGCGTTCTCCGGAACGGGCTTGAACACGAGTTTTCGGAGGCGCGGCGGGCCGTCCCAGTAATCGAGGTTGCGCTCGAGCACGATGCGCTCGCCGCGGACCCAGCGCACGAACCGGAAGGGCCCCGTTCCGACGGGGTGCCGGGCGATCGCCGCCGCGTCCTCGTTGGCGAGCGCCGTCGGGGAGAGGATGGACATCGAGGGAATGGCCAGGTTCGCCAGGAAGGTGGCGTCCGGGACCTTCAGGCGCATGCGGACGGTCCGGGGATCGACCACCTCGACCCGGTCGAGCACGGGCGCGAAGAAGCTGGCCCAGAACTCGAAAACCTGGCCCGGGCCGGGTTTTCTTTGACGGTCGAACGAGAGCTTCACGGCCCGGGCATCGAACGGTGTGCCGTCGTGGAAGCGGACCCCCGGTCGCAGGTGGAAGGTCCAGGTCCGGCCATCGGGGCTGACGTCCCAGCGGGTCGCGAGCGCCGGTTCGACGCGGCAGGAGCCATCCGCGAAGCGTACCAGGCCCTCGCAGATGTTCTCGGTGACGGTCGTGCTCTCGGCGTCCACGGTGTCGGCCGGGTCGAGGCGGGTGGCGTCCTTGGCCTTGGCGAAGATGAGCGTGTCGGTACGGCGGGAGATGCCCGTCCCGCAGCCGGGCAGACCCGCGATCAGGGTCAGGGTGGCCGTCAGGAAGACGGCGAGCGAGCGGCGTGCCGGGTGCGAGCGAGGCTGGATCGCGGGCAAAGGCGGGCTCCGGTCGGGCGACGAGGGCGTTTCATCGTATCACGCCACGGAGAGCAAGGCGCTCGCCCTCGTCACGTGGACGACAGGCGAGCGCGGAATCGATAAGGCTTTTCTGACCCGGGTCGGATCACTCGAGTTCGGACAGCTGGTAACTGAACCAGGGGCCGGTCCAACTTGGCGGCTGTCCGACCTCACCGATGACGTATCGTCCCTTCCAAGTGCCCCCCTGCATATCCAGGGTGCCTTCCCAGATCTGCGTCTCGTACTGGGGCCAGAAGAGCGAGTCCGGCTTGATGCACCGGACTTCGGCCCGGTAAGCCCAAGCGTTCACCGAGCGAGGGGCTGGCATGTCCGGCGGATTGAGCACGACCTTACGGAATTTTCGCGCCCTCCATTCGGCCTTCGAGATGCCCTTCTGGATGAAGGTCACCCGTGAATCGACCTCCCCGGTCAGGCCGTTGCTCTCGACCAGAATCGAAGGGGCACTGACGGTGGAACCGGGGGCAGCAACGGGGGGGCCACCACAGGCGGTGAGGGCGAACGACGCGAGAAGGGCGAGGGCCGTGGAGCGGACGGCGACGCGGGAACCGGTGGTGGCCACGGGACGAACCTGCTTTCGGATGCGGCATGCTGGATGACATGACGTTCGTCCGGTGGTTGTGTGGTGTTAATTCTTAAGCGATGGATAACTCATGGGCGATTCATGTTTAAAAAAACTGGATCGCCGTCGTTCGGCTCCTTTGTGATCTCCACGGGTTCGCGGGTATGACACGCGAGCTATGCCATCGCGCTTTCGTCAGGAAGGACCTCACGCATGCCCGCTCTCGAATCCATCGCCCTTGCACCTGCCCAGCTCGTCGACCAGGCCAACGCGCTGATGCGCGCCTGGGAACTCGGGGATGGCGAGGCCTACGGCAGCCGTCTGGCCGAAGGCGCTCGCATGACGATTCCCGCCTATGACCTCGACATCGTGGGCTTCGAGGCGCTCTGGGGCGTACGGACTCGCATGAAGGCGCTCATCGAGGGACCTCTCGACCTCCATTCGCTCGATACCCATCGGGTCGAGGGCCTCACGGTGCACGCCCTGTCGCATGTGATCAGCCGGGTGACCGGCCAGTTCACGCAGCATGCCGAGGTGTCCTTCACCTTCGATGAGGCAGGCAAGCTGCTGCATTATCACCAGGATGTCCTCTGGGCTGACAGCCTGGACAGCTGATTCAGACCGGACGGACCGGGTAGGAGCGCCCCTTCCAGGGTGCGCTCCGCCCGGTCCGTACGGGTGAAAGCTCGCTAGCGAGGGTGCGACTCGACGTCTTCGACGTCGGCCAGGTCACGCAAGCGGCCGGTCGCTCGCTTGTTGATCAGGAAGTCTTCCCGCCCGATGACCCCGATCTCGAGGCCCTTGAAGACGATGGTTTTCCGGTTGGGCCAGGCGTGATCGAAATCGACCCCCGTCAGATCGGTCAGCAGGTCGATGCGGTTCGGTGACACCCCGATCTGGAACACCATGTCCGGTTCCTGGAGATCGGTTTCGGATATGCCTTCGAGTGGGGCACCGAAGCGTGCGAGTGCCCGGTAAAGGCGACGCGCATTGTCCGGATCACGTCTGATCCAGATGTCAAGGTCACCGGTCGCCCTGGGCGTCCCGTGAATGGCCCTTGCATGGGCCCCCACCAGCAGGAACCGGGCGTTCTCGGCGGACAAGGCGTGCAACATGTCGAGGAAGTCGGGTGTCAACCTCGCCTCCCGTGGCAAACGCATAGGCGGTGACGGTCAAAGGCCAGACCGCCAGCAGGCGATCGAGAGCAGACGAGGTTGCCCAGTCGTCCTGCTCGTCGCTTCCCAGCTTGAAGGTTCGGATGGGCCTCATGCTCGAAGTATACCCGGTTCAGGAGGGACTTCCCGACAGGACAGCTGATTCAGACCGGACGGACCGGGTAGGTGCGACCCTTCCAGGGAGCGCTCCGCCCGGTACATGCGCGCCGGGCCGAATCGAGGGCGATCGCCACGAGGAACCCGATCGCCACGGGATGCATGATCCAGGTGAGGGCCGGATGACCGAAGCGGCGTGCCAGGCGGATCCGCAGGGCCACGCCCAGGGCGATCGCCACCCCCGCTCCCCAGGGATCGACCCCCCACGTGCCCCAGGGGGCCAGGTACAGCGTGAACAGGCTCGTCATCGACGCCAGGAAGATCCCCGGCCTTCCCCCGAAGGCGGGGTAGCAGTTCTTGGCGAAGCCCAGGAACACCTCGCGGGCATCCCGGTACATGCGGCAGCGGACCCAGCCGGTGCCGTCCACCAGCCTGAGCCGGCCCCCCGAGGCCTTGATGCGCTGGGCGAGCCGCAGATCCTCGACCAGGTCGGCCGCGACCGCCGCGTGCCCTCCCGCCGCGCGGTAGGCCTCGGGCCGGAAGGCCAGGAACTGCCCGTTGGCCGCGGCGATCGCGGGTTCCGGGCGCGTGTGGGCCAGGCGAACGGGCAGGAAGCCCATCACGGCGAACGAGAGCAACGGGATCACCAGGCGCTCGGCCCAGGTCTTCGTGACCTGTCCGGGAAAGACGGACAGCAGATCGGCTTCCTCGGCCCGGGCATGCGCGAAGGCCCGGGCGATCGCCCCGGGTTCGAGCGTCACGTCGGCGTCCAGGAATACCCACCAGGCGCCGCGAGCCTCGCCGGCGAGCTGGTGGCAGGCGTGGTTCTTGCCCGACCAGCCGTCCGGCAGCGGTTTTCCTTCCAGCAGGCGGAGGCGCGGGTCTCGGGCGGCTGCCTCGCGGACGAGGTCGCTCGTGCCGTCCGTCGAGCCGTCATCGAGCACGAGGATCTCGAGATCGGTCCAGGTCTGGTGCCGCAGCGACTCGAGGCAGTGCTCGATGCGGCCGGCCTCGTTGCGCGCCGGCACTAGCACGGAGACCGACGGGCTCTCGCCCTCGACCACGAGTTCCCGGGCGGGCGGGACGACGAAGGTCTGGAGGTTGTCCGTGACCAGCCGGTGCTGGAGCAGGAGCAGGAGCGCGACGGTCCAGTCGAGGGCGGCCCAGGGCGTCATCGAGGCGGCGTCAGCCGAGCGTGGTTTCCTCGACATCCAGCGAGATGTCGAGGCTACCGGCCGAATGGGTGAGCGCGCCCACCGAGATGAAGTCGACCCCGGTCTCGGCCACGGCCCGCACGCGCGCGAGCGTGATGCCCCCGGAGGCCTCGAGCAGCACCCGGCCCGCGGCGATCCGCACGGCCTCCCGCATGACCTCGAGGCCCATGTTGTCGAGCATGACCAGGTCCGCGCCCGCGGCGATCGCCTCCTCGAGCATGAGCAGGTCCTCGACCTCGACCTCGATGCGGGTCGTCGCGGCTGCCCCGGCCCGGGCCCGCTGCACGGCCTCGGCGATGGAGCCGGCGATCGCCAGGTGGTTGTCCTTGATCATGATCGCGTCGGCCAGCGCATAGCGGTGGTTCCGACCGCCGCCCACGCGGACGGCGTACTTCTCGAGCAGGCGCAGGCCGGGGGTGGTCTTCCGGGTGTCGAGGATCTCGGCGTGCGTCCCGGTGACGGCCTCGACATGCAAGCGTGTCAGGGTGGCGATCGCGCTCATGCGCTGCATGAGGTTCAGGGCCAGTCGCTCGGCCATCATGAGCGACCCCGCTGGGCCCTCGATGCGCGCGAGTTCGGTGCCGGCCTCGAGCGCATCGCCCTCGGTCACGAGCGGGGTGAAGGTCAGCTGCGGGTCGACCAGGGTCAGGAGGCGGGCCACCACGGGCAGCCCTGCCACGACCCCTTCCTGCTTCAGCAGGAGCGTGGCCCGACAGGTACAGTCGGCCGGCACCACGGTGCGCGTGGTGAGGTCGCCCCACGCCCAGTCCTCCCGCAGCCAGGACTCGAGCAGGGGGTCGAGGATCAGCGGATGGAGGTCGGTTCCAGCACCCGGAGCGACTGGGCGAAGCGTCGTGACCATGCGGGATCTCCTGATGGGGCGCCGTCCGTGCGCCAGTGGGTGCCACGGCATTCCGTCCGCCAGAGCGCTGCGCGCGCGACGAGTTCGGCCGTCTGGAGCATGTTGCGGAGCTCGTGCAGCGCACGGTCGAGCGTCTCGAGGCAAGCGCGCTCGACCTCGAGGCGCCAGGGTTCGAGCTGCGACAGGGCGGCGACGAGGCCGTCCTCGTCACGCAAGAGGCCCACGTGCTGCCACATCAGGGCGCGCAGGTCGAGACGCAAGGCCGCGACGTCGAGGTCCGGGCGCCCCACGGGGCCCAGCCGGGGTTCGGCGAGGCCAACCAGCCGGGTGGGGGCGGGATGCGAGGCGATCGCCCCGGCGACTCGCCTGGCGAAGACCACGGCCTCGAGCAGGGAGTTGCTCGCCAGGCGGTTGGCACCGTGCACGCCCGTGCTGGCCGCCTCACCCACGGCAAACAACCCCGGAACCGTCGTCCGGCCGACGTAGTCGGTCTTCACGCCCCCGATGAAATAGTGCGCGGCCGGGGCCACGGGAATGGTCTCACGCGTGGGTTCGAGGCCTTGCTGGCGGCAGAAGGCCACGATCGACGGGAAGCGCTTCTCGACCACCCCGGGAGGCAGGTGCGAAGCATCGAGATGCACGTGGTCGCGTCCATCACGGACCATCGCATCGGCGATCGCCCGGGCGACGACGTCGCGGGGCGCGAGTTCCCGATCGGGATGGTATCGGCCCATGAAGGCCTCGCCGCGCGCATCCCGCAGGACGGCCCCCTCGCCGCGCACGGCCTCCGAGATGAGAAACGTGGACACGCCGGTGCGCGAGAAAGCCGTGGGGTGGAACTGCATGAACTCGAGGTCGATGACCTCGGCCCCGGCCCGGTAGGCCAGCGCCACCCCGTCTCCGGTGGCCGTCGCGGGGTTCGTCGTGTGCAGCCAGAGGGCACCCGCTCCACCGGAAGCGAGCACCGTCGCGCGGGCCTGCATCACCTCGATCGTGCCGTCGGCCGAGAGGACCACGGCTCCCCGGCAGGTCCCGTCCTGAACCCACAGGTCGACCACGAAGGCGTGCTCACGGGTCCGGATGGCCGGATGGGCCCGGACCCGCTCGACGAGGGCGCGCTCGATCTCGTGGCCCGTGGCGTCGCCGCCGGCGTGGATGACCCGGCGGCGCGAGTGGGCGGCCTCGAGGGTGGTCTGGAGGGAGCCGTCGGCCCCGCGATCGAAACGAACACCCGCCGCGAGCAACTCGCGGAGCTGCTCGGGGCCCTCGTGCGTGAGGATGTCCACGGCCTCGATGTCGCAGAGGCCCGCGCCCGCGGCCAGCGTGTCGGCCGTATGCAGGGAGGGACCATCGTCTCCAGCGATCGCCACGGCGATGCCGCCCTGGGCGTATCGCGTGTTGCTCTCCATGAGGTCCTGCTTGGTGACCAGCACGACCTCGAGGCCCTCGCGGGCCACCTGCAGGGCGGTCCAGAGGCCGCTGATCCCGCTGCCGACGACCAGCACGGGCAGGGAAGACGCGGATTCGAGGCGTTCGGGCGGCATCGGTGACTCCTGCTGGGTCCCGTGGCGATCGGGGTCTACGATCTTACCACTTTGCAGGGGGATGCAGACGGGAGCCGACCGACACGTGCCTCGGAGAACCGGGTCGGGGGGTGGTGTGCCGTCCTAGAGTTCGATGACCTTCTTCACCAGGGGGCCAGGGCCCATCTTCTGTCCCGGCAGGGCATCCAGGTATCGCCCCTGGATGAGGATGTAACTCCGGTCTGGATTCCGGGTGGGGCCCTCGGACTTCATCTGGCCTTCCCAGCGCTGCTCATCGTACTGGGGCCAGAACATGGAACCTGGATTCACCACCTTCGCGGTGGCCGTGAAGGTGCGGACCTCGCCGGTCTTGCTCACCTCGATCTTGGTGACCTGCCGGGCGCCGGCGACGGCCTTGAGGAACAGGGTCACCGCCTTTTCATTCGGCGTCCGGAACAGGCCACTCGCCTCGAGGTCCGGAGTGGTCGTCATCGGGGAGGAGGGGGCGCCGGACGGCGACTGCCCGCAGGCAGACATCGTGAGAGCGGTGAGGAGGACCAGGGTGAGGGGCGCTGGATTGAGGCGTCGGTCGAGCATCCGGGCGAACAACCTTTCTTGGAGGGTAGATGACTTGTTCTTCGGGTGTTCGATTGCCGTCAAGATTTATGCTGTCATTAACATTCGGGCGATTTTTGTTGAAGTCTTGTGGGCCCCGGCCGAGCTACCCGGGAGAATTTATTGAACGGGATGGATTGCTTATTTACATTTGAGATGGACACAAGGGGGGCGACTTGCGAGACGTGAAGGTGACCGACCTGAGGAGCCACCTGCCTGCTTTTCTGGCCGCCGTCCAGGGGGGGGAAGAGATCCGCATCCTCTCGCGCGGCAAGGGATGCCCCATCCGGGGAAAGGAAGCGTCCGTGCGTCGACAAGGGGTATGCGTGATCGCGACGATCGCGTGCCTGGTCGCGGGTGTCCCGGGACCGTTCGGCTCCGTCGCGCGCGCAGCCGAGTCCCCGTCGTGGAGGGACGTCCTCGAGGAGGCGCATCCTCGTCCCCTGCTCGAAAAGGCCTGGACGATGCGGGCCCGGGAGCGGCTGTGGTTCGCCGGGATCCACCCGGATGCGGCGACCCGACGTCAGGCCCTGAAGGAGGCGATCGAGGCCCTGGAGCAGGCCAGCCGGGCCAGCACGGACCCGCGAGAACGCGAGCGGCTGACCCGGCTCATCGGGAAGGTCCGGGAACTGGGGGACTCCCCCGGCACACATCCTTCGTGGCGGCCGGTGCTCGCGTCCCTGGCCGGGATCGTGCGAGACCGGACCCGGGAACTCGACCTGCTCCGGGAGGCGATCGCCACTCCCTCGGCCACACCGGCGCCCAGGTGAGGAGCGTCCGGTCGGACGTCAGATCTTGACCGTGACCTCGGGAAGCAGGTTCCGGGGGCTGCCGGCCGTGACGTTCAGGAAGCGAGCCTTCATCATCCGGGCGTCGAGGTCGACCGTCCCCTGCCAGCTCTGGAGCTCGTAGCGGGGCCAGAGGGAGGCGCCGGGAACCTTCACGCGGGTCTTGGCCTCGAAAGCATACGTGTCCTCGCCCTTCGGGGTCACCTTCAGCTCGGCGACCGAGGCGTTCCACGGAAAGTACTTGAGGCCCTGGGTGACGGCCTTCTCGGCCGGAGTCGTGGCGCGGGCGCTGCTGGCGACGGTCTCGGCACCCGTCGGGGCGGTCGTGTTCGGCGCCTGGCCGCAGGCGGTGACGAGCAGTGCGGCGACGAGGCCCGAGAGGGCGAAGGGACGAAACATCATCGGGGTGAGCTTTCCTTTCAGAGTCACGACATCACGTCGCGGTGCCGAGCGGGATGACGATCCAGCGCCCGGGACCCGGCAGGTCCTCCGGATGGCCGGCCACGGAGCCCACATAGCGCCCTTTCCATTTTCCAGTTACGAGATCCAGCGTGCCTTCCCAGTTTTCCTGGACGTCCCTGTACGGGTTCCTGGAGTTCGGGTAGACCTCGGGAACCACCAGGACGGCCGTGAAGGCGATCGGGCCGGCGGCTTTCGGGTTCGAGGCCCGCGCAAGGGTGACGTCCACGATGCGTCGCGCACCCGAGGCCTTCATCAGGCCGTGTTCGACGAGCGATCGACGCGGGTCGGTACTTCTGGGCCGACTGCTCGCCGAGGGATCGGATGCCGAAACCCCGGCCTGGCTGGCCGGGGTGCTGGCGGGTTGCTGTCCGCACGCAGACAGCAACAGGGCCGTCATGAGAGCGAAAGCGGATGCTACAAGGGGTGAGGCGGGTCGCGAGAACGCCATCGAGATGATTCCTCCGGTGTTTCCGGGGTTTGACTTCCGGCTTGCTGGAGTCCCTTTCCGGCGTTCATTCGCTGTCAAGTCTTATGCTGGCGTTAACTCCACGCAGATTTTTGGTTATCCTCAGCGCGTCGCGTCGCGATAGAACGTCCAGTTCGCGTCACCGATTCCCCCGAGCAACTTCGCGCAGTTGTGATCGACCCCCGCGATGGTCCGGAACTCGTGCCGGATGCCGAGCCTGTCCAGGTGTCCGTGGAAGGCCACGTTCTGGCTCAGGACGAAGTCCCGGTCGCCCACCACCTGTCGGACCCGCTGCTTCCCGCGGAGGGCTGCAGCGTTCAGGGCCGTGATCGTGATCGGGCTGCAGGCCCGGTAGTAGGCCATGTCGTTCCCGTAGGCGGTGCGGAGGATCTCGTCACGCTCCTCGGGGTTCGCCGTGGCCCGAGGTCCCGAGAAGTCCAGGTCGAGCGTGCCGGCGGCGTCCATCGAGACGGCCCCGAACAGGTCCGGATACCTGAATCCGAGGCGTGCCGCGCCGTAACCGCCCATGCTGAAGCCCTCGACGATCCGGCCCTGACGCGTGGCGATCGTCCGGAACGACCGGTCCACGAGGGGCAGGAGTTCCCGGGTGATCATGGTCTCGATCGGCTGCTTGCCATCCTTCGAGTTGACGTACTGGCCGTGAGCGAGGCCATTGGGAAACACGATCAGCATCGGGGGGATCTTGCCCGAGCGGATCGCGGCGTCGAAGAAACTGGCCACCTGGGGGATGCCCTGGACGACCGAGTCGGAACCGTGCAGCCAGTACAGGACCGGGAAGCGCCGGGTCGGGAACTGGGTATAGGCGGACGGCCTGTAGACGTGGTAGCTGACCGGGGAACGTGCGGCGGCGCTGGTGTAGGTGTGGTAGGTCACGCCCGCCGCCACGGCCCGCGAGGTCACCCAGGCGATCGCCGGGCTCGTCGTGCCCGTGGTTGCCTGGACCTCGTAGCGAGCGGAAGCGTTCGAGTCGCTGTCACCGGTCGAGAAGGCCACCTGGGCGGTTTCCGTATCGTGCTGGAGGGCCGCGCCGTTCGCGAGATCCCCCGAACCCGTCAGGGGGACGTTCCCGCAGCCTGCGAGCAGGCTGCTTCCGGCGAGGATGAGGCTGGTGACGAGATGCGTGCGGTTCATGGTGTGTTCCCCCGTTGGTTCGAGCGTTCTGGCGGCCCCCCGGCCGCCTTGCCGTTCACGAGAGGGTTTTCCCGGGGGCGTTCACAGACCGTTCACATCGGTGCTGGGACGGGCTCGGTCGGGCTGAAGCGGCAGGAAAATCCCGTTCGAGGGGCCCCAGGGGCTTAAGCAACGGTTATATTCCTGACAAATCTGGCGATAGCGTGGCGAGATCCGCCCGAAGCCGCACGATGAGGCCCTTGTGGCCCCCGTTTCGAGGTGACGATGCTTCCCGTATTTCCACCTGCCTGGAACCGTCTCGTCGGTGGCGTGAAGCGCGTCGCGAGCGCAGGCGCTGCCCGGGAAGAGGCCGTCGTGGCCGGGGCCACGCTGACCCGGGATGTCTGGCGCCCGGGAATCGGGCGTGGGGCCCTGCGCGAGGGAGCGGCCCCCGATCCGGTCGTGGCGGCCCTGAGGGCAGCGGCGCCACCGCCCGGTCAGCTCAGGACGTTCACGGAGGTCTCACCGGCCTTCCTCGAATCGGCCCTGCCCCGGGAGGCGACGGCGTCCTGGCTCGCGGCCATCGGGCAGGATGCGGCCGGCCTGCGCACCCGCAGCTTCATCGCTCCGCACAGCGCCGTGCTGCAGCTCGAGGACGCCGCCGGGCGCACGCTCGTGCGTCAGCAGCTCGGACAGAATCTCGAAACTCGCGCCCTCGACCTCTCGACGACCATCGTGAACCCGTATGCCGTCGCCTCGGGGCCCCTGTTCCCCGGACAGACCGGACCCGGTGCGGGACCCGAGGTCGCCCGGCAGCTCTTCGATCGCCTGCAGGCCCTGGCCCGTGGCCTCGGGTTCGAGGCCGTCACCAACACCCCGGCGCACTATCACAATGCCGTCGCGTACCGGCGTCTCGGCTTCGAGTTCGTGCGCCCCGAGGCCCGGGAGACCTTCCCGATGATCCAGCAGGGGCTCGAGCAGCTGGGGATCCGCGGGCTGCGGGAACAGGCCGTCTTCCTCGACGCACGCGGCCTCCAGGGGCTACCGAACGGGGCCGCCATCGCGGCCGTCTGGGAGCGGGCGGGACTCGTGAGCGATCCCCGGCACCCGATGCTCCTGTACACCCAGCGATTGCCCGTCACCTGATCGACGGTCGGCGGTATCATGGAGGACCGTCCTTCCGGAGGCCGCATGACGACGACCCGCCCCACGCTCGATTCCATCCGTCCCGTCCTGCAGCGCGTCTGGGGCTATCCGGACCTTCTCACCGGGCAGCACGAGGCCGTCCGCGCCATCCTCGAGGGGGCCGACAGCCTGGTCATCCTGCCCACGGGCGGCGGGAAATCCATCTGTTACCAGTTGCCGGCCCTGGCCCTCCCCGGTACGGCCCTGGTCGTCTCCCCGCTCATCGCGCTCATGAAGGACCAGGTCGACGGCCTGGTCGAGCTGGGTATCCCGGCCGCTGCTTACAACTCGTCGTTGCCGGCCTCCGAGCGCGCGCGCATCCGTCAGGACCTGGTGGCGGGGCGCCTGAAGCTGCTGTACCTCTCCCCCGAGGCCCTGGCGAGCGCCGAGGGAGCCACGGCGACGCTCGACCTGCTGGCCGAGGTATCGCTCTCGTTCGTGGCCATCGACGAGGCGCACTGCATCAGCCAGTGGGGCCATGACTACCGTCCCGCTTACCGGGCCCTCGGTCGCCTGCGGGAGCGCTTCCCGCATGTGCCCTTTCACGCCTTCACCGCGACGGCCACCGAGCGCGTCCGCGAGGACATCGTCGCATCCCTGGCCCTGCGGTCTCCGCGCCTGCACGTCGGGGACTTCGATCGGCCGAACCTCGTCTACCGGGCCCGGCTCCGCACCGATCTCGCGGCCGACCTCGAAGACATCCTGGGCCGTCACCGCGGGGAGGCCGGGGTGGTCTATGCCATCTCGCGCAAGCAGGTCGAGCAGATCGCCGCCGAACTCGCCCGGCGCGGGCATCGCGTCGTGCCCTACCACGCCGGTCTCGATGCCGCGACGCGTGCCCGTCACCAGGAGCTGTTCTCCTCGGAGGAGGTCGATGTCGTCGTGGCCACCGTCGCGTTCGGCATGGGCATCGACCGCTCGGATGTACGCTTCGTGGCCCACGCCGGCCTCGCGCGCTCGGTCGAGCATTACCAGCAGGAGGCGGGCCGGGCCGGGCGCGATCGCGAGCCGGCCGAGTGCATCCTGCTGTACCATCCGGCGGACCTGGCGACCTGGGAGCGCATCCTGTCGCCCGATGCCTCGTCCGGCCCCCCCACGCCCGAGCAGGAGGCCTTCGCCGCCCGGCAGCTGGAGCAGGTCCGGGAGGTCTTCCGGTACGCCAGTGCTCCCGTCTGCCGGCACCGGTTCCTGGTGCGCTACTTCGGTCAGGACTATGCGCACGACTCGTGCGGGGCCTGTGACGTCTGCCTGGGCGAGCATGCCGAGCAGGAGGGGGCCGGCGAGATCGTCCGGCAGATCCTCGAGGCGGTGCGCCAGACGGGCCAGGTCTTCGGGGCCGGCCACGTCATCGAGGTGCTCACGGGGGGGCACTCCGAGAAGGTCGTCCAGCGGCGTCATGACCGTCTGCCCGTGTACGGCGCCCTGCGGACTCACGATCGAAAGGCGCTCACGGCCTGGTTCGGTCAGCTGGTCGCGCAGGGCTTCCTGGAGCGTGGCGAGCACAACGGCCTCCACCTCACGCCCCCGGGCGAGGCCCTGCTCGACGGGCGCGGCCAGGCCCGACTCACGCGCGTGACGGCCACGACGCGCGGCAAGGCGGGGTCGCTGCGCGATCGCCTCGGAGCCGACGACGCTCCCGGTTTCGAGACGCTGCGGGCCTGGCGGCGCGACGTCGCACGCGAGCGCGGCGTGCCGGCCTACATGGTGCTGTCCGATGCCGTCCTGAGGGCCCTCCTCGAGGCCCGGCCTGCCACCCCGGCGGCACTCCGTCTGGTGTCGGGCATCGGTGAGGCGAAGGCGCGCGATCTCGGAGACAGCATCCTGCGCGTGCTCGCCACCCTGGCCCCGCCCGCGTCACCTCCCTCCCCCCCCGGAACCGGCACGAGGGGCCTCGCGAAGCACCCCGCAGGGTCAGAGGCCAGGCCGCCCGCCAGGCCTGCCGAGACGCTGCCCGTCCCGCCTGACACGGTCCCCACGGCCTCCCACGGGTCGACCGAAACTCCCGGTTCGTCCACGGATCCTGCCTCGCGCCCCACCCGGGCCCGCGAGGGTCAGCCGACGCTGCTCGTCACGCTCGAGGCCTTCCGCGAGGGGAAGTCGGTGGCCGAGATCGCCCACGAGCGCGGGCTCAAACCGTCGACCATCGAGCAGCATCTGATGACGCTCGTGAAAGCCGGCGAACTCGAGGCCAGCGAGGTGATGTCCACCGACCAGCTCGAGCCCGTCCGGGACATCGTGCGGCAGGTCGGAACGGGGCTTCCCCTGTCGATCTACAAGGGGCTCCTGCCCCGCGAGACCGCGTACATGGCCATCCATCTCGCCCTGGTGACCCTGGCGCGGGAAGGGGCCATCTGCTCCGGTGACGCCTCTCTCCGTCCGGCCCTCGAAACGCTGGCGCGCATGGTCACGAACGAGGTGCCGGTCGACGCGGCGGTGGTCGAGGCGGGCCTGGCTCACGACGACTGGCGCGTGCGCGCCGTGGCCGCGCAGGCCCAGGCTCGCCTGCCTTCGCTGTCGTGGGCGGCCTGGGAGAAGCGCCTGCGCTCTGAACCCGAGGCGATCGTCCGCAAGAACTGGATCGCGATCCTGGCGATGGACCCGTCATCTCGCGTCGACGCGGGTCTCGCGATGCTGGAGGTCGACAGCCGACTCGAGGCGGCCGATCGAGCGGCCGCCCGGGCCACGCGGGCCTTCCGTGCCGGTCGACATCCTCGGGCGGATGACTGAACGGAGCCCGGCCGTGCCGTGCCTGCCGGGCGGATCGTCAGGCCGTGGCCGGGGCGGCCTGGCTGGCCTTCCTGCGCCAGACCAGCCAGGCCAGGCCCACCCCCATGACTCCCAGCGTCAGCAGTCCTCGAGGCGGATAGCCGTTGCCCGTCAGGAGGTGGGCATCCGGCCGGTACGCCCACAGGTCGTGGTGGCTCGACAGCGTGATGAAGAAGATCCAGGGGGCGTGCAGCCCCATCGCGAGCCAGAGACTCCTGGACCAGGCCGCGTAGCCGAACAGCACTCCCGTGACCGTCAGGCAAACGAACCCCGTGACGGCGTCGGCCAGGAGGATGCCCGGATGTAGCAGGTGGCACAGGGCGAAGATGATGGCACTGGCTGCGATCGCCCGACCGGGTGACTGATCGCGCAGCAGGGTCCGCAGGACGATGCCGCGGAATACCCCTTCTTCCACGAGTCCCATCAGGAGCGCGGCCAGCACGGACAGCCCCGTGTCGCGCCAGGGCCAGAGTCCCGGAGGCCGCCAGGTCGTCCATCCCAGGGCTATCGCCAGTCCGTAGGTCAGCACGATGCAGCCCACCCCGCCCACGAGACCCTCCAGCAGATCCTTGCCGACGAAGCGGAGTCCCAGGTCACGCCAGGGCCGACGTTCGAGGCCCTTCCAGAACCAGGCGACTGCGACGGGCAAGAAGGCATAGAGTCCGTTCGTGTAGGCATCCTGCATCGGTCGGGGCAGGCGTTCGAGATGGTTCCAGTCGACGTCCCCGGGGTGGAAAACCAGCAGGAGCCCCGTGCCCCAGAC
>Ga0079301_1000044_pt1 | contig 58850 bp, 56 predicted proteins | sample Wag4_2014_7_11_3_FD_74797 | JGI IMG/M metagenome (GOLD analysis project Ga0079301, IMG submission 74797) | Fresh water mixed with fracking chemicals microbial communities from Ohio, USA - Utica-2 Time Series FC 2014_7_11 | ecosystem: Engineered > Industrial production > Chemical products > Input... | reverse complement strand
GCCCAAGCCCGCCGCCGAACCTGCGCCCAGCGCCAGCCAGAACGCCGACGCGCTGCTGTACCTCGACAGTGAACTGCGCGCCGCCGCGCAATTGATCATGCAAGACGTGATCGACGACTTCGCGCCGCACATCGAAACCGAAATCAAACGACGCCTGAGTGCGCGGCTGGAGCGGTTGTTGAGTCAGTACAACGACTGACGGGGCGCTGTCACAGGGCAATCGTGCTGTGCCATGGAGATTGATCACCGAATGCCTTTAAACTGCGCCCCATGATTAAAGATCCCTTTGCAAGACTCGGCCTGGACCGCGAGGTCCTCACCGTCAGCCAGCTCAACGGCCGCGCGCGGGTGTTGCTCGAAGATGTGTTCAGCAACATCTGGGTCGAAGGCGAAATCTCCAACCTCGCCCGCCCAGCCTCCGGCCATGTGTATTTCACCCTCAAGGACAGCGGCGCCCAGGTGCGTTGCGCGTTGTTCCGGCAGAACGCCGCCCGGGTGCGCCAGGCGCTCAAGGATGGCCTGGCGGTCAAGGTGCGCGGCAAGGTCTCGTTGTTCGAGGGGCGCGGCGATTATCAGCTGATCCTCGACACCGTCGAGCCCGCCGGCGATGGCGCGCTGCGCCTGGCCTTCGATGCCTTGAAGGAAAAGCTCAGCGCCGAAGGCCTGTTCAGTGCCGAACGCAAGGTACCGCTGCCGGCGCATCCGCAACGCATTGGCATCATCAGCTCCCCTACCGGTGCGGTGATTCGCGACATCATCAGTGTGTTCCGCCGCCGTGCACCGCAGGTGCAACTGACGTTGATTCCCACCGCCGTCCAGGGCCGCGAAGCCACGGCGCAGATTGTTCGCGCGCTGAAACTGGCGGATGCCCGAGGCTTCGATGCCTTGATCCTGGCGCGGGGCGGCGGCTCGCTGGAAGACCTCTGGTGCTTCAACGAAGAAGCCGTTGCCCGCGCGGTGGATGCCTGCGTGACGCCGATCGTCAGCGCCGTCGGCCATGAAACCGATGTGTCGATCAGTGATTTCGTGGCCGACGTGCGCGCCCCCACGCCCTCCGCCGCCGCCGAGCTATTGGCCCCGGACTCCAGTGATCTGGTGCGCCGGGTCGAGAGCCTGCACCGTCGGCTGGTGATGCGCATGCGTGATCGACTGATGCGTGATCGACTGCGACTGGAAGGCATTTCCCGTCGCCTGCGCCACCCCGGCGAACGCCTGCGCCAGCAAGCCCAGCGCCTGGATGACCTGGACATGCGCATGCGGCGCGCCTTTGAACGCAGCCTCAACACCCGGCGCGAACGGCTGATCCGCCTGGAAACACGTCTGGCAGGGCAGCATCCGGGCCGGCAACTGGCGATGTTGCGCCAGCGCCTGGACAGCCTGGCCGAACGCCTGCCCCGGGCCATGCGCGAAGGCCTGAAAAGCCGTCGCCTGCAACTGCACAGCCAGATGCAGACGCTGCATGTGGTCAGCCCGCTGGCCACCCTCGGCCGCGGCTACAGCATCTTGCTGGACGAGCGTGGCCACGCGATCCGCAGCGCCGCTCAAACCCACACCGGTCAACGCCTGAAGGCCAAACTGGGTGAAGGCGAATTGCAAGTGCGGGTCGAGGACAATCACCTGACGCCCGTCACCCTTTCTCTACTGGATTGATCCATGTCGCGTTTTCTCGCTCCGCTTCTGTTGTTGTGCCTGACCTTCAACGCCCATGCCGACAGCTACATCACCCGCCTGTTGAACAAACCGGTGCCGGGCGGTGTGGCCGTGGTGGATCTGGGCGCAGCAGCCCAGGCACCGAAAGCCAGCTATCAGGGCAAACCGGTGCTGGTGGTCAAAGAGCAGAACAACTGGCTGGCGATCGTCGGCGTACCGCTGACGGTGAAGCCCGGGCCCCAGTCCATCAGCAGCGGCGGTCGAACCTTGAATTTCACCGTCGGCAACAAGAAATACCCGGAACAGCGCATCACCTTGAAAAACACCCAGCAGGTCAATCCAGACCAGGACAACCTCAAGCGCATCGAGCGTGAGCTGGCCGAGCAGATTGCCGCCTACCGCACCTTCAGTTCGAACACCCCCAGCAACCTGCTGCTGGACAAACCGGTCAACGGCCCGCTGTCGAGCAAGTTCGGCGTGCGCCGCTTCTTCAACGGCGAAGAACGCAACCCGCACTCAGGCCTGGATTTCGCAGTGCCGGCGGGCACACCGATCAAGACGCCGGCCGCGGGCAAGGTGATCCTGATCGGCAATTACTTTTTCAACGGCAACACGGTATTCGTCGACCACGGCCAGGGCTTTATCAGCATGTTTTGCCATATGTCGAAGATCGACGTGAAGGTTGGCCAGCAACTGGCTCGCGGTGGCGTGGTGGGTAAGGTGGGGTCGACGGGGCGGGCGACCGGGCCGCATATGCACTGGAATGTCAGCCTGAATGATGCGCGGGTGGATCCGGCGATATTCATTGGGGCGTTCCAGCCTTGAATTTTTAGCGGGTCGACAGGCCCCTTCGCGAGCAAGCCCGCTCCCACAGTTTCCGCGGTGGCCCCGCGTCAACTATGGGAGCGGGCTTGCTCGCGAAGACGGCCTCAAAACCACCGAATATCCCCAGAAAAGACTCACCGTTGAATCCCCCGCAGCCCAAACCCCTCAATTGCGCATCCCGGAAACCCTGCGCAAACTTCGCCACACAATTCTGCGTGAGGCACAATAAAATCGCGCAAAATTCCGCATTTCGAGTATTCCTCTCAAATTTTTCCCACCGCTTGCCATCCTCCCCCCTCGCGGTTAGGGTTGAAGGCATGAAAACCTCTCACACCCTCATTCAGCTCCGCCAGCATCGCAGCCTGTGCCTTGTCAGTGCACGACTGCCGGGCTGAATCGCGGCGCCTCGTCCTACGCTGTACCCAGAACGTTTGATCCACCGGCAGGCCGCCTTTTTTCGGCCCATACAACAAGGAATTCCCCATGAGCATGCTCAAAGACCCGTCTTCGAAATACCGCGCGTTCCCGACCATCGACATTCCGGACCGCACCTGGCCGTCGAAAACCATCACCGAAGCGCCGATCTGGTGCAGCTCTGACCTGCGCGACGGCAACCAGTCGCTGATCGAGCCGATGGACGCCGTGAAGAAGCTGCGTTTCTGGAAAACCCTGGTGCAGGTCGGCGTCAAAGAAATCGAGGCCTCGTTCCCGGCCGCGTCGCAAACCGACTTCGACTTCGTGCGTACCCTGATCGAAGGCAACCACATCCCGGACGACACCACCATTCAGGTGCTGACCCAGGGCCGTGAAGACCTGATCGCGCGCACCTTCGAATCCCTGCGCGGCGCGAAGAAGGCCATCGTTCACCTGTACAACGCCACCTCTCCTTCCTTCCGCCGCATTGTCTTCAACCAGGACAAGGACGGGATCAAGGAAATCGCCGTGAGCGCGGCCAAGCTGTTCGTCAAATATGCCGCCCAGCAGCCTGAAACCCAGTGGACGTTCGAGTACTCGCCGGAAACCTTCAGCGCCACCGAACTGGAGTTCGCCAAGGAAGTCTGCGACGCGGTGATCGAGGTCTGGAACCCGACGCCCGAGCACAAGATGATCCTCAACCTGCCGGCCACCGTTGAATGCGCGACCCCGAACATCTATGCCGACCAGATCGAATGGTTCGGGCGTCACATCAACCGTCGTGACAGCGTGATCATCAGCCTGCACACCCACAACGACCGTGGCACTGGCGTGGCTGCAACCGAACTGGGCCTGATGGCCGGCGCCGACCGTGTCGAAGGCTGCCTGTTCGGCAACGGCGAGCGCACCGGTAACGTCGACCTGGTGACCGTGGCCTTGAACATGTACACCCAGGGTCTTGACCCGCAACTGGATTTCTCCGATATCGATGGCGTGCGCAAAGTCGTCGAAGAGTGCAACCAGATCCAGGTTCACCCGCGTCACCCTTACGTCGGCGACCTGGTGCACACCGCGTTCTCCGGCTCGCACCAGGATGCGATCCGCAAGGGCTTTGCCCAGCAGAAATCCGATGCGTTGTGGGAAGTGCCGTACCTGCCGATCGACCCGGCCGACATCGGCCGCAGCTACGAGGCGGTGATCCGCGTCAACAGCCAGTCGGGCAAGGGTGGTATCGCCTACCTGCTCGAGCAGGAATACGGCATCAGCCTGCCGCGCCGCATGCAGATCGAGTTCAGCCAGGTCGTGCAGCGTGAAACCGATCGCCTGGGCCTGGAAATGACTGCCCAGCAAATCCACGCCCTGCTGCACAGCGAGTACCTGCAGGCCAACGCGCCATACGCGCTGGTCAGCCATCGCCTGCAGGAAGAAAACGGCCACAGCGCCGTCGAAGTGGAAGTCGCCAGCCAAGGCCAGGGCGAAACCAACCTGCACTGGCGCGGCAAGGGCAATGGCGCCCTGGAAGCCCTGGTGGCGGGCCTGCCGGTACCGGTGGAAATCATGGACTACAACGAACACGCCATCGGCGCGGGCACCAATGCCAAGGCGGCGGCCTACATTGAACTGCGTGTGAACGGTGAACGTGCGGTGCACGGCGTCGGCATCGACGAAAACATCACCACTGCCAGCTTCAAGGCCCTGTTCAGTGCGCTGAACCGCTCGTTGAGCCAGCCGGAAGCGAAAGCGGCGTAAGTGTTCGCTGCCATGCAAAAGGCCCCTGGGTGCGAACCCTGGGGCCTTTTTGTTGGCTTGGTTTTTTCTGCTGTCTGATCCGGCCTCTTCGCGAGCAAGCCCGCTCCCACAGTGTGTGTGGGAGCGGGCTTGCTCGCGAAGGGGCTCTGTCAGGCAGGGAACATGTCAGGTGAACTCGAAAGTGTCGGCATCCAGATTCGCCGGAAACCGTGTGCGATACGCCTGCAGGTCAGCCGCACTCAGAACCACCTGAAACACCCCGTCCGCCTCCCCGGCACTGAGCAATGTCTCACCCTGGAAGTCCAGCACCTGACTGTCGCCGGTGTAGGCGAAGCCCTTGCCGTCTGTTCCGACGCGGTTCACCGCTGCCACGTAGCACAGGTTCTCGATCGCCCGGGCCGGCAGCAAACGGTTCCAGTGCTGGCGCCGTGCACCCGGCCAGTTGGCGGTGTACAGCAGCAGGTCGGTGTCCTGGGCGTCACGGCTCCAGACCGGGAAGCGCAGGTCGTAGCAGATCAGCGGGCGCACCCGCCAGCCTTTGAGCTCGAACTGCACCTGACGCTCGCCGGGGGTGTAATGATTGTGCTCGCCGGCCATGCGAAACAGATGACGCTTGTCGTAGTGCAGCACTTCGCCGTCCGGCCGCGCCCACAACAAGCGATTGCGGTGGCTGCCATCAGCGGCCTGAACGATGACACTACCGGTGATCACCGCACCCAGCTTCGCCGCCTGAGCCCGCAGCCATTTGCTGGTGGGGCCGTTTTCCGCCTCGGCCAGCGCTTCGGACTCCATGGAAAAACCGGTGGTGAACATCTCCGGGAGGATGATCAGGTCAGCCCCGGCCGCCTGTTCCAGCAACGGCTCGAAATGCGCCAGGTTGGCCTGGCGGTCATGCCAGGCCAGGGTGGTCTGGACCAGTGCTACGGTCAGGTTGGGCAACGCACTCAAATCACGCATAGTTTTTCCGCCGCTTCACGCAGGGTTTCCTCGCGCTTGGCAAAACACAGGCGCACCAGGCGCTGACCTTCGGGCGGGGTCTGGTAGAACACCGAGATCGGAATGCTCGCCACACCGTGTTCGCGGGTCATCCACAGGGCCATCTCGACATCGTTGAGGTCCGGACGGATCTGTGAGTAATCGACCAGTTGGAAATAGGTACCGGCGACCCGGGTGAAGCTGAATCGCGACGGCGCCAGCAGGTCGCAGAACAGGTCGCGCTTGGCCTGATAGAACGCCGGCAACTCTTCGACGTGCTCCGGGTGTTCGGCCATGAAGTCAGCCAGCGCGAATTGCAGCGGCGTCACACCGCAGAAACTCACGTATTGGTGGACCTTGCGCATTTCGGCGGTGAGGGCCGGTGGCGCGACTACGTAACCGGTTTTCCAGCCGGTGACGTGGTAGGTCTTGCCGAACGAGCTGATCACAAAGGCGCGCTGATACAGCTCTTCGTGATTGAGCACGCTGACGTGGGGAACGCCGTCGAACACCAGGTGTTCGTAGACTTCGTCACTGACCAGATAGATATCTCGGTCGCGAATCAGGTCCGCCAACTGATCCAGTTCGGCACGGCTGATCAACGCGCCACTGGGGTTGTGCGGCGTGTTCAGCACGATCATCCGAGTACGCGGTGTGATGGCCTCGGCCAGTTTCTGGAAGTCGATGGAGAAATCATTCAGGCCAAGCTGTACGTGTACGCAGCGGCCGCCCGCCAACTCCACCGACGGCTCGTAACTGTCGTAGCACGGGTCGAACACGATCACCTCGTCGCCACCGTGGATAACGGCCTGGATCGCGCAGAAGATCGCCTGGGTAGCGCCGGGGGTGATGGTCACCTCGTTGTCGGCATCGACCTTTACGCCATAGCTGCGCGCGATCTTCGCCGCCACCTGCTGACGCAGCGCCGGCAGGCCGGTCATCGGCGAGTACTGGTTATGCCCATTGGCAACATGTCGGCCGACCGCGTCGCACAGGGCCTGCGGAGCATCGAAATCAGGGAAACCCTGGGACAGGTTGATCGCCCCGGTCTGCGCCGCGAGCTGAGACATTTGAGTGAAGATAGTGATGCCGACATTCGGCAGCTTACTGGTGATCATCGGTGATTCCCTGCTCTACACCCGGCTCTAACGGCGGCGCGGGAGAGCCCGAGGATAGCCCATCCGGCGCCCATAAAAAAAGGGCGCCAACTGGCGCCCTTTCTATATCCCAGATCCCGTAGGAGCGAGGCTTGCCCGCGAATGCCGCACTGCGGTGTATCAGGTACTCCGCGTTATCGTTCCTCGCGGGCACGCCTTGCTCCTACCGGTGCCGAGAATGCCGTGAATCAGCGCTTGTCGCGGCGCTTTTTGTCGGCCTTCTTATGGTGCGACATCAAGCGACGCTTCTTGTTGACCTGGCGGTCGGTGAGCGAGTTCTTGTTGCCTTCGTACGGGTTTTCGCCGCCCTTGAACTCGATGCGGATCGGCGTACCGACCAGCTTCAGGACACGACGGTAAGTGTTTTCCAGATAACGGACGTACGACTTCGGCACCTTCTCGATCTGGTTACCGTGAATCACGATGATCGGCGGGTTCGCGCCACCCAAGTGGGCATAACGCAGCTTGATCCGGCGGTTGTTGACCATCGGCGGCGCGTGCTCACCGACCGCATCTTCCAGGATCTGGGTCAGGCGGTTGGTCGGCCAGCGGGTGACCGCGGACTTGAACGAGTTCTGCACCGAGGCGTAGAGGTTGCCCACACCCGTGCCGTGCAGCGCCGAGATGAAGTGGATGTCAGCGAAGTCGACGAAGAACAACCGACGTTGCAGCTCGACCTTCACGAAGTCGCGCTCGCTCGGGGTCATGCCGTCCCACTTGTTGATCGCGATCACCAACGCACGACCGGCTTCGAGGGCAAAGCCCAGCAGGTTGAGGTCGTGGTCCACCACGCCTTCGCGGGCGTCCATGACGAAGATCACCACGTTGGCGTCTTTGATCGCCTGCAGGGTTTTGACCACGGAGAATTTTTCGACTTCCTCGTGGATCTTGCCGCGCTTGCGCACACCGGCGGTGTCGATCAGCGTGTACTTCTCGTCGTTACGCTCGAACGGGATGTAGATACTGTCGCGGGTGGTGCCGGGCTGGTCATAGACGATCACCCGGTCTTCACCGAGCATGCGGTTGACCAGGGTCGACTTGCCGACGTTCGGACGGCCGATGATGGCGATCTTGATCCCGTCTTTTTCGCTCGGGCCAGGAATGCGCTTGGCTTCTTCGCCTTCGGCAACGTCCTCTTCTTCGCCTTCTTCCGGCTCTTCTTCGTCTTTCGGGAATTCGCTCAGGGCGATTTCCAGCATCTGGGTGATGCCACGACCATGGGCACCGGCGATCGGGATCGCGTGGCCCATGCCCAATGGGGCGAATTCAGCGCGGGCCATGTCAGGGTCGATGTTGTCGACCTTGTTGGCGACCACGTAGGAACGCTTGTTACGTTTGCGCAAATGCTCGGCGATCATCTGGTCGGCGGCGGTGAAACCGGCCTTGGCATCCACCAGGAACAGCACGACATCGGCTTCTTCAATGGCCAGCAGCGACTGCTCGGCCATTTTTTCGTCCATACCATGTTCGTCACCGGAGATACCGCCGGTGTCGACCAGAATGTAGGAACGCCCTTGCCACTTGGCCTCACCGTATTGGCGATCACGGGTCAGACCGGACAAGTCGCCGACAATGGCATCACGAGTCCTGGTCAGGCGGTTGAACAAGGTGGACTTGCCGACGTTCGGTCGGCCCACCAGGGCGATTACGGGAACCATGCGGCTCTCCACTTCGTTATTTCAGAAAATACAAAAGCCGCTGCGAGGCAGCGGCTGGTGCTCGGGGCAATCACGTTGTCATTTGCAGGAGCGAGCTTGCTCGCGAAAAACGCCAAGACACCGCGTTTATTCAGGGCGCCAACGTCATCGTTAACGTCCATCGCGAGCAAGCTCGCTCCTACAGTCCTACAAACGGTGAAGCCGCTTGGGTTAAAACCCAAGCATAGTCGTTACTTAATGGACAGGGCTTCCAGTTTGCCGCTGTTGCCATAGACATAAATCGTGTCACCCACCACCAGCGGACGGGCACGCAGGCCATCGCTGTCGATGCGTTCGCGGCCGACGAAACGACCGTCCACCTGACTCAGCAGGTGCAGGTAACCTTCCAGGTCACCGACTGCAACGTAGCTGGAGAACACTTCCGGCGCCGACAGCTGACGGCGAGCCAGCGAATCGTTGGTCCACAGTGCGGTGGTGGAGCGCTCGTCGACACCTTCAACGGAACCCGAAGACAGGCTCACGTAAACGCTGCCGAAACCCTGGGCCACACCGGCGTAGCTGGAAGCATCACGCTGCCATAGCTGACGACCGCTTTGCAGGTCCAGTGCCGCTACGCGACCCTGGTAGCTCGCGACGTAGATGGTCTCGCCGGACAACAGCAAGCCGCCATCGATGTCGACCACACGCTCGAGCTCCGAACGACCCTGCGGGATCGCTACACGCTGCTCCCACACCGGTACGCCGTTGCTGATGTCGAGCGCGACCACTTTACCGGTCGAAAAGCCAGCCACCGCAAGACGGTTGGTGACGATCGGTGCACTGGTGCCGCGCAAGGTCAGCACGGCAGGCGTGCTGTCGTACAACCAGCGCTGGTTACCGGTAGCGGCATCCAGACCGATCAAACGATCGTCCTGGGTCTGAACCACCACCACGTCACCGTTGTTGGCCGGTGGCGCAAGGACTTCGCTGGACACGCGAGCGCGCCATTTCTCTTCGCCGTTGATGGCGTCCAGGGCAACGATTTCACCCTTGAGCGTACCGATCGTCAGCAGACCGTAACCGACGCCAACGGCACCGGAAACAGGCAGTTCGAGATCTTTCTTCCACTTGACGTCGCCGTTGCTGCGATCCAGCGCCATCACCACACCGGTCACGTCGGCGGCATAGATGGTGTCGCCATCGATGGCCGGAACCAGCATGTTGTAGGTTTCGCCCTGGCCGTCACCGACAGAACGACTCCACTGTTTGTGCAGAACCACTTCTTCCTTGAAATCGGTCAACTCGGCCGGTGGCAGTTCTTTCTTGCTGTTGCTGCTGCAACCCGCGGCCAGAATGGCCAGAGCCAGCAATGCTGCATGTTTCCAACGGATCACGTCACGCATCCCCTTTGGCCAGGTCGTCCAGCTTGATTTGTAGGCCACCGACCGCCGCTTCATCCGACAGTGCCGCCTTGGCTTTTTGATACGCCGCGTGCGCTTCATCGGTACGACCCAACTGCACCAGCAGGTCGCCCTTGAGTTCTTCACGAGTGGCCAGGAATGCCTTGTCGGCCTCGCCTTCGAGCAGCTTCAGGGCTTCATCGGCCTTGTTCTGCGCAGCCAGCACCTGCGCCAGGCGCTGACGGGCGATTTCGCCCAGCGCCGGGTTGGCCGGTTTGGCAACGATGGCTTTCAGCTCGCTGGCTGCGTCGTCCAGCTTGCCGCTGTCGACGGCGACTTTCGCCACGAACAGGCTGCCGTACTGCGCGTAGGCGCTACCGGCGAACTCACTGTTGAGCTTGCCGGCCAGGTCCGAAACGCGGGCCGCATCAGGCTTGCCGTCAGGCGTCAGCGTGGTTTCCAGCAACTGCTGATAGAGCATCGAGGCGCCTTGCGACTGGTTGCTCTGATACTTCTGGAACGCTTGCCAGCCGAATACGATGACCAGCGCCAACAGGCCGCCGGTGACCAGGGGCTTGCCGTTGCGTGACCACCATTCCTTCAAATCCGCCAGCTGTTCGTCTTCGGTACTCGACACCCCAATACTCCTTAATCGCTAAATCGGCTGTTTGGACAGCTTCAACCCTGCACGACGCAGGTGGCCAGGTGAGCGGCAAGCGCATCCCAGGCAATGCTTTGTTGTTCGCCCTGGCCACGCAGGGGTTTGAAACCTACCACTTGCTGGGCCATCTCGTCGTCACCGAGGATAAGTGCATACAGCGCACCGCTCTTGTCGGCTTTCTTGAACTGGCTTTTGAAGCTGCCGGCGCCGGCATTCACTTGCAGGCGCAGGTTCGGTAACTGATCACGCACACGCTCGGCCAGTGCCAGACCGGCCAACTCGGCCTCTTCGCCGAAGGCGCAGAGGTAGACATCGACCTGACGGGCGATCTCCTGCGGGATCTGCTCCAGGGTTTCCAGCAGCAGGACCAGGCGCTCGATGCCCATGGCGAAACCTACGCCGGCCGTCGGTTTGCCGCCCATCTGCTCGACCAGGCCATCGTAACGACCACCGGCACACACGGTGCCCTGGGCGCCAAGTTTGTCGGTGACCCATTCGAAAACGGTTTTGCTGTAGTAGTCCAACCCGCGAACCAGCTTGGGGTTGATCACGTAAGGAATGCCGGCGGCATCCAGACGGGCCTTGAGGCCTTCGAAGTGCAGGCGAGACTCTTCGTCGAGGTAGTCGGCCATTTTCGGCGCACCGACCAGAATCGCCTGGGTATCGGCGTTCTTGGTGTCGAGCACGCGCAGCGGGTTGGTCTTCAGGCGACGCTGGCTGTCTTCGTCGAGCTTGTCCAGGTGCCCGGAGAGAAACTCGACCAGCGCCTCACGATAGCGCCCACGAGACTCGCTGGTGCCCAGGCTGTTGAGTTCGAGCTTGACCGCATCACGGATACCCAGCTCGCCCCACAGGCGCCAGGTCAGCACGATCAGTTCGGCGTCGATGTCCGGACCGTCGAGGTTGAACACTTCGACACCGATCTGGTGGAACTGGCGATAACGGCCTTTCTGCGGGCGTTCATGGCGGAACATCGGGCCGATGTACCACAGTTTCTGCACCTGGCCACCACCGGTAATGCCGTGTTCGAGCACCGCACGTACGCAGGCGGCGGTGCCTTCAGGGCGCAGGGTCAGGGAGTCGCCGTTGCGATCGTCGAAGGTGTACATCTCTTTTTCGACGATGTCGGTCACTTCACCGATGGAGCGCTTGAACAGCTCGGTGAACTCGACGATCGGCATGCGGATCTGCTTGTAACCGTAGTTATCCAGCAGACGCGAAACAGTGCCTTCGAAATGACGCCACAGGGGGGTCTGTTCGGGCAGGATGTCGTTCATGCCACGAATGGCTTGCAGAGACTTGCTCACGTTAAATCCTTAAATTCGTTCGATCAGCCACGCGCGATAACGGCAGCGTCAGCTTCGACCTTTTCGGCCGCTTTCTGGCGGATCAAGCGTTCAAGCTCATCCACCAGATTGTCATTCGTCAGTTTCTGCGATGGCTTGCCATCGATGTAAATCAGGTTGGGCGTGCCGCCGGTCAAGCCGATATGGGCTTCCTTGGCTTCACCCGGCCCGTTGACCACGCAACCGATGACCGCAACATCCAGCGGCACCAGCAGGTCCTCCAGGCGCCCTTCCAGCTCGTTCATGGTCTTGACCACATCGAAGTTCTGCCGCGAGCAGCTCGGGCAGGCGATGAAGTTGATGCCACGGGAACGCAGGTGCAGGGATTTGAGAATGTCGTAGCCGACTTTCACTTCCTCGACCGGGTCGGCCGCCAACGAGATGCGGATAGTATCGCCAATCCCTTCGGCGAGCAGCATACCGAGGCCCACGGCGGATTTCACTGTGCCTGAACGCAAACCGCCGGCTTCGGTGATCCCCAGGTGCAGCGGCTGGACGATTTCCTTGGCCAGCAGGCGGTAGGCTTCCACGGCCATGAACACGTCGGAGGCCTTCACGCTGACCTTGAAGTCCTGGAAGTTCAGGCGCTCCAGGTGCTCGACGTGACGCAGCGCGGACTCGACCAGCGCGGCGGGTGTCGGCTCGCCGTATTTTTTCTGCAGGTCTTTTTCCAGGGAACCGGCGTTGACGCCGATGCGAATCGGAATACCACGATCACGGGCAGCATCCACCACCGCGCGTACGCGGTCTTCGCGGCCGATGTTGCCCGGGTTGATCCGTAGGCAGTCCACACCCAGTTCGGCAACGCGCAGTGCAATGCGGTAATCGAAATGGATATCGGCAACCAGCGGCACCTTGACCAGTTGCTTGATCTTGCCGAAAGCCTCGGCGGCGTCCATGTCCGGTACGGAAACCCGGACGATGTCGACGCCGGCCGCTTCCAGGCGATTGATCTGCGCCACGGTGGCTGCGACATCATTGGTATCGCTGTTGGTCATGCTCTGCACCGCGATAGGGGCATCGCCACCTACCGGCACATTACCGACCCAGATCTTGCGCGACTCGCGACGTTTGATTGGAGATTCGCCGTGCATGACTTATTGACCCAACTTCAGGCGAGCAGTCTCGCCACTGGTGAACGGAGCCACATCGACCGGCTGGCCGTTGTAGCTGACCTGCGCGCCGCGGGCATAGCCCAGGCGGACGGCGAACGGCGGCTTGCCGTTGACGGAAATGCTATCGCCTTTACGCTTGAGACCACTGAACAGCACTTTGCCGCTGCCGTCTGTCACTTGGGTCCAGCAGTCGGCGGTGAATTGCAGTGCAACCTGACCCTGCCCGGCAGCAGGAGGCGTCGCCGGCGTTGCAGCGGCCGCCGTTGGTGCTGGCGTGGCCGAAGCAACCGGAGCGGTCACGGTGGGCGCCGGAACGGCTGGCACTGCCGGGGCTGTCGTGGCAGGCGTGGCAGGCGTCGCTGGTACCGCAGCAGTGCTGTGAGCGGGTGCCGCCGGAGTGGTTGCGGTTGCAGGTGCGGCTGGCGCTGTCGCTTCAGCCGGTGCCTGCGTCGAGGTTTCGGCCTGCGGCAATGCCAGGGCAGTTGCGTTATCAGTCTCGCCCTCGGCGACGGCCTGGTCTTCCGGCTCGTCCAGCGGATGAATCTGGGTAGTGCCGTCCGCGCCTTCGACTTCAACGTGCTCGGGGCTCAGGCTGACCTGATCCTTGTTGCGCAGCGACGTTTGATCCTGCCACCAGACAAAACCACCGCCGATCACGGCAACCAGCAGCAACAGGCTGACAATACGCAAAATGGTGTGGGAAACCCGAACCGGCTCTTCGATGCGACCCAGGCTATGCACGTTGCTGCCCTGGGAGTCGGTGCCGGTGGATTGGTCGAACTGCTGGACCAGAACGGCCTGGTCCATGCCGAGCAATTTGGCGTAGGCGCGAATGTAGCCGCGGGCGAAGGTATGCCCTGGCAGCTTGTCGAATGCGCCGGCTTCCAGATTACTCAGGGAATTGACGGTGAGGTTGAGCTTGAGGGCCACTTCGGCCAGCGACCAGCCATTGCTCTCGCGGGCCTGGCGCAAGGTCTCACCGGGGTTAACGCGATTCGCTGCTACAACTTCGGGATGCGCCGCTTTCATCATTGCTCCGACAGGTATTGCTGATATTCCGGTGTACCGGGATAGAGTCGTTTTAATTGCAGGCCAAAACTGGCCGCCTTGTCGCGATCTTCAAACACTTTTGCCAGCCGAACGCCGAGCAATAGACTACGTGCATTTTGCTCGGCGAGCAGGCTAAAACGGTCGTAGTAGTCACGCGCGGGCACATAATGCCTGTCTTCGTAAGACAACTCAGCCATTTCCAGCAAGGCGCGTGGCTGTTGTCGATTCAAACGCAGGGCTTTTTCCAGTTGCTGCTGCGCCAGGTCGCGCTGGCCCAGCATCGAAGCGGTCATGCCCAGGTTCTCGAACACCCGCGAACGTTCAGGATACAGGGTATCGGCAGCGGCCTGTTCAAAGCGCTCGTAGGCTTCCTTGTAACGTTTCTGCTCGAAAAGAAAACTGCCGTAGTTATTGAGGATCCGCGCATCGGTGGGACGGGAAGACAGTGCCTTGCGAAAATGCTGATCGGCCAGCTCCGGCTCCATCTCGGCCTGGAACACCAGGCCCAGTGCCGCGTTGGCGTCCGGATCGGATGCGTCCAATTCCAGCGCCTTCTTCAGCGGCACTTTCGCCCGCTCGGTCATGCCCTGTTGCAGATAGCCGATGCCAAGCTGCACATACGCCTCACGCGCTTCGTCGCGGCCCTTGCTGGTCTTCATCGGGTTGTAGTCACCCGAAAGAACACAGCCAGCACACAGGCTGGCCAGTAACAAAAGCAGCGCAAAGCGCAGGGACATAGAGATCCTCTCTTGGTTATTTGTTCGCTGCGTTCTGCGCCATATCGGTGTCGGCGCTCAGTTCGCGCACCGCGATATAACGTTCGCTGCGACGGGTGCGATCCAGCACCTGCCCTACCAGTTGACCACAAGCGGCGTCGATGTCTTCACCTCGGGTGGTGCGGACGGTGACGTTGAAACCGGCATGATGAAGCTGATCCTGGAACCGACGAATGGCGTTGTTGCTCGGCCGCTCGTATCCCGAATGCGGGAAGGGGTTGAAGGGAATCAGGTTGATCTTGCACGGGATGTTCTTGAGCAGCTCGATCATCTCGACGGCGTGTTCGACCTTGTCGTTCACGTCCTTGAGCAAGGTGTACTCGATGGTCAGCACGCGCTTCTCGCCCAGAGACGACATGTAGCGCTGGCACGACTCGAGCAGCATCTTAAGCGGATATTTCTTGTTGATCGGCACCAATTGGTTACGCAATGCGTCGTTCGGTGCGTGCAGGGACAACGCCAGCGAGACGTCGATGTGCTTGGACAGCTCATCGATCATCGGCACCACGCCGGAGGTCGACAGGGTCACGCGGCGCTTGGAAATGCCGTAGCCCAGGTCATCCATCATCAGGTGCATGGCGGCAATGACGTTGTCGAAGTTCAGCAGCGGCTCACCCATGCCCATCATCACCACGTTGGTGATGGCACGGTCGACGGTTGCCGGGACGCTGCCAAAGGATTTGTTGGCAATCCACACCTGGCCGATGACTTCGGCGGCGGTGAGGTTGCTGTTGAAGCCTTGCTTGCCGGTGGAGCAGAAACTGCAGTCCAGGGCACAGCCTGCCTGGGACGAAACGCACAAGGTACCGCGCTTGCCCTGGGGAATGTACACGGTCTCGACGCAGCTGCCGGACGCCACACGCACCACCCATTTACGGGTGCCGTCGCTGGAGATGTCCTCGCTGACCACTTCCGGACCGCGAACTTCAGCAACGGCCTTGAGCTTTTCGCGCAAGGCCTTGCTGACGTTCGTCATGGCGTCGAAATCATCGACGCCAAAGTGGTGAATCCATTTCATTACCTGACCGGCACGGAAACGCTTCTCCCCGATTGAGTCGAAGAATTTTTCCATTTCCGACTGGGTCAGACCCAGCAGGTTGGTTTTAACAGTCGATGTAGTCATGGATTCACCTTCACTCTTAAGCCAATGCTTAGCGAGTGGTTACTTCGGTAGCTGCGAAGAAGTATGCGATTTCGCGAGCGGCAGCGGCTTCGGAGTCCGAACCGTGTACGGCGTTGGCGTCGATGGATTCAGCGAAGTCAGCACGGATGGTGCCTGGAGCAGCTTCTTTAGGGTTGGTAGCGCCCATCAGCTCACGGTTGCGAGCGATGGCGTTTTCGCCTTCCAGAACCTGAACGACCACCGGACCGGAAGTCATGAAGGCAACCAGGTCGCCGAAGAAACCACGAGCGCTGTGCTCAGCGTAGAAGCCTTCGGCTTCGGCTTTGGACAGTTGCTTCAGTTTCGAAGCTACAACGCGCAGGCCAGCGTCTTCGAAGCGAGTGGTGATCTTGCCGATCACGTTTTTAGCAACGGCGTCAGGCTTGATGATGGAGAAAGTACGTTGAACAGCCATGGTGTAACTCCAGAAACGGTAATTTGCGAAAAATTAAACCCGCGAATTATACGCGGGTTCTTGGGTATTGCCTAACCTGCTGCGCGGCTCAGTCGCGTTCTTCGATCCAGTGGGCCTGAATGGCCTCCAGGATCTTCTCGCCACAATGCTCAGGCTTGTCGTCGAACTCGGGCAGTTCCATCACCCATTTACGCAGATCGACGAAGTTGACCGACATAGGGTCCACGTCGGGCTTGCTTTCAGTCAGCTGGATCGCGATTTCCAGCACATCAGTCCACTTCAGACTCATGACAATTCCTTGAATCAGTGCGGCGCTTCGGCGGCGTGGTTGAGCGAGTACTTCGGAATTTCGACGGTCAGGTCTTCAGTCCCGACCTTGGCCTGGCAACCCAGACGCGACTGGGCTTCCAGCCCCCAAGCCTTGTCCAGATAGTCTTCTTCCAGCTCGTCGGCTTCTTCCAGCGAATCGAAACCCTCGCGGATGATGCAGTGACACGTGGTGCAGGCGCACACGCCGCCGCAAGCGCTTTCCATCTCGATGTGGTGCTCATGGGCCAGTTCGAGGATGGACGTACCGGTCTCAGCCTCCACAACCATGCCTTCGGGGCAGAACTTCTCGTGTGGCAGAAAAATGACCTGCGGCATCGTTATTCCTCAATCTCATTCAGGTTGCGCCCCGCCAGCGCGGCTTTCACCGTCGAATCCAGGCGGCGGGCAGCAAAGGCATCGGTCACTTGCGACAGACGCTTGGTCTGCTGCTCGATGGCGTAACCATCGGTACCTTTCATCAGTTCGGTCAGTTCCTGCACCTGCAAGTCGATGACCATGCGCTCGTCAGCATCGAGCAGACGCTCGCCGTCGGCTTCCAGAGCGGCTTGCACCGCTTCGATCAGGCGCTGGGCGTCGACCTGCTGCTCACGCAGCACACGGGCAACCTTGTCGTCGTTGGCGTGCTGGAACGAATCCTTGAGCATCTTGGCGATTTCGCCATCGGTCAGGCCGTAGGACGGCTTGACCTGGATGCTGGCTTCAACGCCCGACCCCAGTTCACGGGCCGACACACTGAGCAGACCGTCGGCATCGACCTGGAAGGTCACGCGAATTTTCGCAGCACCGGCCACCATCGCCGGAATGCCGCGCAATTCGAAGCGCGCCAGGGAGCGGCAGTCGCTGATCAGCTCGCGCTCACCCTGCAACACATGGATCGCCATGGCCGACTGGCCGTCTTTATAGGTGGTGAAATCCTGGGCCCGGGCGACAGGGATGGTGGTGTTGCGTGGAATCACCTTCTCCATCAGGCCGCCCATGGTTTCCAACCCCAAAGACAACGGAATCACGTCCAGCAGCAGCAACTCGTCGCCGTCACGCTTGTTGCCCGCCAGGGTATCGGCCTGGATCGCGGCACCGATGGCCACCACTTGATCCGGATCAATCTCAGTCAATGGCTGGCGACCGAAGGCTTCGGCGACCGCTTCGCGAACACGTGGCACGCGAGTCGAACCGCCGACCATGACCACCGCATGCACTTCTTCAAGCTCGACGCCGGAGTCACGCACGGCACGACGGCAGGCTTTGAGGCTGCGAGCGACCATCGGCTCGATCAGCGCATTGAAGGCTTCGCGGGTCAGCTCGGCTTTCCAGTCACCATAGGCAACTTCGACAGCCGCAGCATGGGTCAGCGCTTCTTTTGCAGCACAGGCGGTTTGCAGCAGATGGCGTTGCGCACCCGGATCGAGGTCAGCGGACAGACCGGCGCTCTCAATGATCCAGCCGGCGATCGCATGGTCGAAGTCATCGCCGCCCAACGCGCTGTCGCCGCCAGTAGCCAGCACTTCGAACACACCGCCGGTCAGGCGCAGAATGGAAATATCGAAGGTACCGCCGCCCAGGTCATAAATCGCGACCAGGCCTTCGGCATGCTGATCCAGACCATACGCCACCGCAGCGGCGGTCGGCTCGTTGAGCAGACGCAGCACGTTGAGACCCGCCAGCTTGGCGGCATCCTTGGTGGCTTGACGCTGAGCGTCGTCGAAATAGGCCGGAACCGTGATCACCGCGCCGACCAGTTCACCACCGAGGGTGGCTTCGGCACGCTGGCGCAGCACTTTCAGGATATCGGCGGACACTTCGACCGGGCTTTTCGGGCCCTGAATGGTGTCGATGAACGGCATGTGCGATTCGCCGCCGACAAAGCGGTACGGCAGTTGCTCGCCCAGTTGCTTGACGTCGGACAGACCACGACCCATCAAGCGCTTGACTGACAGCACCGTGTTCAGAGGGTCGGTAGCGGCAGCCAGTTTGGCCGACTCGCCCACTTCAACGCGATCGGCGTGATAGCGCACGGCAGACGGCAGGATGACCTGGCCGTTTGCGTCAGCCAGAGGCTCGGAGAGGCCACTGCGCAAGGCAGCGACCAGCGAATTGGTAGTGCCCAAGTCGATCCCCACAGCCAGGCGACGCTGGTGCGGTTGAGGACTTTGGCCGGGTTCGGCGATCTGCAGTAGGGCCATCGTTATCAGGACTTATCTGTATATCAGGCGTGCGACCGGAGCGGCACTGGGTTAATCGTCGAGGCGCTCTTCTAACTGGCGCACTTCGTAGGTCAGCTTGTCGAGGAACTGCATGCGCCGCATCAGGCGTTCGGCACGCTCACGTTGCGCGGCATCGTTCCAGCAAGCTGCAAAGCTTTGGTTCAACTCTTCCTGGGCAGACTTGAGCCGGCGCTTGAACGCCGCCACGCCCGACAAGTCGGCACTGTCCTGGAGGTCTTCGAGCTCTTCACGCAATTCCATCTGTTGCAGAAGAAATTCCGGGTCATGCACCGTGACCTCCAGCGGCAGCTCACCACCATTCAAGGCGAGCAGGTAACGCGCGCGCTTGGGGGGATTCTTGAGCGTCTGGTAGGCCTCGTTGAGGCTCGCGGATTGCTCGAGCGCCAGCCGCTGCTCACGCTCGGTGGCGTCAGCAAAGCGGTCCGGGTGAACACTGCGCGCCAACTCACGGTAGCGCGTAGCCAGCTGATCGAGGTCCAGATCGAAACCCGGTTTCAGCTCAAATAAAGCGAAATGACAAGGAGTACCCACGACTAGCCTCAGATGTTGAAGCTTTCGCCGCAGCCACACTCACCGCGCACGTTGGGGTTGTTGAACTTGAAGCCTTCGTTCAACCCTTCCTTGACGAAATCGAGCTCGGTGCCGTCCAGGTAGGCCAGGCTTTTGGGGTCGATGATCACTTTCTCGCCGTGACTCTCGAACACCTGATCCTCTTCAACCACCTCGTCGACAAACTCCAGCACGTAGGCAAGGCCGGAACAGCCTGTGGTGCGAACACCCAGACGAATCCCTTCACCCTTGCCGCGCCCGTCGAGGGAGCGCCGCACGTGTCGAGCAGCCGCTTCTGTCATGCTGATAGCCATCGGTGACTCCTTACTCGTCGCCAAATCTTGAAAGTCAGATCAAGCCTTTCTTCTGCTTGTAATCGCGAACGGCGGCCTTGATGGCGTCTTCAGCGAGTACGGAGCAGTGAATTTTCACTGGCGGCAGGGCCAGTTCTTCAGCCAGCTGAGTGTTCTTGATGGTTTCCGCTTCGTCCAGGGTCTTGCCCTTCATCCACTCGGTGGCGAGGGAGCTGGAAGCGATAGCCGAACCACAGCCGTAGGTCTTGAACTTGGCATCTTCGATGATGCCGGCGTCGTTGACCTTGATCTGCAGGCGCATGACGTCGCCGCACGCCGGAGCGCCGACCATGCCTGTGCCGACATCAGGATCTTCCGCGTCCATCTTGCCGACGTTGCGCGGGTTTTCGTAGTGGTCGATGACCTTTTCGCTGTAAGCCATGATGCTTAATCCTCACTCATCAGAGAGTCGCTCTTTAAGCCCTGCAACCTTGGGTCGGCAGGGCCGGTTCGCGGCGACTTGAAATCAGTGTGCCGCCCACTCGATTTTCGAAATGTCGACACCGTCTTTGTACATGTCCCACAGCGGCGACAGAGCGCGCAGCTTGGTAACGGCCTCGCAGACTTTCTGCGCGGCATAGTCGATTTCTTCTTCGGTGGTGAAGCGGCCGAAGGTGAAACGAATCGAGCTGTGTGCCAGTTCGTCGTTGCGGCCCAGGGCGCGCAGTACGTACGAAGGCTCGAGCGAAGCCGAGGTGCAGGCCGAGCCGGACGAAACCGCCAGGTCCTTGAGGGCCATGATCAGCGACTCGCCTTCAACGTAGTTGAAGCTCAGGTTCAGGTTGTGCGGAACGCGGGCGGTCAGGCTGCCGTTGACGTAAAGCTCTTCCAGATGCTCGACCTGCTTGTAGAAGCGATCGCTCAGGGCCTTGATGCGCACGTTCTCGGCAGCCATGTCTTCCTTGGCTACGCGGAAAGCCTCACCCATACCGACGATCTGGTGGGTCGCCAGGGTGCCGGAACGCATGCCACGCTCGTGACCGCCACCGTGCATGGTCGCTTCGATGCGCACACGCGGCTTGCGGCTTACGTACAGTGCGCCGATGCCTTTAGGGCCGTAGGTTTTGTGAGCGGAGAACGACATCAGGTCGACTTTCAGTTTCTGCAGGTCGATTTCGACCTTGCCGGTGGACTGAGCCGCGTCGACGTGGAACAGGATGCCCTTGGCACGCAGCAGCTCGCCGATGGCGGCGATGTCGTTGACGGTACCGATTTCGTTGTTCACGTGCATGATCGAAACCAGGATGGTGTCGTCGCGCAGGGCGGCCTCGACCATCTCCGGGGTGACCAGGCCATCTTCGCGAGGCTCGATGTAGGTCACTTCGAAACCTTCACGCTCCAGCTGGCGCATGGTGTCCAGGACAGCCTTGTGCTCAATCTTGGTGGTGATCAGGTGCTTGCCTTTGGTGGCGTAGAAATGTGCCGCACCCTTGATTGCCAGGTTGTCGGACTCGGTGGCGCCGGAGGTCCAGACGATTTCACGCGGGTCGGCGTTGACCAGATCAGCCACCTGACGACGGGCGTTTTCGACGGACTCTTCAGCCTTCCAGCCGAACACGTGGGAACGGGACGCCGGGTTACCGAAGTTTCCGTCGACCAGCAGGCATTCACTCATCTTTTGCGCGACACGCGGATCAACCGGGGTCGTCGCAGAGTAATCAAGGTAAATCGGCAATTTCATGGACTCTCTCCTAAATCAGGCTGGCTGGCGCGCCGTTAGCTCTGTGGCTGTCATTCGACGGCGGACGCTTCAATCTTGTCCAGGCGTGGCGCCTTGCTGTTGCAACGGCGTTGATCCTGGCGCTGGGCTACTTCTTGCACCTCACGGCGAGTGACAAGGTCAGCCAAGCTGATACCGCTCAGAAATTCGTGAATCTGCAAGCTCAGGTCGCACCACAGGTGGTGGGTCAGGCAGGTGTCGCCTTGATGGCAATCGCCCTGGCCCTGGCACTTGGTGGCATCGACCGATTCGTTCACCGCATCGATCACCTGGGCGACCTGGATGCCCTGCATGTCGCGGGACAATTGGTAGCCGCCACCCGGACCGCGAACGCTGGACACCAGGTTACTGCGGCGCAGTTTGGCGAATAGCTGTTCGAGATAGGACAGGGAAATACCTTGGCGCTCGGAGATATCGGCCAGGGACACGGGCCCGTGCTGCGCGTGCAACGCCAGATCGAGCATGGCGGTCACGGCGTATCGGCCTTTTGTAGTCAGTCGCATGGACAATTACCACGGAGTTCGGAATGGGGCGAGTATGCAATTCCCGAGTATTTAAGTCAACTATAAGACCTAGTACTTTAGTCAGGTTTACCCGCAAAAGAGCGGCCGCATCATAGCAAAGGCTGGGCCGTGACAGCCAGCAATTGCGCGTTATCGTTCTTCGCGAGCAAGCCCGCTCCCACAGGAGAATGCCTCTCAAATGTGGGCGCGGGCTGGCTCGCGAAGGGCGCGCCGCGGTCTAGCTGGCCTGGCTTTGGTCTTTGTCTTTCACACAGGCGAAGTCTTCTTCGCGCAGCTCAGGCAAGTCCTTGGCACAGTAATTACTGCCCAAGTCCTTCAACGCCCCGCACATCCCCTCCAGGCGACCATCGACGGCCTGCAGGTGGTCGAGCAGTTGGTTGATGGCACGCGCCACCGGGTCCGGCATGTCTTCGCTGACGCCGTAAGCATCGAAGCCGATTTTCTCGGCCATGGCCTTGCGCTTGGCGTCCTGCTCTTCGTCGGACTTGACGATGATCCGCCCCGGAATCCCGACCACGGTCGCACCAGCCGGCACGGCCTTGGTCACCACCGCATTGGACCCAACCTTGGCCCCGGCACCGACCGTGAACGGACCGAGCACCTTGGCGCCCGCCCCCACCACCACGCCATCTTCGAGCGTCGGGTGACGCTTGCCCTTGTTCCAACTGGTGCCGCCCAGGGTCACGCCCTGATAGATGGTCACGTCATCGCCGATCTCGGCGGTTTCGCCAATGACAATGCCCATGCCATGGTCGATAAAGAAGCGTCGACCGACCTTGGCCCCCGGATGAATCTCGATCCCGGTCAACCAGCGACCGAAGTTCGACACCAGCCGCGCCAGCCATTTCAGGTCCGCGCGCCATAGCATCGCCGACAGACGGTGGATCCAGATGGCGTGCATGCCGGGGTAGCAGGTCAGGACTTCAAAAGCGTTACGCGCCGCCGGGTCTCGATGGAAAACACTCTGGATATCTTCACGCAAACGCTCGAACATCATTAATCCTTCCGCTTAAGAAGCTCGCCACGGGCCGCTTTTTGGGTTTCCGTGAGGATGCCACGCAATATATTCATTTCCGCCCGGCTGACCGAGCTGCGTCCGTACAACCGGCGCAGGCGCGCCATCAAGTGCCGTGGTTTTTCCGGATCGAGGAATTCGATGGCAACCAGGGTCTGCTCCAGGTGTTCATAGAATCGTTCCAACTCGTCCATGGTCGCCAGCTCAGCGCTTTTGACCGAGGCCACTTCTTCCTTCTCGACCTTGCTCGGCTGGCCTTGGGCGGCCAACCAGGACATGCGCACTTCATAACTCAACACCTGCACCGCGGCCCCAAGGTTCAGCGAGCTGAACTCAGGGTCTGATGGGATGTGCACGTGATAATGACATCGCTGCAGCTCGTCGTTGGTCAGCCCGGAATCTTCACGACCAAACACCAGGGCGATCTCCGCCCCCTGCCCCGCTTCCTCGACCACTTTCGCTCCGCATTCGCGGGGATCGAGCAGCGGCCAGGGAATGCGCCGGTCGCGGGCGCTGGTGCCGAGCACCAGGTTGCAGCCGACCAAGGCATCTTCCAAGGTGGCGACGACTTGTGCGTTTTCAAGGATGTCACCGGCGCCAGAGGCACGGGCGTCCGCTTCGTGATGCGGAAACAGGCGCGGCTCGACCAGCACCAGCCGCGACAGCCCCATGTTTTTCATGGCGCGCGCAGTCCCGCCGATATTGCCCGGATGGCTGGTATTGACCAGGACGACACGAATGTTTTGCAGCAAGGGAGGCGCTCTCGAACACGATAATCGGGAGCCGAATCTTACAGCTCAAGCGACCGTTAAGCCATGAAAGCGAACGTCGTCCTTCACCTGTAGAAACTTTCTGATAGAATGCCCGGCTTTCTTTAACAACCTTAGGTGACACATCCATGCAGCCCATGCTGAATATCGCGCTGCGCGCCGCCCGCAGCGCCAGTGAATTGATCTTCCGCTCCATCGAGCGCCTGGATACCATCAAGGTCGACGAAAAAGACGCCAAGGATTACGTATCCGAGGTGGATCGCGCCGCTGAACAGAAAATCATCGACGCGCTGCGCAAGGCTTACCCGAACCACTCCATCCTCGGTGAAGAGACCGGCATGCACGCCGGCACTGGCATCGAAGGCGAAGAGTACCTGTGGATCATCGATCCGCTGGACGGCACCACCAACTTCCTGCGCGGCATCCCTCACTTCGCTGTCAGCATCGCCTGCAAATACCGCGGTCGCCTGGAACACGCCGTTGTTCTGGACCCGGTTCGCCAGGAAGAATTCACCGCCAGCCGTGGTCGCGGCGCGCAACTGAACGGTCGTCGCCTGCGCGTCAGCGGTCGCACCAGCCTGGAAGGCGCCCTGCTGGGTACCGGCTTCCCGTTCCGTGACGACCAGATGGACAACCTCGACAACTACCTGGGCATGTTCCGCGCCCTGGTTGGCCAGACTGCCGGCATCCGCCGCGCTGGCTCGGCGAGCCTGGACCTGGCCTACGTGGCCGCCGGTCGTTTCGACGCGTTCTGGGAGTCGGGCCTGTCCGAATGGGACATGGCTGCAGGCGCCCTGCTGATCCAGGAAGCCGGCGGCTTGGTGAGCGACTTCACCGGCGGTCACGACTTCCTGGAGAAAGGCCACGTCGTTGCCGGCAACACCAAATGCTTCAAGGCAGTACTGACGGCGATCCAGCCGCACCTGCCAGCCTCGCTGAAGCGCTAAGCTTCCCGCGATAGAAAAAGCACCCTACGGGGTGCTTTTTTTATGCCCAAAATTCACCCCCAAGAACACCACAAACCCACTGTGGGAGCGGGCTTGCTCGCGAATGCAGTCTGTCAGTCGCAATAGGCTTTGAATGGTGAACCGCTTTCGCGAGCAAGCCCGCTCCCACAGGGGACTGGTGGTGATGGCTGAATCCCGGGCACAAAAAAAGCACCCCGAAGGGTGCTTCTTCAAACCGAGCGATTTATTGACCCTGCTGATTCTGCGACAGGATCAACTTGCCCTCTTTATCCACAGGAATCTGATTACCCGGGTCGCGATCCATTCGCACTTTCCCCTCTTTACCGTCCAGCGAGTACCGCACGTCGTAACCCACTACCTTGTCACTGATGTCATTCACCGTATTACAACGGGTCTGAGTCGTGGTGTAGGTGTCACGCTCCTGCATGCCCTCCTGAACCTTGTTGCCGGCGTAACCGCCGCCGACTGCGCCGGCAACCGTGGCAATCTTCTTGCCGGTGCCGCCGCCTATCTGATTACCCAGCAGACCACCTGCCAATGCACCGACCACCGTACCGGCGATCTGATGTTGGTCTTTCACCGGCGCTTGCCGGGTAACGGTTACATCCTTGCAAACTTCACGTGGAGTCTTGATCTGTGTCTTGACCGGCTCAACGGCGAGTACTTGCGCGTACTCAGGACCGTTGTTTTTAACCAGGCTGTAGGTGGCCACAGCACCACCGGCAGTCACACCGACAGCACCCAGTACCGCACCAACCAGCATCGACTTGTTCACATGAACCTCCTGACCATCGTATGCGGAACACGTCCGCGCTTCTCCCAGCCTTGGAGCATAAAAAAAGGCGCGAGTTCAACTCGCGCCTTTTTGGACTACATCGCCAAGAGAATTTTCCCTCAAGGACGGTCGTCGACTTCCTTCTCGGTATTGGCCGGAGGAATCAGGTCTTCAGTGCTCAGGTTCAGCCAGATCAACACCACGTTCGCGATGTAGATCGACGAGTAGGTACCCGCCAGTACACCGATGAACAGGGCGATGGAGAAGCCGAACAGGTTGTCGCCACCGAAGAACAGCAGCGCTGCGATCGCCAGCAAAGTGGAGATCGACGTCGCCATGGTCCGCAGCAGGGTCTGCGTGGTCGAGATGTTGATGTTCTCGATCAGGCTGGCCTTGCGCAGCACCCGGAAGTTCTCACGAACCCGGTCGAATACCACGATGGTGTCGTTGAGCGAATAACCGATGATCGCCAGTACCGCCGCCAGCACCGTCAGGTCGAAGGTGATCTGGAAGAACGACAGGATACCGACAGTCACGATCACGTCGTGGATCAGCGATACGATCGCACCGACCGCAAACTTCCACTGAAAGCGGAACGCCAGGTAGATCAGGATACCGCCCAGCGCCATCAGCATGCCGAGGCCGCCTTGGTCGCGCAGCTCTTCACCCACCTGCGGGCCGACGAACTCGACGCGCTTGACCGTCGCCGGGTTTTCGCCGCCAACCTTCTGCAGCGCTTCGGCTACCTGATGACCCAACTGCGGATCTTCACCCGGCATACGCACCAGCAGATCGGTCGTCGCACCGAAGTTCTGCACGATAGCTTCGTGATAGCCCGCAGTAACCAGTTGCTCACGCACCTTGGTCACGTCGGCCGGACGCTCGTAGGTCAGCTCGATGAGCGTACCGCCGGTGAAGTCCAGGCCCCAGTTCATGCCCTTATGGAACACACTGAACAAGGCCAGTGCGGTAAGGAACAATGTGACGCCGAACGCAAAGTTGCGAACGCCCATGAAGTTGATTGTACGTAACATGGCAGCCCCTTAAATCCACAACTTCTTGAAGTCACGACCGCCGAAGATCAGGTTGACCATCGCGCGGGTCACCATGATGGCCGTGAACATCGAGGTAAAGATCCCGAGGGACATGGTCACTGCGAAGCCTTTGACCGGGCCGGTGCCCATGGCAAAGAGGATGCCGCCGACCAGCAACGTGGTCAGGTTGGCGTCGAGAATCGCGGTGAATGCCCGGCCGAAGCCTTCGTTGATTGCCCGTTGAACGGTCATGCCCGCCGCGATCTCTTCACGAATCCGCGAGAAGATCAGTACGTTGGCGTCGACCGCCATACCCATGGTCAACACGATACCGGCGATACCCGGCAGGGTCAGCGTGGCCCCCAGCAGCGACATCAGCGCCAGCAGCATGACCATGTTCACCGCCAGAGCGACGGTGGCGATGATGCCGAAGAAGCGATAGATGGCGATGATGAACAGCGAGACGAACAGCATGCCCCACAGCGATGCATCGATACCCTTGGTGATGTTGTCGGCACCCAGGCTCGGGCCAATGGTGCGCTCTTCAGCGAAGTACATCGGCGCCGCCAGACCACCGGCACGCAGCAGCAGCGCCAGTTCGGACGATTCGCCCTGGCCGTTCAGGCCGGTAATGCGGAACTGAGCACCCAGCGGCGACTGAATGGTCGCCAGGCTGATGATCTTCTTCTCTTCCTTGAAGGTCTGAACCGGCACGTCTTTCTCGACGCCGTTGACCATTTGCTTGGTGTAGGTGGTCACCGGACGCTGTTCGATGAAGATCACCGCCATGCTGCGACCGACGTTCGAACGGGTCGCACGGCTCATCAGCTCGCCGCCGTGTCCGTCCAGACGGATGTTCACCTCTGGCGTGCCGTGCTCGCCGAAGCCAGCCTTGGCGTCAGTCACCTGGTCACCAGTGATGATCAGGCCACGCTCGATGAGCGCAGGCGGACGCTTGCCTTCACGGAACTCGAATTCTTCGGAAGTGGCTTTCGAAGCACCCGGCTCGGCCGCCAGACGGAACTCGAGGTTGGCCGTCTTGCCCAGGATACGCTTGGCTTCTGCGGTGTCCTGCACGCCCGGCAGCTCAACCACGATGCGGTTGGCGCCCTGACGCTGGACGATCGGCTCGGCAACACCCAGCTCGTTGACGCGGTTACGTACCGTGGTCAAGTTCTGCTTGATGGAGTATTCACGGATTTCCGCCAGCTTGGCCGGGGTCATCGCCAGACGCAGCACCGGCTGGCCATTGAGGTCGGCCGGAACAATGTCGAAATCGTTGAAATTCTTGCGGACCAGCGCACGGGCCTGTTCGCGGGTTGCTTCATCGGTGAAGCCCAGCTGAATGGCGCCATTGAGTTGCGGCAGGCTGCGATAGCGAATTTTCTCTTTACGCAACAGGCTCTTCACATCGCCTTCGTAGACTTTCAGGCGTGCGTCGATCGCCTTGTCCATGTCCACTTCGAGCAGGAAGTGCACACCACCGGACAAGTCCAGACCCAGCTTCATCGGGTGCGCGGCCAGGCTGCGCAGCCATTGCGGGGTGGTTTGTGCCAGGTTCAGCGCGACGACGTAGTCATCACCCAGCGCCTTGCGCACAACGTCCTTGGCAGGCAATTGATCTTCAGCCTTGACCAGGCGAATCAAACCGCCCTTGCCACCGGCCGACAGCGAAGCCGCCTTGACGTCGATCCCGGATTCCTTGAGCGCAGCGCTCACACGGTCCAGATCGGCCTGAGTGACCTGCAGCGCAGTGCTTGCACCGCTGACCTGAATGGCCGGGTCATCCGGGTAAAGATTGGGAGCGGAATAAATCAGACCGATCGCCAGCACCGCCAGGATCAGAATGTATTTCCACAGAGGATATTTGTTCAGCATCACGCCGCCCGTTTATGACGCGGGGCGCCTTGCGCGCCCCGTCGATTGAGATGAAGTTGAAACTTAGATCGCTTTGAGCGTGCCTTTTGGCAGCGTGGCGGCGATAGCGCCTTTCTGGAACTTCATTTCGACGGTGTCGGAAACTTCCAGCACCACGAAATCGTCAGCCACTTTGGTGATCTTGCCAGCGATGCCGCCGGTGGTCACAACTTCGTCGCCTTTCTGCAGGCTGCCCAGCAGGTTCTTCTGCTCTTTGGCGCGCTTGGCCTGTGGACGCCAGATCATCAGGTAGAAGATGACCAGGAAGCCGACCAGGAAAATCCACTCGAAGCCGCCGCCCATTGGGGCTGCAGCTGCTGGTGCAGCAGCGTCGGCCATGGCGTTAGAGATAAAAAAGCTCATTTAGCACTCCAGTTGCAAATGTTGAATCTTGGGGTCAGAAAACTCAGTCCAAAGGCGGAACAGGTAACCCGCGTTTGGCGTAGAAGGCATCGACAAAGGCGGCCAATGTACCCTGTTGAATAGCCTCGCGCAAACCAGCCATAAGCACTTGATAATGACGCAAGTTATGGATGGTATTGAGCATGCTCCCCAGCATTTCGCCGCACTTGTCCAGGTGATGCAGATAAGCGCGGGAGAAGTTCTGGCAGGTATAGCAATCGCAGGTCGGATCGAGCGGCGAATCATCATGGCGATGGAACGCGTTACGGATCTTCAGCACGCCAGTATCAATGAACAGATGCCCATTGCGGGCATTACGGGTTGGCATCACGCAATCGAACATGTCCACACCGCGGCGCACACCCTCAACCAAGTCTTCGGGTTTGCCAACGCCCATAAGGTAACGAGGTTTGTCAGCGGGCATCATGCCTGGCAGATAATCCAGCACCTTGATCATCTCGTGCTTGGGCTCGCCCACCGACAGACCGCCAATGGCCAGGCCATCGAAGCCGATCTTGTCCAGACCTTCCAGCGAGCGCATGCGCAGGTCCTGGTGCATGCCGCCCTGCACGATGCCGAACAGCGCCGCCGTGTTGTCGCCGTGGGCGTTCTTCGAGCGCTGTGCCCAACGCAGGGACAGCTCCATGGAAATGCGCGCGACGTCCTCATCGGCCGGGTACGGCGTGCATTCGTCGAAAATCATTACGATGTCGGAGCCCAGGTCACGCTGGACCTGCATCGACTCTTCCGGGCCCATGAACACCTTGGCGCCGTCGACCGGGGAGGCGAAGGTCACGCCCTCCTCCTTGATCTTGCGCATGGCGCCCAGGCTGAACACCTGGAAACCGCCGGAGTCGGTCAGAATCGGGCCTTTCCACTGCATGAAATCGTGCAGGTCGCCGTGCTTCTTGATCACTTCCGTGCCAGGACGCAGCCACAGGTGGAAGGTGTTGCCCAGAATGATTTCGGCGCCAGTGGCCTCGATATCCCGTGGCAGCATGCCCTTGACCGTGCCGTAGGTGCCGACCGGCATGAAGGCCGGGGTCTCCACGGTACCGCGCGGGAAGGTCAAACGACCGCGACGAGCCTTGCCGTCAGTAGCAAGCAACTCAAACGACATACGACATTGGCGACTCATTGTGTTTCCTCTGGGCCACGTGGTGCGGGGTTACGGGTGATAAACATCGCATCACCGTAGCTGAAAAAGCGGTAGGCGTTGTCGACGGCGGCTTTATAGGCGGCCATGGTCTCGGGATAACCGGCGAACGCCGAGACCAGCATCAACAACGTGGATTCTGGCAAATGGAAGTTGGTGACCAGCGCATCGACCACATGGAACGGCCGGCCCGGGTAAATAAAGATGTCCGTATCGCCACTGAACGGCTTGAGCACGCCATCGCGGGCGGCGCTTTCCAGGGATCGCACGCTGGTGGTCCCCACCGCCACCACCCGACCGCCGCGCGCGCGACAGGCGGCCACCGCATCGACCACGTCCTGGCCGACTTCCAGCCACTCAGTGTGCATGTGGTGGTCTTCGATCTTCTCGACCCGCACCGGCTGGAAAGTGCCCGCGCCAACGTGCAAGGTCACGAACGCCGTCTCTACGCCCTTGGCGGCAATCGCCTCCATCAACACCTGATCGAAATGCAGCCCCGCCGTCGGCGCCGCCACCGCGCCCAGGCGCTGGGCGTAAACGGTCTGATAACGCTCGCGGTCCGCGCCTTCATCCGGGCGGTCTATATAAGGAGGCAACGGCATGTGCCCGACGCGGTCGAGCAGCGGCAACACCTCCTCGGCAAACCCCAGTTCGAACAACGCATCGTGCCGCGCCAGCATCTCGGCCTCGCCACCGCCGTCGATAAGGATCTTCGACCCAGGCTTGGGCGACTTGCTGGAACGCACATGGGCCAGCACGCGATGACTGTCCAACACCCGCTCCACCAGGATTTCCAGCTTGCCGCCGGAAGCCTTCTGGCCAAACAGCCGCGCCGGAATCACCCGGGTATTGTTGAACACCATCAAGTCGCCGGGGCGCAAATGCTCCAGCAAATCAGTGAATTGACGGTGTGCCAGGGCGCCGCTGACCCCATCCAGGGTCAACAGGCGACTATTGCGACGCTCGGCCAAAGGATGGCGGGCGATCAGCGAATCGGGGAGCTCGAAAGTAAAGTCAGCAACGCGCATGATGGGGTTCGTCTAGCAGGGCCGGAAAGTCTAGCGGAATTATCAAAAATTCTCCATGTACCTGATTGACCGACGGTTATCACCTCTCTATACTTCGCCGCCATTGAGCCCTGATGGCGGAATTGGTAGACGCGGCGGATTCAAAATCCGTTTTCGAAAGGAGTGGGAGTTCGAGTCTCCCTCGGGGCACCAAAATTAAGAAAGGTCTTGCTTAGCAAGGCCTTTTTTTTCGCCTGCAGAAAAGTGCCTGACACCCCACCACCTTGTGGGAGCCAGCCTGCTGGCGATGCTTTTGTCCCTGTCCTTCCACACCACCCGCACCGCCGGAAAATTTCACAAGGATTCCCCCATGGAATTACACCTGGAAACCGTCGCCCTCTACTCCCTCAAACTGGCCTACGAAACCGAAGACCAGAGCCCGATTTTGCGTGATGATTTGGTGATGGGGGATTACCAGCGGGATGTGTTTGAGTTGTTAGTACGGCGTGGGGATGTTGAGGGGATTCAGGCGAAGGTGGGTGAGTGTGTGGGGTTGGCGTTGGAGGCGGTTGGGGGTGCGGATAAGCCGCTAGGGCGGGAGTTGGGGAGATTGGTGGGGGAATTTGCCGGGATTCGGGTGATGGAGGGGCTTGATGGTCCGCTTATCGCGCTCAAGGATTATCTGAAAGATATTCAATGAATGAAGGCGGGTGATCTAAAAAGGCGGGAACGTTCGATAGCGGGAGACTGAAGCAGGGGGGACGCCTTATCCAATAACTAGTTGTATGCCCCTTTTCCCAATGACTGCTATGGGCCGATTCTGTTGAAAAAGTCCGTCGCCCAAAACTGAGCTCATTGGATGGTGAAAATGCCGTTTTTGCGCGCTGCTACGTGAAATCCGAGCCCGGAATTCTCTGCTTAAAGTAGAAATTTCAAATCTCAAGCGCGTACTTTTCTGCCGTGCAAACCTTGACCGCCTTGTTCAACGGAATCGGCCAGAAGCGGCCACTCACAAATCAGATTTTCGGTGGACTGCCTCGCCTTGTTGCGCATCGCTACGGTGATCCAGCTTATTATCGAACGCAGAAAACAAACGAGGGCATGTCGATTGAGCGCTGTAAGCGAATTTGAAAGTTGGTTATTGGATGGGCAGGCTCGTTGCGAAAAAGACGAATGGGTTTTGACTTCTGCTAGGGAGGAGATTGTGAGAGGGTTAAAACCCGACGAAGCTTATGCCGCCCTCGCAAGCGCGCTTGAGCTTACGGAAAAACAAGACAGTCCATTCTACTTTGCTAACTGTTGTTGGTTTATTCTTGCTCTGGCTCGTAAAGCTGACACAACGCAGCTCCCTTCAGCCGCGCTTTCAGTTATCCCCGGCCTCGCATCCAAAGCCAGCCTTCTGGGTGAACAAGGCGAACTAGAAGAAATGTGCGCGTGGTTTCGTATCAGCATTGACAGCCCATTGAAGTAACCAACACATCCAGCTTCGCTTGGTTTTCTTTCTTCTAAAGGCTGCTTTGGGTTATAGCTATCCCCAAGGCAGACAGCGAGCGGCTAAGACGGAACGTATCGGAAGCGTATTATGACAAGCAGCAAAAAGCCGCAATACTGCACGATCTGCGGACGCCTACTCGACAATCCGGAAGTTCCGCTATCAGGCAATACCGGTGGAGATTGCTGGGGATGCATAGGCGCTGTAGAGGCGGAAATGGGATGCCCAGAGTCGCTCGCCTATGTACGCAAAGAATACAAGGCAGGACTTCGGCCTGGCTGGATCGATCCATTAAAGCCCTGATTCGGAAGCTGCATTACGACCGCTTTGAGTCGTTTACTGCCCTTTGCGACAGGCAACAATCGGCCAGAAGCAGTCATTAGCACTTGGTCCGATCTGGGCCATGAAGCAGATTCGACTGCTGGCCCGCACCATACAACAAACTAAATACTCCTTCCTCAGCTATGATCGCCTAGTGATTTAACTAGGGCGTCGTTGCTAGCTATGTTCGAAATAACAGGGACCGACATCGCAAACTTGAGCGACGGAGATTTACGCACTCTGGTGGCGCGTTTAGCGTTATCAGAACTACGCGCGCAAGGCTGCCCACTTTCGTCCGTGACCGCTGGTGGAAATCAAGATGCTGCGGATGGTGGACTCGACGTTCGTGTTGAGTGTCCAAATACAATTGCAAAACCTGACTTCGTACCACGAGCGCTCACTGGTTTTCAAGTGAAAAAGCCCGATATGTCCGCCAGCGCGATTCGCAACGAAATGCGCCCGAAAGGCGTACTGCGGCACGTGATCGGCGAGCTTGCTGCAGCATCCGGCTCCTACATCATAGTGAGTGCACAAGGGTCAGTCGCTGATAAGCCATTGACGGATCGACGCAAGGCGATCCGCGAACAACTCAGTGATTTGGCCGATGCCCAAAAGCTTCACACGGACTTTTACGATCGGGACCGGTTGGCCACTTGGGTAAACGAGTTTCCAGGAATCGTGGCTTGGGTTCGTTCACGTATAGGCATGAGCTTAGCTGGATGGAGCAGTATCGGAAATTGGGTCGGGACGACGGTGGCCGAGCCTAGTACATATCTTTTCGACGATAAGGCATGCCTAACGGATGAAAGATTGCCAGAACGACCACAACTGACTATCGGCGAAGGGATTGCCAAGCTTCGCGTGGCATTACATGCTCCAGGACAATGTATTCGGTTGGTCGGTTTGTCGGGGCTCGGCAAGACGCGATTGGTACAGGCCCTTTTCGAGAGTCAAGTTGGGGTAGATCCACTAGACCCAAGCCTCGCGGTTTACACGGATTATTCGGTAGAGACTGATCCAACAGCTCGGGATATGGCGCGTCTACTCGTAATGCGAGGCCAGCGTTCGATTCTCGTGGTAGATAATTGCAATCCAGCCACACACAGCGAACTCGCACGTATTTGTTCTGACAGCACAAGTTGCGTGAGTCTGCTAACTATTGAATACGATGTTGGCGAGGATGAACCTGAGCGGACCGAAGTATTCCGTCTGAAATCATCATCAACCGAGCTGGTTTCACAATGGCTTAAACAGTCATTCCCCAATATTTCGCAGATCGACCGGAGCACGATCGCCGATTTCAGCGACGGTAATTTTCGTGTTGCTCGGGCAATAGCCGACACACTAAGGAAAGGAGAAACCTTAGGTAAGCTTAAGAGCCGCGATTTATTTGAGCGAATCTTTCAGCAACGCAACGCACCCGATCAATCACTATTGTTTACGGCGGAGGATCTCTCGCTTTTCTATTCGCTAAACGGTGAAGACACTTCGAGCGACGGCGAGCTGGCAAAAATTGGAAGCATTCGCTCAGTCAGTTCAAATGACATGTTTACAGCGCTAGTCAGGTTAGGTCGTCGCGGAGTCGCCCAGTCGCGCGGCAGGTGGCGCGCGATATTACCCCATGCGATCGCCAACTCCTTGGCGACATCCGCGTTGGAAAGAATACCCCCGCAGGAATTCGATCGTTTTTGCACATCTCTGACGTCGCGGATGCAGAAGTCGCTTTCACGGAGGATAGGCTTCCTTCACGACAGCATCGAAGCTCAGTCAACGGTCGCTCGTTGGCTTTGCGTGGACGGCCCACTTGGAGATCTTTTCTCGTTGGGCAAGCAAGGTCTCGAGATCTTAACCAATATTGCCCCTGTAGCTCCTGATGCTGTGTTCGCGAAAATTGAGCGCGAATTGAATAGCGCCAAAGGCGAACCGGTACTGGCACCTAATTCTACAGATCGCTGGCAGTGGGTCCGTCTAATCAAGATGCTTGGTTACGATCCCCAATTTTTCGAGCGCGCAGCTATGTTGCTTGCCCGTTTCGTAGCTATCGAGCCCGAAGGTAACAAGGGTAATTCTGCGCAAGATATGTTTGCCGAGCTTTTTCATTTGCTTTTATCAGGGACACAGGCATCGCCGGAACAGCGATATGACGTCGTCCGGCAATTGGCGATGTCAATCGATCTAGAGCAGCGCCATTGCGCATCAATCGCACTCGATGCCCTGCTAAAAACAGGCCACTTCACTTCATCGAGCACCTTCGAATTCGGAGCCCGTCCTCGTGACTGGGGATGGTGTCCGAAGGTCAATAAGGATGCTTGGGATTGGTATAAGGCCGCAATTGCGCTCGCAGTTGAGCTTTCACCAGCCATCGATGACGCTCCTAAAATCCTCGCACGCAGAGTTCGCGAAATTTGGGCCATCGATGCTTGTCATGAGGCGCTTGAAAGCGCCGCCGCAGCTTTAACAAAGAAAAAACCTTGGATTGAAGGTTGGCTTGGCTTTCGAGCTGCGCTTCGTTTCGATGGTAAGGCTATGCGTCCTGACGTCAGGGTAAGACTCGAGACAATTATTCAACGGTTGAAACCGTCCGATCTTCTGCATCAGGCACGTGCCATAGTGCTCAGTGGCGCCAATAGCGGCTGGGACATCGTTGATGGCGACCCAGATGACGACGATGTGATGAAACCGTGGCAAAAAGCTTCGCTAATGGCTCAGGAGGTAGGGCGCTTTTTGACGCAAGACTCTGAGACACGCAAGCAGTTTCTCCTTGAGTTAATACATGCGTCGAATCAGCAACGCGCATTTGAATGTGGAGTCGGCCTTGCGGAAGGGGCGGCAGATCTATTGGAAATGTGGCGCGAAATAATTGCTGAATTTGCGAAAATCGACCCAAATAAGCGAAATGCAACAGTGCTCGGTGGTTACATCTACCAAGCAAATCAGCGGGATGCCACATTCACATCGTCGGTGTTGGAGTCCGCTATTGACGATCCCGATCTTGCGCCAAGTCTGCCCTATCTCCAGGCACGAGTGGGAATTGATAAAGCTGGTATCAATCGGTTGCGAAGGGCAATTGGCAAGGGCGTTCTCCGAGCAGTGGACTTCAACAGCGTTGCAAATGGCACCGTCGGTGACTCGCCCCCTGAAGAGCTAAGTGCGCTCCTTCTTGATATTGCGCAATTGTCAGACGGTGTGGAGATTGCGCTCGACATACTACATATGCACTTCTTTCGAGATAGAGAGGCTGGTCAACAATGGGATCACCTACTGATTGAAACCGGTCGGAATCTTCTACGCCGCATTGATTTCAGTAAAAAAGGGCAGCTCCGCGATTACGGTATGCACACAGTAGTGAGCATTTGCTGCGCCGGCATTGAAGGTGAAGACGCCGCGCGTGACGTTTGTGATCACCTGACTACCGCCATTAAGGCATATCAAACCTCTCCCTACGAAGTGGACTATGTGCTCAAAGGGTTGTTCAAGACTCAGACCTTCATCGCGCTGGACGCGTTTCTTCTCCATGGGGGGACGTCAGGAACAACCAATCTCTTTGAAATGCATTTTAGTTTTGAGACTCCAATTGAAAAAATCGATCCGGCGCTCCTTCATCAGTGGGCAAACATTGACTCCACTTTAAGGTATCCGCTGCTAGGTCAAGCCATCCCGATATTTAAGCGTAAACACGGCGAAGAAAGTAATGACTTGGACCCGATTTTCTTGGAGCTATTGGAACTTGCTCCAGACAAACACGCCTTTCTCGGGGACTACTGGGCACGCTTGAATCCCCGAAGCTGGATGGGGTCTCTAGCCGATATATTGACTCAACGTCGGTCGCAGGTGCTCAGGCTTCAGGTAAGCCCACATGCAGAAGTGCGCCACTGGATTGATGGGTTGCTTCCTGAACTCGACCTTTGGATTGCGAAGGAACAGATCCGTGATCGAGACAAGGAAGAAAGCTTTGAGTAAAGAGCATCGCTCTATTTCGGCGCGTCTATTAGGGTACGACCAAGAAGTTCTTAAACTCTGCGGCCCTCCATGACAGGCAGCAATCGACCCAAAGTTGACGGTGGCGACAGGTAGAAGTCGGCAAGAAGCCGTATTTCGATTCATCCAGTTTAGCGACCGTTTCAACCAACTATCGATATCCCGCACTTGGGGACGTTCGACCTGAGTTGCTGAGGCCGCAAGCACCTATCAACAAGTCCAGGACTCCGGCACTGTTGAATTGCTGATGATATTACTCATTCAACAAGTATCCCCAGATATGATCATTTATCGAAAACTCAGCCTCCTGTAGGTAAAGGTGAACATAGAGATATTGTTCGCCAGCATTGAAGCCTGACACGACCCTATCCACCGAGTAATAATAACCTTCTTTTACATTGCCAATAATGTTGGAGTTTTCAGACGGCTTTTCGAAAATAGGCTTCCCAATGTAAATTGGCGGAGCTGGCACTGACTTCACTCGTTTCGGCCATTTATGCCCAGCATCAAATTCTTGCTTTTTTAAGAGAAAATCTAAAACAATATCAAGGCAGTAGTTGAAGTTCTCAATATTCAATTCGTTGGCTGCGAAATTTGTGTCGTAATCTAGATGCCACACTCCGCTCTCTGTTTCAATTACTTTTGGAGTCAATCGCCTGAAATTCTCAGTATCTACCGTACTTATGCCCCACTCCATGCAGTCTGTTTTTAACTTCTCAGGATCAACTTGGATAAAGGTTTCCACCGAGTACGCCACGATGTTTTTGTACGGCAGTGAGGTGAAGTCTTTCTTGCTGCCGGTGATGCCTTGGACGTTGACCGAGATGATGCGTTTGTTGGTGAACACCACGCCGTCGCGCATGGATTTGTATGAGTCGATGACGTGTTCGCCGTCGATCAAAAGGGCGGACACGCGTTCGGCGTATTCGTCGTTTTGCTTGAGTTTGAAGAATCCTTTGTTGTTGAAATCAATCATCTGTCTTTCCCTGTTTTTCAAATGAACGGCTTGAGCCTGAAGTGGATGCAGTTTGAATTCAGATGTCGGTGCGGGCAAATCGAGCGTGGTCGGCTCAATGTTCATGTGGCTGGGCTGGCGCTTTCGCGAGCAAGCCCGCTCCCACAGGGATTGGGTTACAGGCTGCCGGCTACTTCAGCGTCTTTACCACTCGAATATTGAGGGGAAATCCATCCTCTCCGGGCAGTTTCTTCCACCCCACGTACTGAAAAGTCGCCTTTTCATCAATGTAGTCGCCCCACTCGACTTCTTTACCGCCCAGTACTGCAACGTTGCGGTTGATGGCGCATATGCCATCCGAAGGACCAACGGTGTAGATCACATAGGGTTCGACGTATTTCGCGGCGCGGAAATGGCGGCCGCAGCCAGCATCGACTTTGATCATCAATGTCTTCAGATTGTCTTCGCCATCGAGCTCGGCGTGCCGGTCGAGTTGCCCGATTTCGCCGACATCGGTGAAGCCCAGAGAGCGAGCACGCTTGTAGTCCGAGGAGTTCAGGTGTTCGGTCTCGGCTTGCCGAAAATGCTCATCCAGCGCCTCGCTGGCTTCAATACCGCCCTGGATCGCGATCTCTTTCGCCAAGGGAAAGACGCTCTCACACTGGGCGTAATCGGGGGAGCCGAGGTTTGACTGGGGGAGGTTATCGCGATGGACAGTAAAGGTTCGCAGATACATCTGGATAGTGGGTAAAACATCCTTGAGCGTCTGGCGCCCGCTCTGCACCTCGGTCACTGCCCGCTGCAATTGCTGGCAATCGGAGAGATAGGCCTGCCTGGCTTCTTCCGGGGGCTCACTCCATTCAGCGGCGAGCGCCGGGGTCATCACGACGGCGAAACTGAGAGCGCAGAGCAAACGCGAGGCTGGAGCGACAGTGGGCATGTGTAGTCCGTTACTAAGCTGAAGAAAGTGGCGCGACGCTACTATTTTGCCATTTGGCTGTCCACCGAGCCTGTTTCCTGCAAGCAGAGTGGTTGGGGGGTCAGTTTTGCTTTTTGTGGTGGCTGGGCTGACGCTTTCGCGAGCAAGCCCGCTCCCACAGGGGTTGTTGGTTGCCGCGACTGCGCATCTGCGCCTTAGTAATACCCACACATCTGATGCTGTTTCTCCCCTGTAACACTTGCTATATATCTTCCCTCGACAAGCCCGTACGGGCATTGGGCCAGTAGGTGAACGCCCCTGGCGGCTCTCATCTAGACTCAATGGAGAGTCGTAGGCAGAACCGAACACGTCGCTTTGGTGCAGTCCGATCAATAGCCGCGTGGCAAGCTGCCCTTTATGCCCAGTAGAGGTGCGACGAAGATCGTGCCGGGCACAACAAGATGCCCGCCAAGGGTGCCCTGGCCATCGGCCTGACAATGCCACGATACCGTGACGTGGTGTGAATGCCGCAGCCGACACTTTCGGACGACCGACAACCACCTGGTTTGTCCGTGACCGTGAGGATTGCTGAATGCCTGATGAGTTGTTGCACTTGCCTGTGGTCAATAGCCTGCTGGAGCGCCACAAGGGCTCCCCGGGTGCACTGTTGCCCATTCTTCACGATATTCAGGAACGCATCGGTTACATCCCCGATGCCGCCGTTCCCGAGATTGCCCACGCCCTCAATCAGAGTCAGGCCGAGATTCGCGGGGTGATCAGTTTCTACCACGACTTCCGTACCGCGCCGCCTGCCAAACATATCCTGCGTCTGTGCCGGGCCGAGTCCTGCAAGAGTCGCGGCGCCGAGCAGTTGGCCGCGCAGTTGCGCGATCGCCTGCAACTGGACGATCACGGCAGCAGCGCCGATGGCAGCATCAGTTTGCGGCCGGTGTATTGCCTGGGGGCTTGCGCCTGTTCGCCGGCGCTGGAACTGGATGGCAAGGTGCATGCACGGCTCAGTGCCGAGCGGCTGGATGCATTGCTCGATGCTTGCCGGGAGGACGCGTGATGCCGACTCTTTATTTGCCAGCCGATTCGCTGGCCCGTGCTGTGGGTGCAGATGAAATAGCAACAGCCCTTATCACTCAAGCCCACGAACGCAACCTCCCGCTGGAGTTGCAGCGCACCAGCTCCCGGGGCCTGTACTGGCTGGAACCGCTACTGGAAGTAGAAACGCCACAAGGCCGTTTCGGCTTCGGCCCGCTGACCGCTGCCGATGTGCCATCGGTGCTTGAGGCACTGAATAACCCATCCGCGCATCCCCTGGCCCTGGGCCTGGTGGAAGAGCTGCCCTATCTGAAAACCCAACAACGCCTGCTGTTCGCCCGCGCCGGCATCACCCGTCCCCTGTCGCTGGACGACTACCGAGCCCACGGCGGTTTCGAAGGCCTGCAGCGCGCCGTGGCCCTCGGCGGCGAGCAAACCGCCAGCGCCGTGTTCGACTCCGGCCTGCGCGGCCGTGGCGGCGCAGCCTTCCCCGCCGGGATCAAATGGCGCACGGTGCGAGGCACCCAAGCCGCGCAAAAATACATCGTCTGCAACGCCGACGAAGGCGACTCCGGTACCTTCGCCGACCGCATGCTGATGGAAGGCGATCCTTTCCTGTTGATTGAAGGCATGGCCATCGCCGGCATCACCGTCGGCGCTACCCTCGGCTACATCTATGTACGCTCCGAATACCCCGACGCCGTGGCGACGCTGCGCGCCGCACTGAACCTTGCCCGAAGCGCCGGCTACCTGGGCGCCAACGTCGGCGGCAGCGGTCAGGCCTTCGATCTGGAAGTGCGCGTCGGCGCCGGTGCCTACATCTGCGGTGAAGAAACCGCCCTGCTGGATTCCCTCGAAGGCAAGCGCGGCATCGTCCGCGCCAAGCCACCGATCCCCGCGTTGCAAGGCCTGTTCGGCCAGCCGACCCTGGTGCACAACGTGCTGACCCTGGCCTCGGTGCCGCTGATTCTGGCCAAGGGCGCGCAGTTCTATCGCGACTACGGCATGGGCCGTTCCCTGGGCACCATGCCCTTCCAGTTGGCGGGCAATATCAGTCGCGGCGGTCTGGTGGAACGGGCCTTTGGCCTGACCCTGCGCGAGCTGCTGGAAGACTACGGCGGCGGCACCGCCAGTGGTCGGCCGATGAAAGCCGCGCAGGTCGGTGGCCCGCTGGGCACCTGGGTGCCGCCGTCGCAATTCGATACACCGCTGGATTACGAGGCCTTCGCTGCCATGGGCGCGATGCTCGGCCACGGCGGTGTGGTGGTCGCGGACGATAGCTTGGACATGGCCCAAATGGCGCGTTTTGCGATGCAGTTCTGCGCCGAGGAATCCTGTGGCAAATGCACGCCGTGCCGCATCGGCTCGACCCGGGGCGTGGAGGTGATCGACCGCTTGCTGGCATCGCCGGACCAGAGCGGTCGCGATCAGCAGGCGCTCATTCTCAAGGACCTGTGCGACACCATGCAATACGGTTCACTGTGCGCGCTGGGCGGCATGGCCCCCTTTCCGGTGGTCAGCGCCCTCAAGTACTTCCCCGCCGACTTCGGTCTGCAAGCCTCGGAGGCCGAGCAATGATCACTCTCTTCGACCCGAAAACCGATATCGACCTGGGCACGCCTGCCCGCGACAGCCAGGTGCAAGTCACCCTGAACATCGATGGCCGCAGCATCAGCGTGCCCGAAGGCACCTCGGTGATGCGCGCTGCCGCGATGCTGGGCACCACCATTCCCAAACTCTGCGCCACCGACAGCCTGGAACCCTTCGGCTCGTGCCGCATGTGCCTGGTGGAAATCGACGGCATGCGCGGTTACCCGGCGTCCTGCACCACGCCGGTCACGGAAGGCATGACCGTGTACACCCAGACGCCGAAGCTCGCGACCCTGCGCCGCAACGTCATGGAGTTGTACATCTCCGATCACCCGCTGGACTGCCTGACCTGCTCGGCCAACGGCAATTGCGAACTGCAAACCGTGGCCGGCCAGGTCGGCCTGCGCGAGGTGCGTTATGGCTATGAAGGCGACAACCATCTGGCCGATGTGAAGGACACTTCCAACCCCTACTTCGATTACGACCCGAGCAAGTGCATCGTCTGCAACCGCTGCGTGCGCGCCTGCGAAGAAACCCAGGGCACCTTTGCCCTGACCATCACCGGGCGCGGTTTCGAGTCCCGGGTGTCGGCTGCCGGTGGCGAGAATTTCCTCGACTCGGAATGCGTGTCCTGCGGCGCCTGTGTACAGGCCTGCCCTACCGCAACGCTGATGGAAAAAAGCGTGGTGGAACTGGGTCAGCCCGAGCGCAGCGTGATCACCACCTGCGCCTATTGCGGTGTGGGTTGCTCGTTCCGCGCCGAGATGAAAGGCGACAAACTGGTGCGCATGGTTCCGGACAAGAACGGCCAGGCCAACCACGGCCACTCCTGCGTCAAAGGGCGCTTTGCCTGGGGCTACGCCACCCACCCGGATCGCATCACCAAACCGATGATCCGTAAAAACATCAGCGACCCGTGGCAGGAAGTCAGCTGGGATGAGGCGGTGAACTACGCCGCCAGCGAATTCCGTCGCCTGCAGCAGAAATATGGCCGCGATTCCATCGGCGGCATCACCTCCAGCCGCTGCACCAACGAAGAAACCTACCTGGTGCAAAAACTGGTGCGCGCCGCGTTCGGCAACAACAACGTCGACACCTGTGCGCGGGTCTGCCATTCGCCCACCGGTTATGGCTTGAAACAAACCTTGGGCGAGTCCGCCGGCACCCAGAGTTTCGACTCGGTGATGCAGGCCGACGTGATCCTGGTGATGGGCGCCAACCCCAGCGATGCGCACCCGGTGTTTGCCTCCCAGCTCAAGCGCCGCCTGCGTGAAGGTGCGCGGCTGATCGTCATCGACCCGCGCCGCATCGATCTGGTGGACGCGATCCATGCCCGCGCCTCGCTGCACCTGGCGCTGCGCCCCGGCACCAACGTCGCCATGCTCAATGCCCTGGCCCATGTGATCGTCACCGAAGGTCTGCTCGATCAGGACTTCATCGACGCCCGTTGCGAAGCCAGTGATTTCGCCCGCTGGAGCGAACTGGTCAGCCGGCCGGAGAACTCCCCGGAAGTGCTGGGCGCGATCTGCGGTGTGGCCGCTGACGACATCCGTGCTGCGGCGCGCTTGTACGCCACCGGTGGCAATGCGGCGATCTATTACGGCCTGGGCGTCACCGAGCACAGTCAGGGCAGCACCGCCGTGATGGGCATCGCCAACCTGGCCATGGCCACCGGCAACATCGGGCGCGAAGGCGTGGGCGTGAACCCGTTGCGGGGGCAGAACAACGTGCAGGGGTCCTGCGACATGGGTTCCTTCCCCCACGAGTTGCCCGGTTACCGACACATCTCCAACGAGGTGGTGCGCAATCAGTTCGAGCAAGCGTGGAACGTGACCCTGCACCCTGAGCCGGGCCTGCGCATCCCCAACATGTTCGAGGCAGCGCTGGGCGGCAGTTTCAAAGGCTTGTATTGCCAGGGTGAAGACATCGCCCAAAGCGATCCGAATACCCAGCACGTGACGGCAGCGCTGTCGGCCATGGAGTGCGTGGTGGTGCAGGATATTTTCCTCAACGAAACCGCCAAGTTCGCCCATGTATTTTTGCCGGGCAGTTCGTTCCTCGAGAAGGACGGCACCTTCACCAACGCCGAGAGGCGCATCTCTCGTGTGCGCAAAGTGATGGACCCACTGGGCGGCAAGGCCGACTGGGAAGGCACCGTGGCCCTGGCCAACGCCTTGGGCTATCCGATGAACTACAAACATCCGTCGGACATCATGGATGAAATCGCCAGCCTGACGCCGACCTTCACCAACGTCAGCTACGCCGAACTGGAGCGTCACGGCAGCCTGCAATGGCCGTGCAACGCCGCGGCACCGGACGGCACGCCGACCATGCACATCGAGGAGTTCGTGCGCGGCAAGGGGCGCTTCATGCTCACCGGTTACGTGCCGACCGAGGAGAAGGTCAACAGCCGTTATCCGCTGCTGCTGACCACCGGGCGCATCCTCAGCCAGTACAACGTCGGCGCGCAGACTCGGCGTACCGACAACGTGGCCTGGCATGACGAAGACCGCCTGGAAATCCACCCGACCGACGCCGAGAGCCGTGGCATCAACGAGAACGACTGGGTCGGCATCGGCAGCCGCGCTGGGCAGACCGTATTGCGCGCGCGGGTCACCGAACGGGTTGCGCCGGGCGTGGTGTACACCACCTTCCACTTCCCGGAATCGGGGGCCAACGTGATCACCACCGACAACTCCGACTGGGCCACCAACTGTCCGGAGTACAAGGTCACCGCCGTGGAGGTCAGCCGCGTCTATCACCCATCCGAGTGGCAGAAACGCTATCAGGCCTTCAGCGACGAACAGGACCGGCTGCTCAAGGACCGTCGTCAGGCCCGTGGCGATAAGGCGGAGGTACGCCGATGAGCACCGACAACCTGATCAAGATGGCCAACCAGATCGCCCAGTACTTCGCCAGCCAACCGGACCAGGAACAGGCGGTGCTCAGCGTGCGCAACCATATACAGATGTTCTGGGCGCCGAGCATGCGCAAGGAACTGCTGGCGTGGCAGACAGAGCATCATGGGGAGGCTTTGCACCCGCTGGTGCAGGCGGCGGTGAGTGGCGCGGGTTGGGAGGCCTGACCCAGAACCGTTGATCACAAAAAACCCTGTGGGAGCGGGCTTGCTCGCGAAAGCGGTAGGTCAGTCAAGATCGATGTCGACTAACCCACCGCTTTCGCGAGCAAGCCCGCTCCCACAATGGGGTGTGTACATCTCCCTCGCCCGTTACTCCTTCCCCCGCTCCCGCACATGCACCGCAATCTCGATCGCCCGAATACTGATCGCGGCAAATATCGCGGTCATCAGCACGCCGTTGAACCCCAGCAAAATCGCCAGCACCCGCGACACCGCCAACTTGGGCACCAGCTCGCCATAGCCAATGGTCAACCCCGTCACGAAAGCGAAGTAGATGCCATCCGTCAGCGCCCAGCCTTCCAGGTAACCGATGATCAGGCCGAACAGCACGATCAGCACCAGCAGGACGGAGAAGATCGGCCAGACCACACGCAAATAGAACCAGACCGCGTTGTAGAACTCATGACGCACGTGGGATGCGTGAGTGTGGTTCATGTCCCGGACCTCCCGGCCTGCCTGTGCGGCAGGTGTTATTCCACCTGAATCGGCCCCTTGGTCCCGGCATCGCTGTCGGTCCAGTAGTCCTCATCCTTCAACCGCCGATCGCCCTGAATCGTGAACGTGAGCTTGCCCTGGCGAAACTGCAACGCGCCGTCCGTGCGCTTGGCATTGACGCGCTTGCCGTTGACCCAGACGTTCTCCTTGGAATCAATGCGGATGGTGGCCACCGTCGCGCCGGCCTCGCTCTTGGCAACCCATTGCCCGGCATACGGCGTTGGCGCGCTGGCGGCGTCCGGGGCCTGTGGATTACTGAAACCGGCCTTGGCGTTTTCCGCCTTGGACTTGTGGATATCACAGCCCTGGGTCTCGCTGACCTGTGTACAACCGGAGGCTTCCAGTTGTTTGCGATATTTGTCGTTGATGGCATAGGCCGGGGCCTGGGCGGTGATCAGGACAATCAGCGCTGGCAGGATGAATCTGTTCATGTGCACCTCATAGCGGATCGATGCCTGGCTTGGGCAGCAGATTGCACTCTAGTCGGTTCCGCCGTCAGCTGCGTTATCATCGCCGGCCTCTGTGCCCCAAGAGCTTGAAACCGGATGTCCGTGACACTGCCCGAGGATCTTCAATCATTGCCCCCTGTGCTGACCGGGCCATTGCTGCGGCGCCTGGAGCCTACGCGGCTGGTACTGTGGCTGGTGGGTTCGCGGGCGCTGGCGTTGACCCTGCGTGTGCAGGGCGTGGGCGATATTCGTCTGGATGCCGGTAGCTGCACGGTGATTGCCGTGGGCACCCATGCCTTTGTGCACCTGATCGATGTGTCACTGGATGTTGCCCTGCCTTGGGATGAGGTGATCGAGTACGACCTGCTGATCGATGGCGTGAGCGGTATCAAGGCGTGGGCGCCCTCTCTGTTGTACGGCGATGCGCAGCGTCCGAATTTTGTTCTGCGCTCGCGAATCGACCAATTGCTCCACGGTTCCTGCCGCAAACCGCATCACCCGGCGGCAGACGGTTTGCTGTGTGTGGATAACGTGTTGGCGCGGGATCACGAAGCCGTCGAGCGCCCCGCACTGCTGATGATGAGCGGCGATCAGGTGTACGCCGACGACGTGGCCGGGCCCATGTTGCGGGCCATTCATGCCTTGATCGAGCGGCTGGAGTTGTTCGGCGAGCACCTTGAAGGCGCGGTGGTCAGCGACAGTGCCAAGCTCTATGAACACCCCGCCAGTTACTACCATCGTGCGGATTTGCTGCCGGCGCTGGAGAGCAACGAAACCCTGCGCGAGCGGTTTTTCGGCGGGGCGCGCAAGCCGATTTTCACCAGCAGCAGTGCCGACAATCATCTGGTGACCTTCGCCGAAGTCATGGCGATGTACCTGCTGGTCTGGTCGCCGGTGCCGTGGACCTTGATCGCACCTCAACCGCCGTCGCTGACACCCGAACGACGCGAGCGCTATGCGCTGGAGCAGACCCGCATCGACGGTTTCACGGCTGGCCTGGGCCAGGTCGCCCGGGCGTTGGCGCACTTGCCGACGCTGATGATTTTCGACGACCACGACATTACTGACGATTGGAACCTTTGCGCGCAATGGGAGGAAACGGCCTACGGCCACCCGTTCTCCAAGCGCATCATCGGTAACGCCTTGTTGGCCTACATGCTGTGCCAGGGCTGGGGCAATAACCCGGATGCCTTCGGTGCCGTGCTGGATAAGGCCGGCTCGCTGAGCGCCACCGGCCACGACCGTTACCTCGACAGCGCAGTGCAGGACGCCTTGATCGATGAGTTGCTGAAATTCCAGCACTGGCATTACGTGCTGCCCACCACCCCGGCCATGGTGGTGCTCGACACCCGCACCCGGCGCTGGCGCAGCGAGATGAACCTCAAGCAGCCTTCGGGCCTGCTGGACTGGGAAGCCCTCAGCGAACTGCAACAGGAGCTGCTGGACCACCCTTCGGCGATCATCGTCTCCCCGGCGCCGGTGTTCGGTGTGAAGTTGATCGAGACCGTGCAGCGCATCTTCAGCTGGTGTGGCTATCCGCTGCTGGTGGACGCGGAAAACTGGATGGCCCATCGCGGCGCGGCGCAGGTGATCCTGAACATTTTCCGACACTCACGTACACCGGGCAGTTACGTGGTGCTGTCAGGCGATGTGCATTATTCCTTCGTCTACGAAGTGCTGATCCGACACCGCAAGGCCGGGCCGCGCATCTGGCAGATCACCAGCAGCGGCATCAAGAACGAATTCCCGCCAAGATTGCTGGAATGGTTCGACCGCCTCAACCGCTGGCTCTACTCGCCGCGCTCGCCCCTGAACTGGCTGACCAAACGCCGCCGCATGCGCATCGTCCCGCACGTGCCGGAACATGCTGAAGCGGGCGAGCGGCTGTGGAATTCGGCGGGGATCGGGCAGGTGTTCTTTAATGACAAAGGGCAGCCCAGCGATATCTTCCAACACAACTCAAACGGTTTACCGAAGACCCGAATGGTTGCGCCCGAGCACGACGACTGAAAACACGCCCCACAACCTGTGGGAGCGGGCTTGCTCGCGAAAGCGGCGTGTCAGGCGACATTACAGTCACTGACCCAACGCCTTCGCGAGCAAGCCCGCTCCCACACTGGATTGGTGCTGCCCATGGACCTCACCCGAACCCTGATCATCGGCAACTCCGGCTCTGGCAAGAGCTGGCTGGCGCAACGCCTGTCCCGACAGCTTCAGGTGCCATGGACCGATCTCGACCGCATCCACTGGCTATCCGACGAACACAGCATCCCCCGCCCCCGCGGCGAAGCGCTGGCGATGGCGCGGATTGCCGCCAGTCAAGAGCGTTGGGTGATCGAAGGGGTCTATGGCTGGATCGTCAGCGAACTTATGCCTCGAGCGACGGCGTTGGTCTGGTTGAGTGTTGAAGATGAGGAGTGCGTTGCGAATATTCGACGACGCGAAACAGACGATGGCGAACGGTTGATCGCCTTGTTGGAATGGGCGAGCAGTTATCGAACGCGTGATGACTCCAGCGGTTTTGCGGCGCATTGGCGGCTGTTCGAAAGTTTCAGTGGTACGAGAATCCAACTCATGACTCGGGACGAAGTCACTCTATTCCCTGGACAGTGATCATCCACGGTTAGCCTCGATCAGCACACTCAGATCGGATCCGGACTACACCACTCTCGGAAACGTCCCGAAGAGGTTTCGACGATACTCAAAGCGAACGTCGATGCGGCCATCGCACGACGACCATACAGAGATGCCTATCTCTGTTTATATTCTGCGTAGAGTCAGGACTTTTGCATGCACATTTTCAATGACACCAAGGCCTGCACCCACTTGGCTCACATCATGGATCGCGTCAATCACGACGGCATTGCGCTGTTGATCTTCCGTCAAGAAGGCGAGCCGGTGGTAATGATATCGTTGGCCGAATACAACGCGCTTGTAGAGACCGGCTACCTACTCCGTTCACCTGCCAATGCCGAACGGCTAATCAAATCCCTCAGCAACTTGCGAGCAGGAAACACCCAAACTCGACAACTCATCGAAACATGAAAATCGAGTTCAATCCTCTAGGAACCGCCCAAGGCAGCTCCTGGAAGGGAATGTGCTTCACGCCGCATTAATCGCCCGACTCACCCCTCTCACAATCATCTCCACCTCCCGCTCATCGATCGTCAGCGGCGGCAGCAACCGAATAGTCTGCCCACGGGTCACGTTGATCAGCAGGCCGTGGTCGCGGGCGGCGATCAGGGTCAGGTCGCGGATCGGTTGCTTGAGTTCGATGCCGATCATCAGGCCCTGGCCGCGGATGGCCAGGACGTTCGGGTGGTCGGCCAGTTCCATGCGCAATCTGGCCAGCAGGCGTTCGCCCTGCACTGTTGCATTGGCCAGCAGCCCTTGCTCCTCAATGATGTCCAGCACGGCGCAACCCACCCGGCACGCCAGCGGGTTGCCGCCGAAGGTGCTGCCGTGGCTGCCGGGGGTTAACAGTTCGGCGGCTCGGCCCCGGGCCAGGCAGGCGCCGATGGGGATGCCGTTGCCCAGGCCTTTGGCCAGGGTCATGACGTCGGGGACGATGCCTTCGTGCTGGAAGGCGAACCACTGGCCGGTGCGGCCGATGCCGGTCTGGATTTCATCGAGCATCAGTAGCCAACCGAACCGGCTGCAGAGGTCGCGCACAGCCTTGAGGTAGCCCGGTGGCGCCAGTTGCACGCCGCTTTCGCCCTGGATCGGCTCCATCAGGATCGCCACGATGCGCGGCCCATGCGCCTGTTGCACACGTTCCAGCGCCTTGAGATCACCGAACGGCACCTTGATGAAGTCCCCGGGCAATTTGTTGAACCCCAATCTCACGGCCGGCCCGTCGCTGGCGGACAGGGTGCCGAGGGTCCGGCCGTGAAAGGCGTTCTCCATCACCACCACCAGCGGCTGTTCGATGCCTTTGCGCCAGCCATGCAGGCGGGCGATTTTCAGTGCGGTTTCGTTGGCCTCGGCGCCGGAGTTGTTGAAAAACGCCCGGTCCATGTGGGAAAGGTCCGTGAGCCTCTGCGCCAGTCGCTGCTGCCAGTCGATGCTGTAAAGGTTCGAGGTGTGCAGCAGCAACCCGGCCTGCTCGGTGATGGCGGTGACGATTTTAGGGTGCGAGTGCCCCACGTTGGTCACCGCCACGCCGGCGACCGCGTCCAGGTATTCGCGACCGGCCTGATCCCACAGGCGTGTGCCCAGGCCTTTGGCGAAGCTCAGGGCCAGTGGTTGGTAAGTGCTCATCAGGCAGGCGGCGGTCATGACATCAGGCTCCATCAATTGTCGGTGTTTTTGCAGTATGGTTAGCCACCTGAGCTGGATAAACTGCGCAAAACTTCGATCATTTAAAAGCTGGGCTTGATAATGGATTTGTTCCAGGCAATGAACGTTTACGTAAGAGTCGTGGAAGCCGGCAGCATGACCGCCGCCGCACAGCAGTGCGAAATGTCCACGACCATGGTTGGCAATCACCTCAAGGCGCTGGAGCAACGACTCGGTGTGCGCCTGATCAACCGCACGACACGTCGCCAACGCCTGACGGAATTCGGCAGCGCCTATTACCAGCGTTGTCTGGAGGTGTTGGGACTGGTGGCGGACTCGGAACGCCTCGCAGAACAAACCCTGGACGAACCCAGCGGTACCTTGCGCATCACCGCGCCACTGACCTTCGGCACCGAACGCCTGGCGCCGGCCTTGAGTGAATTCAGCCTGCACAATCCACGGGTAAAACTGGATGTCGTGCTGACCAATCGCCGCCCTGACCTTCTGGAAAATGGCTTCGACGTGGCCTTCCGGCTGGGCGCACTGGAACCTTCCAACCTGATTGCCCGCCCGTTGATCGATTACACCCTGACCATGTGCGCCTCAAAGGAATACCTGGCCCGTCGTGGCGCGCCTCAAAAGCCCGAAGACCTGCAACACCACGACTGCCTGGCGTTTGCCTACCCGGCCGGCGACGACTGGCAAGCGGTAGCGCGACAATGGCGCCTCAACAGTCCGGAAGGCGAAATCGTGGTGGACGTCAGTGGTTCGCTGGTGATCAACAGCTCGGCGGGGCTGCACCAGGCGGCGCGAACCGGGATGGGCATCGTGATGGTGCCCGATGCGCTGGTGGAACAGGATCTGAAGGACGGCAAACTGGTGCCGCTGCTGCAAGGCTATCAACTGCCGAGCCGGCCGATGCATCTGGTGTATGCCCAGGACCGCTATCGCCTGCCCAAACTGCGACGTTTCGTCGATTTCGCCGTGGGGATGTGGGGCAAGCACTAGCAGGTCCGAGGCCCCATGAATTAATCTCCGCGCAAGGCTGGTCATTTTGATATCAGGGCAGCAGGGAGAGCCGCGATGGGCGAGGCATCGAACATCGAACCATTGAAATTCAATCTGTCGGACATGAACGACAGCATGCTGCATACCGTCCTGGAACTGGTCAGCGACGGCATCTGGGACTGGAACGCCAACACCGGTTTCGTCTACCGCAACTCCCGCTGGTACGAAATGCTCGGCTATTCGCCGCACTCTCTGGACAACAATGTGTTGACCTGGGAAAACGTCATCCACCCCGATGACTATCCACAGGTCATGTCACGGTTCGATGATTACCTGAATGAGCGCAGCCCCGGCTACCAGGCCGAGTACCGTTGCCGCACCCACGACGGCAGTTACATCTGGATCGAAGACCGCGGCTACGTGCTGGCACGCAACGCCGACGGCTCGGTGGCGCGCATGGTCGGCGCGCACCGCAGCATCGAGGACAAGCGACGACTCTTCGAAGCGCTGGAACGGCGCAATCACTCACTCGAAACGATGATCGAAGAACGCACCCGGGAACTGTCACGGGTCAATGAGCAACTGCAACTGCAGCTCGAAGAAAACCGCAAACTGGCGCAAACCGACGCGCTGACTTCAATCGCCAATCGCTATCGCCTGGAACAGGCGCTGCCCCAGGCCTGTGAACGCGCCCAGCGTTTTCGCGAGCCCCTGTCACTGATCGCCATGGACATCGACGACTTCAAGAGCATCAACGACCACTACGGCCATGCGCTGGGGGATGCGGCGCTGGTGCACGTGGTCGAAAACGTGCAGCGCTTCGTGCACGACGTTGATCTGCTGGCCCGCTGGGGCGGTGACGAATTTATCCTGATCCTGCCCAACACTCCGCTGGCCGATGCCAGAACCCGCGCCGAAGCCATCCGCAGTGGCCTGGCAAGCCTGGCTCCGGTCGGCGACTTTCAGGTGACCATGAGCTTCGGCGTGGTCCAGCGTTTTGAAGACGAACAACAGACCGGCCTGATGGCTCGCGCCGACCAGGCCCTCTACCGTTCGAAAATCGCCGGCAAGAACGTGATTTCCGCCTAGCCCCCGGCCTTCACCAGCACTGGTTTTTCCTGATAGCGATCCGGGTACAGCTGCTTGAGCTGTGCCACCTTCGGCAGGTCGTTGATCACGATATAGGGATAGCTCGGGTGTTCGGTCAAAAAGTCCTGGTGCTCCTCCTCCGCCGGGTAAAAACCGTTGTAACTCTCCAGCTTGGTCACGATGGGTTTACTGAACGAATGGGCTGCGTCGAGCTGGGCGATGTAGGCCTGTGCGACCTTCTGCTGCTCGCTGCTTTTGGTGAAGATCGCCGAGCGATACTGGGTGCCGGTGTCCGGCCCCTGGCGGTTGAGTTCGGTCGGGTTGTGCGCCACCGAAAAGTAGATCTGCAGCAAGGTGCCGTAGCTGACCTGGCTCGGATCGAAGGTCACTTCCACGGACTCCGCATGGCCGGTATCGCCATTGCTGACCTGCTCGTACTGTGCGGTGTTGGCCGCACCGCCGGCGTAACCGGAGACTGCATTCTTCACGCCTCTGACATGCTGGAACACCCCTTGGACGCCCCAGAAACAACCGCCGGCGAAGACCGCGGTTTCACGCTTGGCCTGGGTGACTTCATCGAGGGTGGGTGGCGCAATCAGCACCGCTTCCTCGGCACCGCCCAAAGAGAATGCCGAGCATTGGCCGATGACGCCGGCAGCCGCCAGCCCCATCAAAGTACGACGCCAGGTGAAGAAGGTTTTCATGGGTTGGATTCCTGAAAGATTGAAGGTGATTAACCGAAGGTAAAGGCATAAGCCGATGCGCCCGGATCAAGAAACTCGATACTGAAGGTGCGGTCCTGCACACCGCCGTTCTGGCGCACCAGTTGATACAAACGCTGCTCGGTGACGGTGCCGCTGCCATCGGGCGTGACGTCCATGCCGTGGTCGTCCTGGGGGGCCTTGCCGTCGATCAGCACCTTGAAGCGCACCGGTTTGCCGTCCGCGCCAGGGCCAAGCACCAGATGCAGGTCGCGAGCGTGGAAGCGGTAGACGATGCGGCTGGCCGATGCGCTGGCCGTGGCCTGCTCGGGGCCGACCTTCCATTGGCCGCCCAGGCTCCAGTCGTTGAGCGCCAGTTGCGCCGCAGGCTGATAGGTCGAGACCTTGTCCGGCACCAGGCTGGTTTCCGGCACGAAATGCTCCGCACGCTGGTAGCCGACATAGGTTTCCGGCGATTGCACGTCGGTGTTGTCCGGCGCCATCTGCACGCCGTCGGCCTTGGCGTCGATCAGCCCGTCCGCCACCTTGCTGGCGCCCGCCTCACGCAGCAGTTGCTGGATGACGCGCTCCGATTCGGCGTATTCGCCTTCGCCAAAGTGGTGGTAGCGAATGCGCCCCTGGGCGTCGGCAAAATAGTGCGCCGGCCAGTACTCGTTGTTGAAGGCGCGCCAGATCTTGAACTCGTTGTCGATGGCCACCGGGTAGTGAATGCCCAGGTCCTTCATGGCCTTGGTGACGTTATCCACATTGCGCTCGAAGGCGAACTCCGGCGCATGCACCCCGATCACCACCAAGCCCTGATCGCGGTACTTGTCGGCCCAGGCTTTGACATAGGGCAGCGAGCGCAGGCAGTTGATGCAGGAGTAGGTCCAGAAATCCACCAGCACCACCTTGCCCTTGAGCGCCTGGGCATCGAGGGGCGGTGAGTTGAGCCACTGCACCGCGCCGTCCAGCGGCGGCAGTTGGCCTTCGACCGGCAAGGTGCCCGGGGTTTTCTCGGCGACTTTCATCGCACCGGACGTGTCAAGGTTTTGCGCCATCATCGCCCCGCTGTTGCGCGGCGACTTATCGGCCAGTTTTTCCACCAGAGCCTGCTCGATACCACCGGTAGAGGCCGATGAAAACTGCGCCAGAATGCCTGTATCGAGCCCCAGGGCGATGGCTGCAACACCGGCCAGCATCGCCGCGCCAAGCCCGCGACGGACCCATTCGCCAGCGCCGATCGAGCGTTTCATCGCAGCGAACACCTTGCCGCCCAGCAACAGCGCCACGGCCAATGAAGTCGCAGCACCGGCGGCATACGCCAGCAGTAACAACGTGGTTTGAATGCTTGCACCCTGCAACGCCGCACCGGTCAGCAGCAGGCCAAGGATCGGCCCGGCGCAGGGTGCCCACAGCAAGCCCGTGGCGACACCGATTAGGAACGAAGCCCCCGGACGTGGCCGGGCATCGGCACCGGCTGCTTCGGACAAGCGACTGCCCGCCGCGACCAGCGGCCGGGTCAGGCGCTCGGCCAATTGCGGCAACAGCAGCGTGAGGCCGAACAGGGCCACGAACACCAGCGCCAGCCAGCGCCCGTACTGATTGAGTTGCACCACCCAGCCACCGCCCACCGCCGCCAGCGTGGCGACCAACGCGAAAGTCAGCGCCATGCCCGCCAGCAGCGGCAGGCCGCTTTTCACGAACGGTTGCCCGGTACGGGCGAAGACAAAGGGCAGTACCGGCAAGATGCACGGACTGACGATTGTCAGCACACCGCCCAGATAAGCGAGGATCAGAAGCCACATGGCGACTACCTGTACGTGGAGTGGAAGGAATCAGGCGGTTTGGGGCTCGAACTTCATGGCCAGCCCGTTCATGCAGTAACGCAGGCCGGTCGGTTTGGGACCGTCGTCGAAGACATGGCCCAGGTGACCGCCACAACGCCGGCAGTGCACCTCTTCGCGCAGCACCCCGAACGAGCGGTCCTGACGGGTGGCGACGGCCTTGTCCAGCGGTGCCCAGAAACTCGGCCAGCCGGTGCGGCTGTCGAACTTGGTCGCCGAGGAAAACAACGGCAACTCACACCCGGCGCAAGCGAAGGTGCCGTCCCGGTGCTCGTTGTGCAGCGGGCTGGTGTAGGCTCGTTCAGTGCCTTCTTCACGCAGGATGACGTACTGCTCGTCGCTGAGGATGGCGTGCCATTCGGTGTCGCTGTGGGTCACTTCGAACACCTCTGCGGCATCAGCCTCGCTGATCAGCGCAGTGCTGGTGGCAAATTTTGGCAATACACCGATCGCCAGGGCTGCAACCCCCAGCCCGCCGCTCGCCCACAGGAATTGCCGTCTTGAAAACATGCTCGTCTCCGAAAAAACCAAGGGTGTGTCATGGAACACAGCCTAGGCTTGGGTTGATCGCCAAATCCTCACGGGAAGTTAAACAATTCGTGATAACTGCGGCCCGATAAAACCCGCACAATGTGCCCACCACCGCTGTAGGAGCGAGCTTGCTCGCGATGGTCTTTCTGGCTCAGAGGTGTCGCCTGACGCGCCATCGCGAGCAAGCTCGCTCCTACAGGGGGATTGCGCACAATGTGCCCATTGCGTCGAAGGATTGAACTGGATGGAACAGAACAAACGCGTCCTCGTTGTCGAGGACGACCTGCATATCGCCGACCTCATCTGTCTGCATCTGCGCGATGAGCAGTTCGAGGTGGTGCACTGCGCCGACGGCAATGAAGGCATGCGTCTGCTGCAGCAAGGAAGCTGGGATGCACTGATCCTCGATTTGATGCTGCCCGGGGTCGACGGCCTGGAAATCTGCCGGCGCGCCCGAGCCATGGCCCGCTACACCCCGATCATCATCACCAGTGCCCGCTCCAGCGAAGTGCATCGTATTCTTGGGCTGGAACTGGGCGCCGATGACTACCTGGCCAAACCCTTTTCGATGCTCGAACTGGTGGCCCGGGTCAAAGCCCTGTTGCGCCGGGTCGATGCCATGGCACGCAACCTGAAGATGGACGCCGGCAGCCTGAACATCGACGGCCTGGCCATCGATCCGATCACCCGCGAAGTGGCCCTCGACGGCCGGCGCCTGGACCTCACGCCACGGGAGTTCGACCTGCTGTACTTCTTCGCCCGCCAGCCCGGCAAAGTGTTTTCACGCATGGACCTGCTCAATGCCGTGTGGGGCTACAGCCACGAAGGCTACGAACACACGGTCAACACCCACATCAATCGACTGCGGGCGAAGATCGAAACCGACCCGACGCAACCGGCGCGCATCCTCACGGTCTGGGGGCGCGGCTACAAATTCGCCGCCAGCGAGGAGCAACAAACATGAGGTTGACCCTCACACAACGCCTGTCCCTGGTGTTCGCCGTGCTGCTGCTGGTGTGCTGCGGCACGTCGGCGTGGATGCAGGTGCGTTCCAACCAGATGCATGAACAGGAAGTGGTGCAGGGCCTGTCCCGGGACCTGGCGCAACACATCGCCCGCGACACGGTGCTGATGGACACCCAGGGGCTGATGCCCAACGCGGTGCGTAACCTGTTCAGCCAGTTGATGCTGGTCAATCCCAGCGTCGAGGTGTACCTGTTGGACAACGCCGGCAAAATCGTCGGCAGCGCTGCGCCTGAGGGGCGGATACAGCGTGAACAGGTGGACCTGGCACCGATCCAGCGCCTGATCAAGGGCGACGCCTTGCCGATTCTCGGTGACGACCCGCGCAGCGCCGATGCGCGCAAGGTGTTCAGCGCGGCGCCGCTCAAGGTCGATGGCAAACCGGCGGGTTATCTCTACGTGGTGCTGCTCGGTGAGGACCACGACCGCATCGCCGAGCGCGGCGCCACCAGCGCGGCGCTCAATACCGCCCTGCTCTCCATCGGCCTGGTGGCGCTGCTGTGCCTGATTGCCGGTCTCACCGCGTTTGCCCTGATCACCCGGCCGCTGCGACGCCTGACCGACAGTGTCAGTCGTTTCGATATCGACGGTATTCCGGTCACGCCCGCGGCCACCCTGCCCACGGAGCAAGCCGCCAGCCACGATGAAATCGCCATCCTCGATGCCACGTTCCGGCAGATGCAGGCACGGCTCGGCGAGCAATGGCGCTCGCTCACCCGTCAGGATCAGGAGCGCCGCGAACTGGTGGCGAACATCTCTCACGACTTGCGCACGCCGCTGGCGTCCTTGCATGGCTATCTGGAAACCCTGTCGCTCAAGGACGCCACCCTGTCCCCCGCCGATCGCCGCCGTTACCTGGGCATCGCGCTGGACCAGAGCCGCAAGGTCGGCGGGCTGGCGCAGTCATTGCTGGAACTGGTGCGCCTGGAGCATGGCTTCGTGCAACCGGTGCTGGAGCGCTTCTCACTGACTGATCTGGCCCAGGACATCTTCCAGAAATTCGAACTCACTGCCGAAGCGCGACAGGTCGAACTCAAGGCCACCTTCGCCCCTAACGTGTCGGCTGCCTGCGCTGACCTTGGGTTGATCGAACGGGTGCTGACCAACCTGTTCGACAATGCGCTGCGTCATACCCCCCAGGGTGGAGAAATCGAACTGAGCCTGCGCCCGCAAGGATTATTCATTGAGGTGACCGTCAGCGACACCGGCCCCGGCATCGCCCCCGAACTGCGAGAAGGGTTGTTCCTGCGCCCGTTCAACATTGGCGGCGCACGGCGTGACGGTGGCTTGGGGCTGCGGATCGTGCATCGCATCCTGCAACTGCATGGCTGCGAGATTCAATTGATCGATGTCCAGGGGCGCGGGGCAACGTTTCGCTTTTCATTGCCCAAGGATGAAGAGACAGCGAGCGCCCTGGCCGAGCGGTCGGTGAACCTGAATACACCGGGGCATGCCTGACAGACCGAGGGGCCTGCATCGCGAGCAAGCCCGCTCCCACAACAGGCAAAAAAACGACCAGCCGCCCGTTGATCCGTGACAACACCGCCCTGGTCCAATAGATTAGTCGGCCGGAAAAAGCCCCCGCGCTTTCTCGCCCCTATTCAAGCTCAAATGAAGTAGTGAAATTTCAATGTCCGATTCCAATACCGCTGAAACCGTAGTCACCCTGTCGTCCAAAGCGGAATACGAAAACTCCATCAATCTTTCACAACACGTGCCCCAGGCCAAAACCATCAGTGAGATGGTGTTGGACGCTTTCCAGTCCAGCCGCGAAAGCGACCAGATTCGCGAGCTGCGCGCCGCGATTCGCCAGGCACATGACAGCTTCGACGATGACAAGGCCTACGAGCTGATGGGCCAGCTCAAGCAACTCAAGGACGCCGAAGCGGCGGACATCGCCGCCCTGGAAGACCTGAGCAGCAAGTTCTCGATCGGCCGCATTCTATCCAGCTTCAAGGACGACCCGGCGTTCCAGGAAATCGTCTATGGCCTGGCGTTGAAAGTGCTGAACCAGACCCATCAGGCGATCAGCAACCCGAGCGGTGGCAAGGGCAAGGCCGCCAAGGCCAAGAAAGAAGTCGAAGTGTTCACCATCAGCAAGGACGGCATCAGCGTCACCCTGCCCCTGCGCACCCCGCGTTCGCGCCTGAACGTTGACCGTGAGGCCCTTGAGTTCCTGGGTTTCACCTTTGTGGGCGAAGGTGAGGAAGCGGAATTGGAAAGCGAGACTTTCCTGGACAACAGCGGCGCCGAGCAGGCCATCAACCGCAAGAACATCATCACTGCGCTGCAACAGCAGACGGCGTTTGACGGTTACAGCATCGCCGCACAGTAATCAGAGCCTTCGTGGCGAGCGAGCTTGCTCGCGCTGGGCTGCGAAGCAGCCCCAAAATCCTGGCTGCCCCACATATTTTGTGAGTGCTACGCACTCAAGCGGGAGCAAGCTCCCTCGCCACAGATGATTTCCTTACCGCAGCTCACTCAACCCCACCCAAAAGCCCCGCCCCCCCACCGCGGGGCTTTTTATTGCCCGTGAACCGGGCAAATCCGCCATTACTCTTCCAGTATCGACAGCAGTACTTCCCTTAACCCACCAGCACCACGGGTCCGCCTGCAGGGAGCGTCATTTCACTTTCCAGCCCAAGACCTCAGTGGTGCGACTGCTGAGGTCATCATGAACACCACTCCCCTGTACCGCCAACTGGCGAACCATTACCTGGACGCCATCCGCAGCGGCACCCTGAAAACCGGCGAGCGCTTCCCTTCGATTCGTCTGATGATGGAGAAACACGCCGTCAGCCTGTCAACCGCCGTGCAGGTCTGTCGGGAACTGGAAGACTATGGCGTGCTGGAAGCGCGCCCCCGCTCAGGCAACTACATCCGCCAACCCGACACCCCCGCCAAACCCGCTCCC
>Ga0079301_1000040_pt1 | contig 61140 bp, 58 predicted proteins | sample Wag4_2014_7_11_3_FD_74797 | JGI IMG/M metagenome (GOLD analysis project Ga0079301, IMG submission 74797) | Fresh water mixed with fracking chemicals microbial communities from Ohio, USA - Utica-2 Time Series FC 2014_7_11 | ecosystem: Engineered > Industrial production > Chemical products > Input... | reverse complement strand
CACGGAGGCCCCGCCCGCGACGGGGTAGCTCGAGGTCACGAAGGGATACGTGCCCATCTCGAGGTCGAGCAGGGCCCCCTGGGCTCCCTCGAAAAGCACGCGCTTGCCCTCGCGGATGGCGCGATGCAGGTACAGCGCCGTGTCCATGACGTAGGGCCTCAGTCGGGCTCCCTGGGCCGAGAGCATCTCGAGCAGGGGGGCCAGTTCGAGCGGTTCGAGGTCGTGGAGGCGCGTGAGCAACCGGTTGATGCGCGGCAATTCTTCTTCGAGGCGGCGACGCAGCTTCGCCGGGTCGACGAGCTCCAGCATGCGGATGCCCTGTCGCGTCACCTTGTCGCCATAGGACGGGCCGATTCCGCGGCCCGTCGTGCCGATCGGGTTGGCCCGGGCGGATTCCTCGGCGCGGTCGAGCGTGCGGTGGTAGGGCATGATGACGTGGGCCGTCTCGGAGATGCGCAGGTGGTCGGTGGTCAGGCCCTGCTCGTGAAGCCGGTCGATCTCGGCCAGGAGGCTCTCCGGATCGACCACGCAGCCCCCCCCGATGAGGCAGGCGGTGGTCGGATACAGGATGCCCGACGGCACCAGGTGCAGCTTCAGGAGGCGATCGCCGGCCATGACGGTATGGCCGGCGTTGGGGCCTCCCCCGTACCGGACCACCACGTCCGCGTGGCGAGCGAGCAGATCCGTGATCTTGCCCTTGCCCTCGTCTCCCCACTGCGCGCCGACGACGGCGAGATTGCCCATGTTGCGTGCTGCTCCCTCTTGGCTAGGCGGATCCGGCGTACGACGACTCCTGGGAGAGGTTCTCGAACCGCGTGAAGGTCTTCTCGAAGAAGAGCTTCACGATTCCCACGGGGCCGTTCCTGTGCTTGGCGATGATGACTTCCGCGATGTTCTTGTCGAGCGAGTCCGGATTGTAGTACTCGTCGCGGTAGATGAACATGACGATGTCCGCGTCCTGCTCGATGGCGCCCGATTCGCGCAGGTCCGAGAGCATCGGGCGCTTGTCGGTGCGCGATTCCACGGCACGCGAGAGCTGCGAGAGCGCGACGATGGGCACCTGCAACTCTCGCGCGAGCGCCTTGAGGTTACGCGAGATCATCGAGATCTCCTGGACGCGGTTCCCGTCCGACCCGCGACCGGCGCTCATGAGCTGCAGGTAGTCGATGACGATGAGGCCCAGTTCCTTGCGCTCGAGGGCCTTGAGACGCCGGGCCTTGCCGCGCACCTCCATGACCGTGATGGCCGGCGTGTCGTCGATGTAGATGGGGGCCTGCTCGAGCGCGCCGAGCGCCTCGGTGAGCTTGGGCCAGTCGGATTCCGACAGGAAGCCCGTCCGGATGCGCGACTGGTCGATGCGCGCCTCGGAGCAGATGAGACGCTGGGCCAGCTGTTCCTTGGACATTTCCAGGCTGAACACGAGCACGGGGAGCTGGTTGAGCTTGGCGACGTTCAGCGCGAGGTTCAGCGCGAACGAGGTCTTTCCCATCGCCGGGCGGGCTGCCAGGACGACGAGATCCGACGGATGGACGCCCGACATCATCTGGTCGAGGTCGTAGTAGCCCGTCTCGTGCCCCATGACCGGGGACTGGTTCTCGTAGCGTTCCTCGATGGTCTGGAACGTGTCCTTCAGGATGTCCTTGATGTGCGAGACGGCCTTGGCCTGGCGGCGACCCTCCGCGACGTCGAAGATGGTCTGCTCGGCCTGGTCGAGGACCTCGTCGACCTGGTCGGTGGGGGTGTAGCCGATCTCGACGATCTTGGTGCCTGCGGTGATGAGCGCGCGCAGCAGCGATTTCTGCTCGACGATCTTGGCGTAGTACTCGACGTTGGCGGCCGTCGGGATGCCCGCGGCCAGGTCCATCAGGTAGGAGTACCCGCCAACCTCGTCGAGCACGCCCGCACTGCGCAGGGCCGCGGAGACCGTGACCAGGTCGACGGGTTCGCCCTTCTCGGCAAGGCCCAGGATGTGCTGGAAGAGCGTCCCGTGGGCCGCCCGGTAGAACATGTCCGGACGCAGCAGTTCGGCGACCCGGGTGACGGCATCCGGCGAGATCAGCAGCGCCCCCAGGACCGACTGCTCGGCTTCCAGGCTCTGGGGGGGGATGCGCTCGAGGAGCGGGTCGCTCATGGGGCCTCCGGCCGCGGGGTGGACCGGGGCTTACTTGATCTCGACGACGTGGACGCGCAGCTTGGCCGTCACCTCGGGATGGATCCGCGCGGGAATGTCATGGAAACCCAGTGCCCGTACCCCGTCCGGCATCTCGAGCTTGCGCTTGTCGACCTCGAAGCCGGTCTGCTTCTTCGTCTCGAGCGCCACCTCCTTGGCCGTGATGGCGCCGTAGAGGCGGCCCCCCTCACCGGCCTTCGCGCCGATGGTCACGACCTTCCCCTCCAGCCGGCGCGCCAGATCCTGGGCCTCGGCCTTGAGACGTTCGGCCTTCTTGCGGGCCTTCTCGGCCTCGTTGGCGATCTGCCGGAGGTTCGATTCGGTCGCCTCGACGGCCAGGCCGCGGGGGAAGAGCAGGTTGCGGGCATGGCCTTCCGAGACGTCGACGACCTGTCCGGCCTTCCCGATGTCCTTGACGTCCTGCTTGAGGATGACGCGCATGAAGCACTCCTACCGGTAGTTGATGAACTGGAGGTCGATCTCGAGATCTTTTTTCTTGAGCAGGGCGATGACGGCCTGGAGGTCGTCCCGGCTCTTGCCCGTCACGCGGATCTGGTCGTCCTGGATCTGGGCCTGGACCTTGATCTTGGATTCCTTGATGGCTCCCGTGAGCGTCTTGGCCATCTCCTTGGAGATGCCCTGCTGGATGGTGAGTTCCTGGCGGAAGGTGCCGCCCAGGGCCGACTCGACCTTGCCATGCTTGAGGGCCTTGATGGTGAGCCCGCGCTTGACCATCCGCTGCTCGAGGATCTCGACGATGTTGCGCAGCTTGAAGTCGTCGGGCGCCTGGGCCGTCACATGCGACTTCTCGAGGTCGAGGTTGCAGCCCGTGCCCTTGAGGTCGAAGCGGGACTCGATTTCCTTCATGGCCTGATGGACCGCATCGGTCATGAGCGCCATGTCGACCTGGGAAACGATATCGAAGGAAGCATCCTTGGCCATGCGTAGCTCCGCGAAGACGGGGGACCGGCTGCATGGTAGCACCCGCCTGCCATCCGATCCACCGCCGTGCTAACCTGGTGGTTCGTGCATCGGGCGGGGATCGAGGACCGGGACGGGAGGTCGCCGTGCGCTGGGTGGTCGCGGCCGTCGGCAAGATCAAGGAACCCCACTTCCGCGAGGCGATCGCCGAGTATCGCTCGCGCCTGGTCCGTTATCGGCCGTTCGACCTCGTCGAGGTGAGCGAGGAGCGCCTCGTCGCCGGCCGTGAGGCCCTCGTGATGCGCCAGGAGGCCGAGCGTCTCCGGGCCGCCCTGCCTCCCGGTCCCGTGGTCATGCTCTCCGAGCGCGGGAAGGCCGTGACCACGCACGGGCTGGTGGAGCGCCTGGCGAGGTTCGAGCAGGAGGGCCATGCCAGCCTGTCGTTCGTGCTGGGTGGCCCCTGCGGGCTGGATCCGGCCTGGCTGGAGACGGCCGGCTGGACCTGGTCGCTCAGCCCGCTCACGATGCCTTTCGCCCTCGCCCGCGTCGTGGTTCTCGAGCAGCTCTATCGGGCCGAGACCATCCGTCGCCGCGAACCGTACCACAAGGACTGACCCGCCATGAAGCGCAGCGTGCACGTGACCATCGAGAGCCGCCAGCTGGAGCCGGGGGGGACCACCCTCTCGCACCATCAGCGTGGGGATGGCACCTGGTACGACGAGCCCGCGCGGACCACGCTCGTGTGGCGGGAGGGCACCATCCAGCACACCATCCGCATCGAGGGCGAGACCTGGCGCGTTTACCGGCGCGGCGAGGGCGTAGACGGCTGGCACGAGTTCGAGGTGGGGGTGGCCCGCCGCGGCCAGCTCGGGCTCTCGGGGCAGGCCATGCGGTTCGCGACGCATGCCCGCCGCCTGGCGCGCATCGACGATGGCCGGAGCACCGAGCTTCACATGGAATACTCGTTGTATGCTGAAGACTCCGATCTCGGCGCTTTCACCCTGATCATCCGTATCGACCCCGTACCCGAGGACACGACCCCATGACGACCGTCGTCGAACCCACCCTCCGTCAGGCCCTTGCCGGGGCCCTCCGAGCCGCCCTCGACCGGGCCGTCGCGGCGGGCGAACTGCCGGCCGAGGCCGCGACCGAGCCCTTCATCGAGCGGACGCGGGATCCGAAGTTCGGGGACTTCGCCTCGAACGTCGCGATGACACTCGCTCGCCCGCTCCGGAAAGCCCCGCTCCAGATCGCTCAGGCGATCGCCCGGCACGTGGCGCTCGACGGGGTCGTCGCTTCTGTCGAGGTCGCTCCCCCCGGGTTCCTGAACCTGCGCGTGTCGGACGCCTGGCTGCGGGGACGCATCGGGGTGGTGCTCGAGGCAGGTGAAGGATACGGTCGGGCGCCTGAGCCGCTCACGATGCCGGTGCTCATCGAGTACGTCTCGGCCAACCCCACGGGCCCCCTGCACGTGGGCCACGGGCGCTGGGCCGCGCTCGGCTCGACGCTGGCCAACCTGCTGGCCTGGGCGGGAACGCCCGTCCTGCAGGAGTTTTACATCAACGATGCCGGCAACCAGATGCTGAATCTCGGCCGCTCCGTCCTGTATCGCCTGGAGGGGCGCGAGATCCCCGCAGGTGAGGAGGGGGCCAACTTCTATGGAGGCGCGAGCATCCAGGACGTGGCGGACCGCGCTCGCGAGGCGATCGCCGCCGAACTCGAGGGACTCGACGAGGATGGCAAGATCGCCCGCCTCACGGCCTTCGCCCGCGACTTCTACCTGGAGGCCCAGGAACGGACGCTCGCCCGGATGAAGGTGTCGTTCGACACCTGGACTTCCGAGACGACCCTGCACCGGAGCGGCGAGGTCGAGCGCACGCTCGAGCGCCTCAAGGCCTCGGGGGACGTCTACGAGCAGGACGGGGCGCTGTGGCTGCGCTCGACCGCCCACGGCGACGACAAGGACCGCGTCGTCATCCGGGACAACGGCCTTCCGACGTACCTGGCAGCCGACATCGCCTACCATGCCGACAAGCTCGCGCGTTCGGGCGGCACATTGCTGAACATCTGGGGTGCAGACCATCACGGCTACGTCGCCCGGATCCAGGCTGCACTCGCTGCTCTCGGGCATCCGGCCGGCTCCTGCGAGGTCCTTATCGGACAGCTTGTCTCGCTGTTCCGCGACGGAGAGCCCGTCCGGATGTCCAAGCGGACGGGCGAGATGGTGACGCTGGACGAGGTCCTCGACGAGGTGGGGCCCGACGCGGCCCGGTATTACCTCGTCATGCGGGGCGCCGACACGCCGCTCGATTTCGACCTCACGCTCGCGAAGCAGGAAACGGCCGACAATCCCGTCTTCTACGTGCAGTACGCGCACGCCCGGATCTGCAGCATCCTGCGCCTCGCCGAGGAGCAGGGCCTCGTGGCGGCCCCTGGGCCGGGCGACGTCGAGGGTCTGGTCGAGGCGGACGAGCGGCAGCTCCTGCTCATGATCGCGGCCTTTCCGGACGAGGTGCGCAGTGCGGCCCAGGCCAGAGAACCGCACCGGATCGCGCGCTACGCGCAGGATCTGGCCGCCGCGTTCCACCAGTTCTACACGACCTGTCGGGTGATCCAGCCCGAACAGGTCGCGCTCACCCGCGCCAGGCTCGCCCTCGCCGCAGCGGCACGGCAGACGCTGGCCTGTGCACTCGAGGGTATCCTCGGGGTGTCGGCTCCCGCTAAAATGTGACTCGGGCGGGTATATGCGATCTGTCACTGAATCTTGGTGCAGGGACGCATCAGGATCATCTGGAGAAGGTCTGACCTTCGCCCCGGGATCATCGGCGTGATCCCTGTCATGGATGGCCACGGCGGCCTCGGGAGCGTTTCTTGGACACGGAAGGCGAAAAGGCGAGCGCGCCGGCTGCAGCGGCCAGGAGTCTGATCCGGGTCACGTTCGGGAACAAGGGTCTCGAAGCCCTCGTCCAGGTCACTCCGCCGAATCCGAACCCCCCGGAACGCATCATCAAGGCACTCGAGATGCGCGGGGTTCGCGACGGGCTCGATCTGGCCGCCATCGAGGCGCTTTCCAGGCAGCCCCCGGAAGACCCCGTCTGTGTCGCCCGCGGCAAGGCTCCGGTACCGGGGGACAATGCCCGTCTCGAGTTCGCATTCGTCACCGACACCGAACTGACAGGCCCGGCCATGTCCGAGGACGGCAAGGTCGATTTCCGTGATGTCAATCTCATCCAGAGTGTCGTGCCAGGACAACTGCTCGTTCGCAAGAAGCCCGCGACCGAGGGCAAGCCCGGCGTGTCCGTGACCGGTGAGCCCATTCCCCCGACGCCCGGCAAGGACACGCACATCCTGGCCGGCAAGGGTGTCGAGATCTCGCCCGACAAGAGCGAGGCCTACGCTTCCATTCATGGCATTCCGGCCCTCGTCAAGGGGCGGGTCACGGTTCAGCCCGTGTTCCAGGTCGAGGAAGTCGACTTCTCCGTCGGCAACATCAACTTCCAGGGCAGTGTCATCATCACGGGCAACGTGAACCCCGGATTCTCCGTCAAGGCGACCGAGGACATCGAGGTTCAGGGCAACGTCGAACAGGCGACTCTCGAAGCCGGCGGGGCCATCCGGATCCGGGGGGGGGCACGCTCGAGCTCGCAGTTGAAAGCCCACAAGGATATCCAGGCTCGATTCTGTGACAGCAATTCGGTGCTGGAATCCAATCGGGACATCACGATCCAGGGGGATGCGGCCAACTGCACGCTGACCTGCAAGGGCAAGCTCGTCATCGGGAACCGCCTCATCGGCGGGCAGGCCCGGGCCGGGGAACTCGTCCAGGCCTCAGTCATGGGCTCGATGGCCGGTGCGGCGACGCGAGTCGAGATCCGGCAGCGGTCCGAGCAGGACGAGATCGAGCTGCTGCGCTCCCAGGTCGAGATCTTCGAATCGGCCATCCAGGACATCAACAACCGGATCCAGCTGCTCATGAGCCGCCCGAGTGCGCTCAACGCGGGTGAGATCCAGAAGCTGACGCCCCAGAAGGTCCAGAAGAACATCCAGTTGCAGGCCCTCAAGGCACAGCTCGAAGAGTTGCTGACGGCCGATCCCAACAGCAAGGTCGAGGGGAAGGTCTTCGTCAAGGCGGAAGTCTTCCCTGGCGTGACCGTCGCCTTCTCGGTCCCGGGGGTCGAGCGCCTGTTCAAGGTCACCTCCAAGCTACATCACAAGACCTTCCGGATCGTGGGAGGGGAGATCGTCCCATCCTGACCTCCCCTCTTCTCGCGGCGCTCGAAACCCACCGAGCGCGACGGGCCGTCCGCTTGCACGTGCCCGGTCATGCGGGTGGCAACTTCCTCGATCCCGCGTTTCGCTCGGCGTTTCAAGAACCGTGGGAGCTCGATCTCACCGAGCTCGATGGTCTCGACAATCTCGCGGCGCCGGTGGGTGTCATCCGTGCATCTCAGGACCAGGTCGCGGCCTGGCTGGGGGTGGCCCGCACCTTCTACCTCGTCCAGGGGACGACCGGTGGCCTTCATGCGCTCCTCCGGGCCGTGGCGGCTCCCGGAGAGGCGATCGCCTTTCCGAGGGCGTCGCACCTGGCCGTCTGGCATGGCTGTGCCCTTGCAGGAATCCTGCCCGTGGTCCTCGAAACGGCCTGGGATGCGGACCTCGGCTTGCCCGGCTTGCCCCGGGCCGACGCGTTCGCCGCGCAGTTGCGGGCCGTGCATGGCCTCAAGGCCATCGTCCTCACGCGGCCCGACTACCACGGTCGTTGTCTCGACCTGTCGCCCTGGGCCGAGCTCGCCGCCGAACTCGGCGTGTTTCTGCTCGTCGACGAGGCGCACGGAAGTCACCTGGGTGCCTGTCCCGGGCTCCCGGTCGGAGCGATCGCCCGGGGGGCCCACGCGGTCGTGCAGTCCACCCACAAGACGCTCGGGGCCCTCACCCAGGCAGCTGCCCTGCACCTGGCCCCCGGGGGCCCGGACCCGGAACGGGTCCAGCGCATGCTCCGGGCCGTGACGACGACCAGCCCGTCTTATCTGTTGCTGGCCTCCTGCGAGGCGGCCTTCGTGCAGCATGCCCGTCACGGGGCCGAGGCCTGGGGACGACTTCTGGGCGACGTGGAGCGATGCCGGGCTCACCTGGCGCAGCACGGGATCCCGTGCCTGGAACGGGTTGCCCCCGGGGTGGAACTCGACCCGACGCGGCTCGTGATCGATGCCGCGGGCTGGGGCCGTGACGCGGAGGCCGTGGCCGACATGCTGTCGGAACGGGGTATCGAGCTCGAGCTGGTGACGGACCGCTACCTGGGGGCCCTGCTGACGCCGGCACATTCTGCCGCCGACCTCGACCGCCTGGTCACGGCTCTCGTGGCGATCGCGACCGCACTTCCTTCCGTGACCGCACCCGTCACGTCGGCTCCGGTCTTCGTTCCCGAGCGCGCAATGCCGCTCGATGCGGCCTGGCAAGAAGGCGGAGACGTCCGCCCGCTCGCGGAGTGCCTCGGCCGGATCTCGGTCGAGTTCGTCGCCCCGTATCCGCCCGGCCTGCCCGTCCTGACCCCCGGCGAGGTCGTGACCCCGTCCATCCTGACCGAGCTCGAGGCCCGGCGCGACGCGGGCGCGTCCTTCGTCGGTCCATCCGATCCCTCGCTGGAGACCCTCCGCACATGTTCCAGGCCTTCCTGAACGGCTCCCGTCCCTATTTCAAGCTGATCGGCGGGGCCAATTTCACCGACATGCGGGCGTTGCGGTACCTGGCCACCGTCTACACCCTGGCCGGTGCCGACCTGATCGACGTCGCCGCGCTGCCCGAGGCCGTCGAGGCCGTCCGGTCCGGCATCCGGGATGCGAGGCAAGTCGGGGCCTCGGCAGCCCCCGTGATCATGGTCAGTGCGACCTTCGACGACGATCCGCACTGTCGCCTGGCCGTCCAGGATCCCGGCGTCTGCACGGGCGTTTGCAGCCCGTGCCGGCAGGCCTGTCCGCACGATGCCATCGACGAGGCCCTGCGCGTGGTCGTCGACCGGTGCGTGGGATGCGGCCTCTGCGTGCCCGCATGCCCCTACGAGGCGATCGCCCTGGTCCAGGACCCGCAAGCTCCCGACCTCGAGGCCGTGCATCGCGCAGGGGCCCGGGCCCTCGAGTTGCACACGGGCTCGGGGGGGCTGGAGACGCTGGAGGCCTGGAGGGAGCCCGTCACGTCGTGGGTGGCGTCGGGCGGCCTGTTCGCCCTGAGCGTCAACCCGACCCAGCTCGCTCCGGAGGCCCTGCATGCGGTGATCGAGACGGTGAAGGGCTGGCTCGGCCTCTCGGGCTGGATCGTCCAGGCGGATGGTAAGCCGATCAGTGGCGAGGCCGGATTGCGGTCCACGGCTCCCACGGTCCAGCTGGCCGCGGAGATCCTGGAGCGGCACCCTGGCCTCGCGGTCCAGTGCGCCGGCGGAGCCAACTCCCACACGGCCTGGCTGGCCCGTCAGCGGGGAGTGGCGATCGCCGGGGTCGGGATGGGCAGCGTCGCGCGCGCTATAATCAGCGCCGATGCGACGGACCATGAGGCGCTGGCCCGGGATCCCGGTCGAGCCCTCGTGGACCCCGTCGTCGTGGCCGACGTGCGCGCGGCGCGGGGTCTCGTGCGCGCGGTCCACGCACCCGAGGAGGTGCACCCATGAGTCAGCCTCCATCCCTCGGCGCGGCCGAGGAGCTCGAACTCCTGCTGGGCCTCTTGCCCGCCCCTCTGGCCCGGATCGTGCGGGAACACCCGGAGCGGGATGCCATTCTCGAGATCGTGCTCGACCTCGGTCGTCCACCCGAGGTCCGCCTGCCCTCCCACGGTTTCGACCTGACGGTGGAGGCCGTCACCCGGGACGACCTCGAAAGCATGGTCGAGCGCATCGGGTCGTTCACCCGGGACAACCGGGCCGGCATTCCTCGCACCCTTCACCGGATCTCGTGCATCCGTAACCGTCAGGGAGGTGTCGTCGGCCTCACGTGCCGCGTCGGGCGGGCCATCGAGGGCAACATCGAGACCATCCGGGAGCTCGTCGAGAGCGGTCGTAGCATCCTGCTGCTCGGGCGGCCCGGGGTCGGCAAGACGACTCGCCTGCGGGAACTGGCCCGCTTCCTCTCGTCCCAGCGCCGCAAGCGGGTCATCGTGATCGACACGAGCAACGAGATCGGGGGAGACGGGGATATCCCGCATCCGGCGATCGGGCGGGCACGGCGGATGCAGGTTCCGGACCCGCTGCACCAGCACGGCGTCATGATCGAGGCCGTGGAGAACCACATGCCCGAGGTGATCGTCATCGACGAGATCGGCACCTCCGAGGAGGCGCTGGCAGCCCGCACCATCGCGGAGCGCGGCGTGCAGCTGGTGGGAACGGCGCACGGGTATGCGCTCGAAAACTTGCTCATGAACCCGACTCTCAGTGACCTCGTGGGCGGAATCCAGAGCGTCACCCTCTCGGACGAGGAGGCGCGGCGCCGGGGCACCCAGAAGACCGTCCTCGAGCGTCGCTCGCCTCCGACCTTCGACGTCGCGATCGAGCTGGTGGACCGGGACCACATCCGCATCCACGAGGACGTCGGGGCCACCGTCGATGCCATGCTGCGCGCGATGAGCGGACGTGCGGACGGTCGTGCGGACGGCCGCGGCCGGGCTCAGGCCCGGGGACCGGCCCTCGTTCCCGTCCTCTCGGTCTCCGGCCCGGAGGCCGGGCCTCCCCTCGAGGACTCGTTGACCGATGGCGCCGGGGACTGGGGCCGCGAGCAACCGCCTCTCGTGACCCGGTACACGCCCGAGCGTCCCCTCCAGTTGCTCGTGCATGCCGTGAGTCGTTCTCACCTCGAGCGCGTGATCCGGACTCGACGGGCGCCCGTCGCGCTCGTCCGTCACCTCTCGGAGGCCCAGATGGTGCTCGTCCTGAAGGGCCACCTCAAGAGTGCCGGACGCCTGCTCGCGGATGCCCATGCCCGGGGCCTGCCCGTCCACGTGCTGAGGGCCAACACGATTCCCCAGATCGAGCGGGCCGTCGAGCGCCTGCTGGGCCCGTCGCCGGCGCGCGAGGATGAGGTCCAGGATGCCCTCGACGAGGCGCGGGAGGGCATCTCACGGGCACTCGAGAGCGGTCAGGGGGTCGAGCTCGCACCTCGCCACGCATACCTTCGCCGCCTGCAGCACCAGCTCGCCGAGCGGCATCGGCTCGCGAGTCGTAGCATGGGGGAAGAGCCGTCGCGCCGGGTCGTCATCCATCCGGCCCACCTGTTCGAGTGAGGAGTGCGCTCTTCAGTCCGCGCTTGTGCGTCCGAAACGGGGTGGGTCGGGGTATGCAAGCGTCAGCATTCGACCGGAGGTACCCATGCCCAGACCACAGCTCGCCATCCTGGCCCTCGTCGTGTCGACGGGACTCGCCGCGTGTGCACCTGGACCCTCGTCGAGTGGGTCCACCGATGCCGGAGCCACGGGGTATGACCTGTTCCAGGCTTCCGGTGCCAGCATCGCCCAGTCCGTGCTGGTGGCCGATGATGCCCGCACGGCGGGATTGACGACGGTGGCCCCGCTCAAGACGGTGGCTCCCCTCCAGCAGGCGGCCGGCCTCGCGACGGTGGCTCCCTGGCGGCTCGCTGCCGTGGGCGATCGCCTCGACCTGGACGAGCAGGTCGAAGATCGCGACGGGGTCTTCGCGCGTCGGAGCCGCCACCGACTTTACGAGGTGCTCTCCGAGGTCGGACGCAAGAAGATCGCCCTGCTCACGGATCATGCGCTCCTCGACGACGAGGGGGCCGCCGTCGAGGAGGGCACCGAGACCCAGACGCTCGAGTGGTCCTCGGTCCCGGCCAGCCTGTCCTGCGGGATCGCCCTCGTCCGGGAGCTCACGCGCTCGAGTCTGCGGCCCACCGGCACCTACCGCATCGCGGGGGAGCAGATCCTGACGGCGACCGAGGACATCCGCGGGATCGAGGTCGAGGCCCCGGACGTCGACGGGGCCACGAGTTCGACGACGGTCAAGATCGGGGCTCTGTATCCTGCGGGGGCGCCTGGAACCGGGGGCAAGCAGTATGCGCCCTGGCTTCGCGTGGCCGACCGAAACGCCGTCGCGGCCACACCGCGTGTCCAGAGCCTTTCCATCCTCCGGGAGACGGCCCGCGGGGAGCGTCTCGTGGCCGACATCGTGACGCGATGGGACGCGAGTGGCAGCGTGCGTCTTCGGCAGCGGGGGGAACGGGATTTCGTGAAGTTCGAGTTCGACCGCGGCTCGCAGGGCAAGCTCTCGGTCTCGGGAACGCTCCTGGGCTTCCGGGGAGCGGCCGGTTTCGTCGTGGACGGGGGGACTCTCGTGCTCCGGCTCCTGGCTGGCGACGGTCAGGAACTGCGGACCCTCACGCTCGATTCCTTCCGGCCGACGGTGGGGCGCACGGTCGCCATCCGGGGGACCTGGAAGGATGCCCGGGATGGGCGCACGGGAACCTACTCCGGGGAGGCCCGCCCCGGCGAGCGCCAGTGGACGGGCAAGCTGGTCCGGGGAGCTCAGAGCCAGACCCTGGATCTGTCCGCCTGGATCCCGCTGGTGTTCTGAAAAAGCATGAGGGGGAGCCCGCAAGGGCTCCCCCCCTGACCCGCAGACCGGGGTTACTTGGCGGACTTGCTCGCCGCAGGAGCCTCGCCCTCGGCCCTGGCTTCGACCTTGGCTTCCGCCTTGGCCTCGGCCTTCGCCGGCTGCGCTGCGCGCGCAGGAGCAGCGGGCTTGAGGATCGAGTCACCGGGGATCAGACGCCCGGCGAGGGCCTGGGTGGCCTCGATGGTGAGGTCGACCTGGTTACGCAGACCGGCCACGTTCTCCATGACGACGCGCGAGCCGATGCCCAGCAGATCCGACTTCTTGTTCTCTTCGGTGATGGCCGAGAGGACGTCCTTGGCGGCTTCGAGGCCACCATCGGCGATCGCCTTGGCCTTGCCGACGAGATCGGCGCCGTCGGGCTCGACCGAGAGCTTCACGACGTCCTTGGAACGATCGATCGCCAGGTCGAGGACGCGCTTGGTGGCGCCGAGCAGGTCGACGCGGCCGAGCTCCTCGGTGGTCCGATCGACGACCGTCTTCAGGTTGTCGAGGCTGCCGGTGAGGTACTTCGTGCTGGTATCGGTGAGATCCTTGACCAAGCTGGCCATGTGATTTTCCTCCAGAGGAATGATGGGAAGTGGGTGTTTCACATCAAGGGATGGAGGGAACGGGAAAGGGGCATGCCCACCGGAGAACCGGGGGCTTCGCATCCGCCCGACGTGACCCTTGAGCACGTCCATGGCGCGCGATACAGCCGTGCCGACGGCCTGACCGGAAGCCGTTCGACCTCCGGCTTTCCGCTTCCTCGCGGGTGAGGAAGCGGACATGGTGGCCACGTTGCGAGCCGCGTTGAGATCCGCGTGTTCGCGATGGCCGCAGGAACAGTGAAAGTGGCGTCCCCGGCGCTGTCCGGGACAGGTCGAACCGCAGGTCGAGCAGCGCCGCGAGGCTCCCCGGACCGCGACCGCTTCGACCCGGATGCCCCGGCGACCGGCCTTCATGGCGACCTGGTCGATCAGCGGGGAGACGGCAGCCGGATCGGCTGCCCCGACGGCCGGAGCCTCGATACGCAGGACAGGCCTCGGAAACTGGCGTGCAAAGCGCAGCAACGCGTTGGCGTCCGTCCGGTCCCGGTGGGCCAGAAAACGGGCCTTCTTGGCGCGTACCTGGTTGGCCGCACGGCGGGCACCGGCGCTTTCGAGACGGGCGATGACCTCGTCGTAGTGGCGTGCGCGGTGAGCACGGGCCTTGCCACGGATGAGCAGGGACCGACCGCTGCGCGGCTCCAGGGCCGCTGCTCGAACGGCCACGCCCGGATCGACCCCGATGACGGTCTCCGAACCGGGCAGCCGGGGGCTACGAAAGGTCACGGTGAGCAGCCAGCGTCCGCGGCGCTCATGCAGCGATACCGCGAGGGGGGACGGCTGCTCGAGCCAGGCCTGCAGGCGTTCGGCCTGCTGCTCGGGGGCCCGGAGGGGCAGGGAGATGGTCTGACCGAAGGCCTCGAAGCGCACGATCCACGTGTCTGCCTCGCGGACGAGTTGCCAGTCGCTCAGGCTGCCGGGTTCGAACGCGGGTCGCATGCCGGACCAGGCCTCACGCACCAGTCCGAGCGCCTGCCGGGCGGCGGGCGATGGACGGAACAGTTCGAGCGTGATGGACCGGGCCATCGGGAGCTCCTGCAGGGTCTGGGGATGCCACGGGCGGCATCGGGACCGGGGCGGTGTACGAGCTCGGACGGGTTATCCGACCTCGAATGAAGCTTCATTATAACATGTCATCTGGCTGCAGATGTGAAGGCGAGGGTGGGCCATGCGACGCGTGATCGGTCTGATGTCCGGGACGTCCCTGGATGGCCTCGATGTGTGCCTGGCGGCCTTCCGTCACGGTCCGGAGGGGCTGCAGGCCACGGTCGAGGCGTTCAGGACCTATCCCTATCCGGTGGAGCTTCGTGAGCGCGTCGAGCGCCTGCTGGGCGCCGGAAGCGTCTCGCTCGTCGAGCTGGGGCGGCTGGACGTGGCGCTCGGAAGCTGGTTCGCCGGGGGGGTCGAGCGATTTCTCGAGGAGACGGGGGTGCCGCGGGAGACGATCGACGCGATCGCGAGCCACGGTCAGACCCTCTGGCATGCCCCCGAGGGGGCGGAGCCCTTCACCATGCAACTCGGAGAGGGGGCCGAGATCGCCGTGCGCACGGGGATCACGACCGTCCACGACTTCCGGGTCGCCGACGTGGCCGCGGGGGGGCAAGGTGCGCCGCTGGTTCCGGCAGCCGACCGAGCCCTGTTTTCCGATCCCGGGCACACCGTCGCCCTGCTGAACCTCGGGGGAATGGCCAACGTCACGGTGCTCGGTCCCGGCGGGGTGGATCTGCTCGCCTTCGACACGGGCCCGGGTATCGTGGCGCTGGACCAGGTCTGGCGCGATCGTTCGGGCTCGGAGGAGCCCTTCGATCGGGGGGGACTGCGCGCCCTGGCCGGTCGGGTCGATCCCGGACTGCTGGAGGCCTGGATGGCGGCCGAGCCCTTCTTGCTGCAGCCACCTCCGCGCTCGACGGGCCGGGAACGCTTCGGGCGGGAGTGGGCCCGGGACCGGGCTCTCGAGGCAGACGACCGGGGGCTGTCGCTGGAGGACACCCTCGCGACGCTCTCCGCCTTCACGGCCGAGGCCGTCATCCGTTCCCTGCGGCGGTTCGTCGGTCCGGACCGCTGGCCTGCCCGTCTGTGGGTGGCCGGGGGAGGCGTGCATCACGCGGCCCTGATGCAGCATCTCTCGGCCGGTCTCGAAGGGGTGGCCGTCGCCTCTCTCGCCGCTCGCGGGATCGACCCGGACGCGCGGGAAGCGCTTGCCTTCGCCTGGCTGGGGCATCAGGTCCTGGAAGGGGAGGCCAACCAGGCGATGGCCGGTACGGGGGCGAAGCTCCCTGTCTTGCTCGGGAAAGTGTCGCCCGGACGCGACTTCGGGGGCATCCGCCGGGCGGCCTGGAGCGCGCTAGCCGGAGAGCGCATCACGGAAGCCCTGCATCCCGGGCTCGAGGATCTCGCCTGCGCGCCGATCGAGGATGCCATCGTCTCGAGCGCCCGCGAGGACGAACGGGCGCTGGCGGCCCTGCGACGTGCGGCTCCGGTTCTTGCAGGGCTGGTTCGCGCCGCGGACGAGGCGCTTTCCCGGGGGGGGCGGATCGTGTACGTCGGTGCCGGCACGAGCGGCCGCCTCGGGGTGCTGGACGCCGTGGAGTGCCCGCCAACCTTCTCCGTGGACCCCGGTCGCGTCGTGGGGGTCCTGGCCGGGGGTACGGCCGCGCTGACGGGCGCTGTCGAGGGGGCCGAGGACGATCCGGAAGCCGGTGCCCGCGAGATGGATCGCATCTCGGTCGGCCCTGCCGATTGCGTCGTGGGGCTGGCGGCCAGCGGGCGCACGCCGTTCGTGCATGGCGCCCTGGCCCGGGCGCGCGAACGCGGGGCGACGACGGGGCTCATCGGCTGCAACCCGGGACTCCCGACCGACCGGGTCGACCATCTCGTGGAACTGGTCGTCGGCCCCGAGGCGATCGCCGGATCCACCCGGCTGCGCGCGGGGACCGTGACCAAGCTCGCGCTCAATTTGCTGTCGACCCTGGCCTGGGCCCGGCAGGGCAAGACCCATGCCAACCGCATGGTCGACGTGAAGGCCACCAACCGGAAGCTCCGGGAACGGGCCCTGCGCCTGGTCATGGACCTGTCCGCTTCGGAAGAGGATGACGCGCGGCAAGCCCTGCTCGAGGCCGGGGGCGAGGTCAAGGTCGCGATCGTGATGCGCGTGGCCGCGGTCGGTGCCGCCGCGGCGAGGCGTCTTCTCGAGCAGGCGGGCGGAAGACTCGGCCACCTGATCCGCTGACTCTGAGCCGGCCAGGCTCCCGCATTCATTTGCAACGGATTGTTATCGCCGCCCCGGATCGAGCCCGATCCGGGCCAAGTGATGATGGATATCACCCTTTCTGAGGTAACGAAATGTTGCGAATCGCGGATGGCGGTTAAGTATTGTTGAGAGCCGGATCGAAGTCAGGGTTTCTTCACGGATTCTTCACGCAAGTGTCAGATCGATCGCCTATAAATCGGGGCGCAAAACGGAAGATTACTTGCAAGCGTCACGACGTGGCGCAGATCCCAACGTGGCCCGGAAGGCCCTCAAGGAGTTTCCACACATATGAAAAAGTTTGCGCTCGCAGCCGCTGCCATCGCTCTGACCTCGACCCCGGCGTTCGCTGGCGGCGTCACGGGCTGGACCGCCACCGACGGCTTCTCTGCGGTGCCCATCGCCAAGGGCACCACGATCCTCGATTCGCGGCTCTACATGGAGGTCGACAAGAACCTCAACACGCTCGCCATTCCGACCGTCCACCTCCTCGAGGGCGCCGGTGAGGGCGTCGAACTGGGCATCGGTGCTCAGACGAGCAATGCGTTTGCGGGTGCCGGCCTGAGCCAGCTGGGCTCACTCTATCCGTGGGTCCGCGCCTCGATTCCCGCCATCTCATCCGATGCCATCAAGTTCGGTTACATGGCCGGCGTCTTCATGTTTAACAATGGCGACGCCAAGCCCGTGTTGACGCCGGGTCTGTCGCTGCTCGCCGATATCCCCCTGGGTGGCAGCACGCTCGGTGTCAACCTCGGTTACAAGCGTGATTACAAGCCTGGTGTCGAGTGGGGTACCGCTGATAATCAGTATGTGTCGCTCAACTTCAACGACACCTACTCGGCCGGTGGCTTCAATTTCTACGAAGAGATCTTCACCGACTTCAACGTGACGGCCAATGACTTCGCCGTGAGCGGCGCCCGTCTCACCGTCGGCTTCCCGATCAACGACAAGTTCGCCGTCGACGTGAACCCCGCCGTCCTCATCCGGGGTGGACAGCTCATCTTCCAGCCGAACTTCGGCTTCGCCATCACCTGGTAAGTGTGAACCCAGGGGGGGCGGCCAGGGCTTGCCCCCCCGAAACCTCGCTCACCCAATGCAAGGGAGACCGTCTTGCTTAACCGCATGAAACTCTGGATGCAGATTTCCGGGATGGCGCTGCTGCTGTCCGTTCCGGCTGGTACTGCAGCCTATTTCTACACCGTCGAGGTCAACTCGAAGATCGACTTCTCCGCGAAGGAATCGCGGGGCGTCAAGTATCTGAGCCCAGCCAACCGCCTGCTGTCCGCTCTTGCCCGGAACGACCTGCGCTCGGACATCAACAAGGGGCAAGAGGCCGTCTCCGAGCTTCAGTCCCTGACGGACGATCTCGGTGGCGAGATGGTCTCCAAGGACGACTTCGCCAAGGTCAAGGCAGCTTTTGACAAGCTCAAGTCCGCCGGTGCGATCGACAACGCGGTGGAAGATGAGGTCAAGGCTTCCCTGCTTCCTCTCATCGCGAAGATCGGGGACAAGTCGAACCTGATCCTCGACCCCGACCTCGACTCGTACTACATCATGGATGCCGTCCTGCTGAAGTACCCGACCATCGTCGACCTGATCAACCAGTTCAACGACCTGGGTAGCAGCATCATCGAACGGGGCGGCAAGAGCACCGAAGAGGAGCGTACGGCTCTCACGGTGCTGTACGGGAAGATCCAGGGTGCTCTCGACGGCTTTGCCTACGACCTGGGCGTTGCCGTGGCCAACTACGAGGGCTTCAGTGGCGACACCAAGTTCAAGGGTGAACTCGAGCCTCTGCTCGAGGACCTCAAGGGCAAGGTCGGCGCGCTGCTCTCGCTGTCGGCCGGCTCGCTGCAGAAGGCCGGTGCCGCTTCGCCCGCCGAGGGTGACTGGAATGCGGCGAACCTGGCGGCCATCGACTCCGCCGCCGCGTTCAACGACAAGGCCGAGGTCGTGCTGAGCCGGATGCTTGACATCCGCGTCGGCAAGTTCAACGTCAGCAAGAACAACTCGTATGCTTTGCTGGCTCTGTTCATCCTGATCGCCGGGGGACTCTCGGTCATCATCGCCCGCCGGATCATCGGTCGTATCGCTGCCCTCAAGGAAGCGGCCCTGATGATCGCGGAAGGCAACCTCGCCACCCAGATCGCCGACAACAGCTCGGATGAACTGGGCGAGATGGCCAACACCTTCGGCGAGATGCTCGGTCGTCTCCGCGAGGTGATCGGTCGGGTCCGCGAGGCCGCCAACGTCGTGGCCCAGGGTTCGGAGCAGATCTCGGCCTCGACCGAGGAACTGAGCGCCAGCGCCAACATCCAGGCGACGGCGTCCGGTGAGACGTCCAGCTCGATGGAAGAGATGGCTGCCTCCGTGCAGGAAGTCTCGGCCAACTCGAACGCCCTGGCCGTGTCGGTCGAAGAGACCTCCAGCTCGATCGCCCAGATGGCCGTCTCGATCCAGACGACCGCCGGAAACGCTGACACGCTCGCTCAGACGGTGCAGGACACCTCGGCCGCCATCGAAGAGATGGCCGCGAGCATCCAGCAGGTCGCCTCGAACGTCTCGGAAGCCAACCGCGTGGCCGCGGAAGCGGTCAAGACCGCCGAAGGCGGACGCAAGGCGGTGGAACAGACCATCGACGGTATGTCGCAGATCAACCACTTCATGACCGAAGTGGTCGGCGTCATCGAGGGTCTGGGCAAGAGCTCGGCTGAAATCGGCGCCATCATCGAGGTCATCGACGACATCGCCGAGCAGACCAACCTCCTGGCCCTGAACGCCGCGATCGAGGCGGCCCGAGCCGGTGAACACGGTCGAGGGTTCGCGGTCGTCGCGGACGAGGTCCGGAAACTGGCCGAACGCTCGGCCAAGGCAACCGGTGAGATTGCCCAGCTCATCAAGGGCATTCAGAAGGAAGCCGCTCAGGCCGTCACCTCCACGCAGCACGGCAACGAGGCGATCCAGCGTGGGTCGAAGCTGGCCGAATCCGCAGGTAAGACCCTGACCGAGATCGTGGTCGCGGTCCAGCAGGCGGGCGTCCTGATGACTCACATCGCCGAGACGACGCAGGAGCAGGCGCGCGCAGCGGGCCAGATTACCTCGTCGGTCGCCCAGATGAACCAGGTCACGCACGACGTGTCCAAGGCCATGCGCGAGCAGGCCAAGGGCTCGGAGTCGATCATCCGCGCCGTCGAGGCGATGAACCGGATGACGCTCCAGGTGTCGAGCGCCACGTCCGAGCAGAAGAAGACCTCGGGTCTCGTGCTCGGCGCGGTCGACAACATCAACCGTTCGGCCATCGAATCGGCCTCGGCGACGACCCTCATCGCCCAGTCCGCGGTCGACCTCCAGGAATCGGCCCGCGCCCTGCTGGACACCATCCAGTTCTTCAAGGGTGTGGACGACGGGTTCGGCGGCAGCAAGTCGAAGGCCCTCGAGGTCGTCGTCCGTACCGAGAAGTCGCCCAAGGCGCTGCTCGGCGACGGTCGCCGGTAAGACGGGTTCAGACCTGACGGAAGGGGGGGTGGCCTGCGGGCCCCCCCCTTTCTTCTCGCCCTCGCGTCAGAACAGGCTGCGGTTCAGCATCAGGTGTGTTCCGATGCTCGCGGCATAGCCCAGGCCGATCGCCGCTGTGGCGCGCAGGTGGTCCCGCGAGGTGTAGGCTCCGTGGGCGACGCCCAGGAGCGCCACGCCGGCCGCGCTCCCGACGGCCAGGAGTGAGCCGCCGACACCTGCCGTGAGCGTCACGAGCAGCCACTGTCCCGACGACAGGTCGGGCGCCATGTGCAGCACCGCGGCCATGACGGGCACGTTGTCGATGACGGCCGAGATGCCGCCCACCGCCACATGCGTCCATGTCGGCCCGAGCGTGCCATACAGCGCGTGGGATGCGCGTTCGAGCAGCCCGATCGCCTCGAGGCCGCCGATCGCCAGGATGATTCCGTAGAAGAACATCAGGGTGTCCCATTCCGCGCGCTCCATCTGGCGGAACGTATCGACGGGGCCCGGTACGCGCGTGAACACGTCGTGGGGATCGTCGAGTTCCGGGACGGGGCGCTCGCGGGACAGAACGCCATGCACGGTCGTGGCCGCCTTCAGGATCCCGAGGCCGAACATCATCCCCGCCACGGGGGGCAGGTGGAGCAGCTGGTGACCCAGGACGGCCAGGGCGATCGCCAGGGCGAAGCAGCCCGTGACGAGCCAGGCACCGGGTTCGAGCCTGAGGGTGGCTTCCGGGACCGCGATCCGACCTTCCGGGAGGGGCAAGGACAGGAGGCTGGCGGGCACGAGCCAGTTGACGAGGGCGGGCAGGAAAAGCCGGAACGTCGTCGCGAAATCCACGTGGCCCGACTGCCATACCATCAGGGTCGTGAGGTCCCCGAACGGACTGAAGGCCCCCCCGGCATTGGCCGCGACGACGATGCTGATGCAGGCCGCGCTCACGATCCGGCGTTCCTGCCCGGCGAGCGTCATGACGAGCGTCCCCACCACCATCGCCGTCGTGAGGTTGTCGAGCACGGGGGACAGCGCGAAGGCCGCTGCCCCCGCAGTCCAGTACAGCCGTTTCCAGGTCGCGTTCGCGGGCAGCAGGGCATGTCCGAGCCATCGGAAGACACCCCGGTCTTCCATCGTGTTCACGAACGTCATCGCCGCGATGAGGAAGCAGAAGATCTCGGCAAAGGCCATCAGGTGCCCGAGAAAGAGACCGTGGACCTGGTGCTCCAGTCCGAGCTGCCTCGCACCCAGCGCGACGACGAGCCACACGAGTCCGGCGGCGACCATGACCGGGATCGATTTCTTCAGGCGCAGGCGTTCCTCGAGCAGCACGAGCGCATAGGCCGTCGCGAACATCCCGAGCGTGACGGGGCTGACCCAGGTGTCGGCCAGGGCGTGAAGGGTGGATGGGTGGTCCAAGGGGGGCTCCTCAGTCGCGGGTACTGCCGTCCAGCATACCGGACCCGACGGTTCGCTGCGTGAGCAAGAACACGCCCACGACGGGGAGCGTGGCGATCGTCGCCGCCGCGAGCAGGGCGCCCCAGTCCGTCACCTCGCGGAAGGCCGAACGGAAGGCGGCAAGCCCCACGGGCAGCGTGCGCCAGGTGTCTCCCTGGGTGACGAGCAGGGGCCAGAAAAAGGCATTCCAGCTCGCGACGAAGGCCAGCAGGCCCACGGTCGCGATCGCCGGTCTCGCCGTCGGCAGGGCCACGCGCCAGAAGATCTGCCACGGGGTGCACCCGTCGAGGCAGGCCGCGTCCGCGAGTTCGCCCGGAAAATCCCGGAACGTCTGGCGGAAGGTCAGGAGCGAGGTCGCGCTCGCGAGCCCCGGCGCGATGAGCGCCCACGGGGTGTCGAACCAGCCGAGGCGACAGACGAGGGCGAAGAGGGGGACCACCAGCACGGGCGCGGGGACCGACCAGAGCGCGACGAGGGTCAGGAAGAGTCGGTCACTTCCGCGGAAGGGCAGGCGAGCAAAGGCGTATCCGGCCATCGCACCCGTGAGGACCTGGCCGATGGCCGTGGCGGCGGCGACCAGCAGGCTGTTCGCCATGTACCGACCCAGGGCGGCCGATTCCCAGGCGTGAGGGTAGTTCTCGGGCTTCCAGGGATCAGGCCAGGGGCGCGGGGGAATCGCGGTGAACTGCTCGCTGCCCATGAAGCTGCCGAGGGCCATCCAGACGAAGGGCATGGCAAAGGCCAGCGCCAGCAGCACGAGTCCCAGGGCGAGGACGCTGCGCGAGAGCATGCGAGACACCTCAGCGGCTCGCTTCCCAGGTGGTTCGCACCTGCCAGAGCGCCCAGACGAGCGTCGCGAGAGCCCCGGCGAGGCTGAGGCCGAGCGCCGCGGCGAAGCCCATGTCGAGTTGCTGGAACGCCGTCTGCCAGATCGCATATGCCCAGGTCGTCGTGCTGCCGGCGGGGCCACCGGCCGTCAGCACGTGCAGGTGGTCGAACGCCTGGGCGGCCTGCAGGAGGTCCAGGATGATCGTGGTCGTGAGGGCCGGGCCGAGCAGGGGGAGCGTCACGTGCCAGAAGGTCTGCCAGGACGAGGCCCCGTCGAGCCGTGCGGCCTCGTGGACCTGTTCGGGTACGGTGGCGAGTCCGGCCAGCAGCAGGAGCATGGTCGTCCCGACGCCCTTCCAGGCGTGGACGACGATGACACTCGCGAGGGCCCAGTTCGGCTCGAGCAACCAGGGCACGGCCGTCAGGCCGAGGGCCCGTAACAGTCCGTTCAGCCCGCCCGTGCTCGCGTCCAGCAGCCAGCCCCAGACCAGGGCGATCGCCACCATCGAGGCCAGGGACGGGCTGTAGGCCAGCAGCCGCCCGAACTTGCGCCCACGTCCCGGGCCCGCGAGTCCGCACGCGAGGGCCAGTCCGAACCCGATCTCGAGCGTGACGGTTCCCGCGACGTAGACCCCGGTGCGCAGGGCCGTGGCCAGCCAGGCCGGGTCCTCGAGGATCCGCCCGAGGGATGCCAGGCCCACGAAGCGGGGCACGCCCAGCAGATCCCAGTCATGCAGCGCGAGCCAGCCCGTACCCACGAGCGGGATCACCTGGAACAGGAAAGCCAGGGCGAGCATCGGTGCCAGCAGGGCCAGGCGAGCCCGGGACGCGGGACTCACGAGGGGTCTCCCAGGCTCTCGGCCACCCGGCGGGCAGCCTCGGGAAGGACCTCGCGGGCCGCCCGTCTGCCAGACCAGAGCGGATCGAGCGCTCGCTCGAGGGCGATCGAGGTCCGGGGCCAGCTCGGGGGAAGCGCCGTCGGCCTGGCGCCTTGCAAGCTCTCGATGAACAGCGAGGCGTGGGCAGGGGGCTGGCCGCGGTCGAGTTCCGCGAGCCTGCGCGAGACGTCATGCCGGGCGGGCACGATGAGACCGGAGGCCGCGTGACGCTCGACGAGGTCCCGGCCCGTCAGGTCGCGAACGAGTTGCCAGGCCCGGTCCGGAAACCGGGTGTCGCGGGCGATCGCCCAGCCCGAGGCGTCTGCCACCCGGACTCCTCCGGGCAGCGGCCAGACGTCCCAGCGGAAAGGTGCGCGCTCGCGCAGGGAAGGGATGCTCCAGCGGCCGCTGATCCACATGCCGAGGCGTCCTTCCACGAACAGTTGCCCGGCGGGGGTGCGTCCGGCCGAGCGCTCGTCCGGGGCCACCCCCTCCTGTCGCAGCCCCTGCAGGGCCTCCAGGGTCTCGAGGGCTCCGGGATCCGCGAGCCGGGTCTCCCGGTCTCCCGGTTTCCACCAGGTCATCCCGGCGGCCTGCAGCAGCGGAAACCAGAAGATCGGGCGGGGATCGGCCGCGGCACCGAACAGGTGGCGGCCGTCGAGGCGATCGTGGGCGAGTTTTCGGGCCGTCGTCAGGTACGTGGCCAGGGACCAGTCCCGGCCGGGCAGGGGGAGGCCGCGCGCCGCGAAGGCCTCGAGATTCACGTAGACCACGAGGTTCGAGACGTCCCGTGGCAGAGCATGCAGATGATTCTGCCAGCTGAGGGCAGACAGGGCCACGGCGGGGTGGGCCTTCCGGTCCAGACCCGGAAGTCGCTCCAGCGGGCGGAGGGCACCGGCCCGCGCAAAGGCGGGCAGGTACCAGCTGTTCAGGAACAGGACATCCGGAAAGCGTCCCGCCGCGCGAAGGATGGGCAGTTTCTGGAAGTAGGCATCCGGGATGTGGATGAGCTCGACCGGGTCGTCAGGATGCGCCCGTTGACGGTCCTCGAGCCAGGTTCGCAGGACGGCGATCTCCTGCAAGCTGCCCCAGGTCGCGAGCCTGAGCGCATCCGGGCCACGCGGGGCACACGCGATGCTCAGAAGCGGGAGGAGCCAGATCACGGACCACCGGAAACGCATGGGTTCACGTTACCAGAGGCGTCATGCGAGCGGCAAGACATTCTCCGGTCAGTACAGGAAGTCCAGCCACTCGAAGACCACCCGGAAGAGCTTCTCTCCCCACGAGGAGTGGCGGTCGATCCAGGCCTGGTCGATCGGTAATCCCTGCTTCCAGTCCGGGTTGCCGATGTGATCGAGGAAATGCTTCACCGTGTTGCGGTCCGCGATCCCCACGATCGCCTCGTGGTTGGCGCTGTAGGTGCGGGCATCCATGTTCGCCGATCCCACGGTCATGAACCGGTCATCGATGACGAGGGTCTTCATGTGCGTGAAGGCGGCCATCGGATGGCGCTTGCGGTGCCGATTACCGCCTCCCTGCGTGAGCCTCACCTCGATTCCCCCCGCGAGCAACTGGCTGGCCGAGGTGAGGCCTGCCTGGTAGTTGAGGTCCTTGCCACCCTCGCCGCTGTACGGGATCAGAACCTTGATGCGCAGGTGCGGTTTTTCACGCTTGAGGGCGAGCATGGCCTCGATCATGGTGTCGTCGGCCAGGTAGGGGCTGACGACCAGGATCTCGCGTTTCGCCTCTTTCAGGGCGTCGAGATGCAGCTTCCGGATTTCTTCGAGGCCCCGGGAGGGATCCGTGACGAAGGTCTGCATCGGGACGGTCGGGCCCTGCTTGCGCGCGGCCTTCCGGGGCGTGGCCGGGGGAAGCGCCTCACCCGTGGTCCGGGTCCAGCCCTCGAGAAACCGGTCCTGGAGGCGGGCTGCCTCTTCACCCTCGATGCGGACCATGAGGTCCCGGAAGCTGTTCTGACGGGTGGCGGGGTTTCCGTAGGTTCCCTGGAAGGTGGGACGCAGGTATTCGTTCCCGATGTTCCGGCCACCCGTGAAGGCGACCTCGCCGTCGGCCACGAAGATCTTCCGGTGCGTGATGGGCACCAGGCTTCTGGCCGAGAGATCGATGATGCGTCGGTTGTAGACCTCGGCGCGGACCCCGTTCCGGTTCAGGTGTTCGATCAGGGTCCGGTCCTTCGTCCCGTAGTTGCTTCTCAGGCCGATCGCATCCACCAGGACCCGAGCATCGAAGGACTCCCCGCGGGTCCTCGCCTCGCGCACGCGTGCGATCAGCGCCTCGGCGACCTCGAGGCCGGCCTCGTCCGCATGCCAGATGTACGTCTCGATGAAGAAACTCTTCCTCGCCTGTCGGATCGCGTCGAGCAGAGCCGTGCGCGATTCGGACGCCCCGGGCAGGAAGTCCACGCGGTTGGACAGGGTGGGCCGGTCCAGCAAGCTCGCGGCAGCCGTGCGGCCCAGGAGGTCCTCGTGGTTCCGGAGCGGGCGGAGGAGGTTGCCGGCACCCGGTCTGACGGCGCGTGAGCCGAGCCGCCGGGCGACCGTTCGCGCTTCCTGGTTCACGAGGGATGCCAGCATCATCACGACCCCCGGAAAGGCGACGACGTATCCTTTCCGATTGTCGGTCGGCTCGGGGACGGCTTGCTTCAGGGGCTGTTAAGTTGCGATGAAGTTCGGTCGCTACCCGAAGATGGGCGGTCTCGGTCGCCGCGGTGGATGGATACTCGCCTGGAGGGCCTCGGCCTGTCGCGCCAGTTCGGGGGAGGGGGAGGCCGCCAGACAGTCCCGGAGTGCCTGCAGGGCCGCTCCGAGATCGCCCTGGGTCCGGTAGGCGATGGCCAGATGGTACAGCAGCAGGGGACGTTCGCCCGGGTGGCGATCGATGGTCCGGAGCAACAGGTCCACGGCAGCGTTCAGGTTGAAGCTGCGCTGAAGGGCGGTCGCGAGGGCGATGGGAGCATCGACCAGGTCCGGTAGCAACTGGGCGGCCGTCTGGTAGGCCTCGATGGCATCGCGCAGCCGCCCCGTTTGCTCGTAGATCTGGCCCAGCAACAGATAGGAAGGGCCCCAGCGCTCGTGGGACAGCACGGCCAGAAGCTGGGCCTCGGCCTCGGCCAGGCGCCCCTGACTGAGCCAGAGGTGGGCCAGGTTGTGGTGGGCGTGGGTGTACTTGCGGTCCGGGCTGAGCACGATCAGCCGGTCGTATAGCTCCTCGGCCTCGGCCAGGAAGCCGCGCTCGTGGTTCAGGGAGGCCAGATTGAACAGGATGTCTCCGTCGGTGGGAGCCAGACGGTGAGCCGTCCGGAAGGCCGAGAGGGCCTCGTCGACCTGACCGAGGCTGTACCGGACCCGGCCCCGTTCGTGGTGCCCCTCGGCAAAGTCCGGATGGTGCTCGACCAGCAGATCGAGCTGGTCGGCGGCTTCCTGCAACTGACCCGACTCGCGCTGGATCCGGGCCAGGGACAGGCACAGATCGCGGTCCCGGGGATCGAGGGTCCAGGCCCGGGAGAGCATCTTGCTCGCGGCGGGCAGGTTGCCGCTTTTCGCGTAGGCCTCGCCCAGTTGGCGGTAAGCCCGGACATGAGACGAATCCTGCTGGATCACCTTCAAGAAGCATTCGATCGCCGCACGCGGCTGATCGAGGCGCTGGAGGCTTTCTCCCAGGTGATACCAGGCTTCCGCGAGCGTGCCATCGATGGCGACGGCCTGCTGGAAGCAGTGGTTGGCATCCTTCCATTCATCGTGGGCGACGTGTTCGAGACCCTGGGCCATGTACAGGGCGGCATTCTCGAGTTCTTCCTCGAGATCCTTGCGAAAGGCCTCTGCCGAGAGGTACCGGAAGTCCGGGTCCTTGTTGAGACATTTCAGCAGCTTCCTGGCGAGGCTCTCCGGGATGAGCGGGTTCAGGCTTCTCGGATTGGTCGGCTCGGCGTAGAGCAACTTCTGGGCCATGTCTCCCGGAGTTTCGCCGTCGAAAGGGAGCTGGTTCGTGAGGGCCTTGAACAGGATGACGCCCGCGGCGAACACGTCCGTGCGTCCGTCGACGGTTTTCGGATCGATGAGCTGCTCGGGCGACATGTAGTTGAGGGTTCCGAGGAGCATCGTCCCCTGCGTGATGCCGGGGGCGAACATCATCCGCGCCATGCCGAAGTCGATGAGTTTCAGCTGATGCACCGGCGAGATGAGGCAATTCATGGGCTTGACGTCCCGGTGAACGACCCCCCTCTCGTGACAGTGCGCGAGGGCTCTGCAGAGCTGGATACCCCATTCCAGGATCTGCGGCATCGGTGAGCGGCGCCGGGATTTCATGATCTGGTGCCAGGTCTCGCCGGGTTGATACTCCAGGACCAGGTAGTGCCGGTTCTCGTGAGAACCTTCCTTCACGGCCTTGATGATGTTCGCGTGGTCCAGTTGCAGGTGGATGTGCGCCTCGCGCTGGAAGCGTTGCACCTGCTCCTTGTACCCGAGACCCTCGACGTCCTCGACGAGCATCTCCTTGATGGCGACACCCTGCCGCTTGTCCATATCCTGCGCGAACAGAATCCGGCCGGAAGCAGAGCGCGCCAGCTCGGTCATGATCTCGTATCGATCGATGCGGTCGGGTTGCAAGCGACTCCCTCGGTTAGCTCAGGCGGTTCAGCACCGCTTTCGAGACGGCCTTGAGCGTCGCGAAAACTCCCGAACCCTCCACGGCCACGGCCTCGAACGAGGGCACGCCCCGGTCATTGAGCGCGGCCTCGAGTTCCTCGAAGGAGTTGATGTTCGGAAGGTCGCGCTTGTTGTACTGGAGGACGTAAGGAACCTGGTCGAGCGTCAGGCCGTACTCGGCCAGGTTCTCTTCCATGTTGCGCAGGCTCTCGATGTTTTCCTGCATCTTGTCGCGCTGCGAATCCCCGACGAAGACGATCCCGTCGACGCCGTTCAGGATGAGCTTGCGGCTCGCATTGTACTCCACCTGGCCGGGCACGGTGTAGAGTGAGAACTTCGTCTTGAAGCCCTGCACCGAGCCGAGGTCGAGCGGCAGGAAGTCGAAGAACAGCGTCCGCTCGGTCTCGGTCGCCAGCGAGATCATCTCGCCCCGGATGCCGGGTGCGAGCTGGCGGAAGATGTACTCGAGGTTGGTGGTTTTCCCGCCGAGGCCAGTCCCGTAATAGACGATCTTGCAGTTGATCTCCCGGGTGGCATAGTTGATGAGTGCCATCTCGTGCTTTCTCCTAGAACAGGTCGTTGAGTTTCGGGGCGGCGGGTGTAGCGTGGCGTTGCACGGGGCTCTGGTGCGACTGGTACATCTTCTGGATGTGCTGGTCGATCGCATCCAGGGACTGCTCCAGGCGGTATTTCACGCGGCCCACCGTGACGGTATTGGGAAACAGGACCGCAAGCACGTCGGACGTGGACAGACAGGTCATGTAGACGGATCGGGACAAACCCTGCTGGAACATGCGCTTGAAATTCGTCTCGCCGATGTGGCCGGCGATCGCCCGGGTCGAGCCGAAGGTTCCCGTGATGAGCGCAGCCAGGGATGTCGTATCCATCGCGGCGGTGTCCCCGCAGGCGACGATGAGCTGCCCGCCCCGATCCACGGTCAGAACGGCCAGCGCACCGCAGTCCTGCGCGAGGTTCTGCAGGAACTGGCGGAGTGTTTCGACGGCTTCCGCGCTGAGGACCAGGTGTTTACCCACCGGATTCATGCGTCCTTCCTCCCGGGTGTGGGGCTCGCGGCCGTCAAGCTGAGGGCCAGACCGAGGCGTTCGCCCGTCTCCAGCAATTCAGGCGGCCAGATCTGGGACAGGTGCTCGATGAAACGTTCCTCGAACGCGCTCCCGTGCAACCGAACGGCATGCTCCAGCAGGCCGCCCAGCAGGGCGCGGTACACGTCCGTGCGATTCTCCAGAGGGACCTCGTCCAGCCACTCGTCCACCAGTTCGCCCTCGCCCCAGCTGAGCGGGACCCCCTGCTGGTCGACCTCTTCCCGGAAGCGGTCATCGAATGCTTCGACCATCTTGAGGCCGGAGATCGAGGCGAAAGTCGCGTGGAGGAGTTCGAAGGCCAGCTTGAAGCTGCGTGACAGCGCCACGTCGGGCGCGGCGACGACCTGGACCCTGCCGTCCGTCCAGAGTGCCAGCACCGCGGTGGCCGTCGCGATTTCCCCGGAACCGAGGGTTTTCGCGAGCTGGGACAGCGTCAACCCCGGAGTCTGCACGATGAGGCGGGTCGTTTCGTCATCCGACTCGTGGGGCGTGTCCGGTACCGCCACGAGGCGGGCGCCCGAGGTCAGCCCCGGGCATTCGCGCCGGATCCGTTTCCAGGCATCCATCCGGAGGATGCCCTCCCGGACCAGATCGGCATGGGGGGCTCCCACGGGTGGCAAAGGTTCGTCAGGCTCCACTCCGGAGAAGGTGAACGACCCCCCGTCCCAGTGGAACAGCGCGTAGATCGCTTCCTCACCGCCCCGGTCACCGAGCCGCGCGCCCACGACCAACCCCTCGCGACAGGTCAGGACGCCGGAGCGGCCCCGATGCGAGAGCGTGAGGGTGCCGGAGGCACGGTTGAGCTCGAGAATCTGCAAGAGATCCGCGAGGCTGAAATCCCGGAGGTTTCCTTCCGTGATCACGAGCGGTCCAGTTCCTTCCTCGCGGGCCTGTCGGTCAGTCCCGATTCGTCCGTTCCCATCCCCTGTCGACCTCCTGTACCCGGATCGAGCCAGATCGTGTGAATCACATGACTCTGACCTTCGGCCGTGGGATGGCCGACCGATATCTGATCCATCACCTTCGCGCCCGGTCGCGGTGGTGCCTGGGCCTCTTCCAGTGTCGAGGTCACCCAGAACACCTGCTCGTCCTCCGAGGGTTGCTCGAGGGGATGGAGCGTCGGCATCGCGTCGACCGCGGGGTTCCCCTCGATCCATCCATCCCAGAGGCTCAGCGGCTCACTGCCGCACCATGTACCCCCGTTCCCCGCGACATAACCGACGAAGGCCGGTCGCCCATTCACGGGGCCCGGACTCGCTTCCACTCCCGGGTTCTCCTGGCGAAGGCGTTGCAGTTGCTCCCATTGCAGGCGAAGCATCGTCAGGGGAGGGCGTGACTTGAGCTGGATGCCGTCCCGGTTGGCCTCGGTCCAGGTCCGGATGGTCCCGAGGACGACGGCGATCGCGAAGTCCCGGTCCTCTTCGTTCCAGGCCTGCTCGAACAGATGATGATGCCAGATCCCGAGCCAGGTGGTCTCCTCGGGTGAGAACCAGCGGTGGTTCCAGGCCGAGAAGCGGCGGACCACCGAGGGGTCCCGGCTGAGCCGGACGACGCGGTTCATCTGGGTCTCGTCGGGTGCTGCACTTCGGGCGATGACGGCCCGTTGCCAGGTGGCCATGGCCTGCGACGGCTCGGAGACCGTCACGCGTACACCCTTGCGGGCCAGCAGCCTGGGGAGGGAGGCCGCGCCCCAGCCTGCCAGGCGGACGCGGTCACCGGCTGCCAGCCGCAGGCCATCGGCCACCCATCGTGCGGGTGGCCGTGGAACGGGGCTGGACGGAATCCCGGTCTCCGCCGTCTGCCTGTCGAAGGGGCGCTCGCTCAATCGTCCGGTTCCTTTCGGTCCGGCGATTGTAACACGGGGTCGGGGAGACCTCAGTCCGTCACGACCTGGACCGACACCGAATCGGCCGGCTTCTCGGACGTGACCGGGGCATAGTCCCGTATCTCGGCCGGCTGGAGCGAGACCTTTTGCGTCACCGTCCCGACGTTCTGGCCATTCTTCGTGAACGTCACGATCAGGATGCCGGACTGGACGGAGACCCATGATGGATTCTGGACCCGGGGCGTGACCTCGAGGCGCTGGAACATGAGCAACCCCTTGCTCCGCTGGCTGGCGACGGAGGCACGCAGGGCCATCGGTGCGATCGTCGGACCGACAGACGGAGTCGCGACCGGGCTGATCGAGGGAAGCGTGCTGGGGACGGCGATCGGTGAGGTGCTCGCGGTGGCGATCGGCAAGGTGGGGGTGCTCAGCGGGTTCGCCGAGGTCGCGGTGGTCGGTGCGGGGGAGGCCGCCAGGGTCTGCCCCGAGTCGGGCAGCGGTGTGGCGCCGTAGACCAGCGATGAATCTGCAAAACTCGAACCCGAGGTGCCATCTGTCATGCCGGTATCGGTCTGAGCCGGATTGTTGCCGCCGCAGCCGATCATCGTCGTGACCGCCAGTCCGAAGACCCAGGTCCAGGTCATCAGCTTTCGCATCGCACCCTCCTCCATGTGACATTTCCCCCACCTACCTATGGTGGTCGCGGGTGAGGATCTGACGTCACCGAGATGAAGGCTGCTTTAACGTTCGGTCAAAGATCGGGGCGGGGCCTGGCAGAGGCGGAAACGGGGGGCGATCTTGCTCGACCCATGCGGCCAGTCGCGTCTCCCATTCCCGGACGCGGGTCGAGATGGGCAACGCCTCCGGTCCGTCATTCGCAAGGACTTCCGGCATGGGCGGCGCCTCTCCGTAGCGGGCGCGCACCCAGCTGGTGAGGACCGTTCGGGTGGCATCCAGCGTGACGACCTGACGCTGAAGGGAGGGGGTCAGCCAGGCCATGCCCTCGTACAGCTGCCCGCTGGTCGGATGCGAAAGCCGGATCGTGTGCCAGCCTTCCCGGATCTGGTCCTGGCGCGCCGTCACGTGGTAGGTCGTCCCGTCGGCGGAAAGCGTCCCTTCGCCCAGCCCGTGACCCGTCCAGGTCTCGAGCAGGATCGTCGTCGGGATGCGTCCCTGCTCTCGGGCGCGTCCGAGGTTCGAGGGCCAGTCCACGTTCCCCGAGACGCGGATCAGGGGAGGCAGGCCGTGAGGTCCGGTCCACGCAAGGCCCGGACAGCCCGCGAGCAGGAGCACGAGGCCGAAAGCCGGGATCCGTGAGGCCCCCCCTCGATCAGCGCTTCTGCCCGGTTCGCGCGCGGCGCTTTTTCGAGGCTCGATGGCTCGTGGCCCGCCGGACCACCCAGTCGCGGAATCGCGCTTCCCGTCCATCGTGTGCCTCCAGACTTGCCCAGATGCCCAGACCGACCCCCGTCAGAAGCCAGACCGAGATGGCCACCCCCGTCAGGGCCAGCCAGCCGAACCCGAGCCAGTTCCCGAACCAGGTGCCGAACCAGGCCAGCAAGACGGATCCCGCCGCCCAGAGAACCTGCAGGCCCAGCGCCTGTTCCGCATGTCTCCGGACCAGCCCGATCTCGCGCCAGCGCGGACGGGCCAGCAGGGCGATCGCCACGGGTGGGACGTAGCCCAGGCACGCCATCAGGCGGGCTTCCTCGGACCTCGGGATCACGGGATGTCCCCCGGGCGCTCGACCGGGATCGTGAGCATCACCGGTTCGGTGTCCCTGAGCACCAGCGTGTGCTGGCCCAGGGAGTTCCCGCGGGAATCGCGCACCACGATGTTCCAGGTGCCAGCAGGGACGTTCGGGCAGAGGGCGTATCCCAGCACGTTGCTGGTGCCGGGCCGATCGTGACCCGTCAGTTCCACGCGCATTCCTGCCAGGGGACGGTGGTCCGGGTCGACCACGCGAACGATCACGCTGGCTCGAGGAAGCCGGGGTGCCTGCACGCGTCCGGTGGTCGTGGCTCCGGGCGCAGGTGTCGCCCGTGGCGGGAGAGAGGCGGTGGCCTCAGGGGTCGGGCGGGGGTCCGGGGCCGCGGGCGTCTGGGTCAGTCGGAAGCGGATTCCCCCTCCGGCCACGACCTGGGTGCCTTCGGGCACATCCCGGACGGCCATCAATCCCCGCCAGGGTCGACCGCCCTCGAGCTCGACGCCCGCCGCCAGGCGGGGGGCCAGGTCCCCGATCCGGGGGCCTTCACCGGCCACCCCGAACTCGCCCAGGGCTCCATCGCGCCAGGTCAGCGTGCCCAGGACCCGGGTTTGTAGCGAGGGATCGAACGAACATCCGCCAGACAGGCTGACAGGGCCGAACGTTCGCGACGCCACGAGGTAGCCCGTCTGTTGCAGGTCCCCGGTCACGGCCGTCGCGATCCAGCCGACGGCGAGGTTCCAGGGTTGGCCGGGCAGCGCATCCACCAGCTGCCAACGGATCCCCGGCAGGGGCCAGGACTGCCCTGGCCAGCCGTAGGTCAGCCCCAGGTCCACGCCCGGCCAGGCACCGATGCGGCCGTAACCCAGCCCGAAGGTGCGGCCCTCCTCCCCCGCCTGGCGCCACGCCTGGAGGGCCGCGACGCGGAGCCCGAGCTCACACGTCAGAGCGGGAAGGGCCGTCGCGTCGGGTAGACCCAGGCCGTCCCCGAGACCCCAGAGACCCGAACTGGCGAACGTGGGCGTGGCCAGGCCCGTCAGGGCCCAGCACGTCGTCGACAGCAAGACGTGCCGGAGGAAGGTCCACGTCATTTCCGACGCTCCGCTTCGTGATAGGCGTCCCAGCTGGACCAGGCCTTGGCTCCCGTCCACCAGACGACGGTCGCCGTACGGGCCACGTTCGAGCCGGTCAACGCATCGACCCCCCATGCGACGGGGTAGGCCAGCGCCGGGGCGATGGCCCACCAGGCACGGTCCAGGTCCCCGTTGTAGACCTGGCCGAGTCCGTTGACCCCGAGACTCAGTCCGGCGGCGATCCAGGGTTCGTGAGGGGGGAGCCAGGAGAGCAGCGGCCAGGCGACCGAGGCAGAGGCATCACCGATCGGACCCATTGCGGGCTCGGGGACCTGCGGTATGGCGTCGGGTGAGGCCGTCGGCGCCACGGGCGTCGCAGGAGCGGGCAAACCTGTCGGCGTGACGGTCGTGACCTTCCGGGGAAGGGGCAGACGCTCCGCCGCCCCCGCTGCCCCCGCAGGCAGGACGGTCATGAGCGTCGCGATCGCCATCGCGAACCCCGCGCGGTCAGAGCCCAAGCTTGAGCCCGACCACATTGCCGAATCCGTTGCTGCCGAAGGTCACCTCGGCATGGCGGGTGAATCGCCAGGCCAGTTCGACACCGGACAGGGTACCCGATAAGAGGTTGGTCTGCCGGGCCCCCAGGATGCGGCCGGCGAGATTCAGACGCGCCGTCAGGGGATCCAGGATGGGCCACTCGAAACCGAGTCCGGCATCGAGATGGTCCGTGGCATACCCGGAACCCGTGGGGCCCTCGACCCAGCCCCACCCCGTTTCCGCCAGGATCGCCACCCGCAACTTCTGCCACCGGACCGGAAGGAGATAGCCGCCACGGACGAGGAGACCTTGCGCTCCCCAGAACTCGAGGCTGGACGACCGGAGGGCCACCCCCACCTGCCACAGGGGCGCGACGGAGGCATCCAGGGATACGCTCACTCCCGTCCCGAAGCCCACTCCGAGCCGGGCTCCCTCGGTGAGCTCGGCTGCGGGCAAGGTCGAGGCCCGGGCGTCCCGAGGACAGGCCAGCAGCCAGGTAGCGAGGACGGTCAGACCAGGAGCCAGAGCAAGTGCGATCGGCCGGAGAGCGGCATGCATGGAACCTCCATCGGGTTTCGTCGGGTTCCAGTTTAGATTTCTCGCGGGGGAGAGGCAACTGCTTGGTTGACAATCCCCCCCGTCTTCACGTATAAATAAGAGGTCTGCGGAGGTGGCGTAATGGCAGCCGCGCACGTTTGAGGGGCGTGTGGAGTAATCCGTGCGGGTTCAAGTCCCGCTCTCCGCACTCGTGGACAGGGCGCCGGTTCATCCGGCGCCCTTTTCTTTCGTCATGACCTGAGCGGGGAGGACACGGTGCTCACGGTATCCCAGGCACTCCAGGGGGTGCTGCACGTCGATCGTCATCTCGAAGCCTGGGTGCGGGCCTACGACACGGGCATCTACGGCATCCTCTTCTGCATCGTCTTCTGCGAGACGGGACTCGTCGTCACCCCCTTCCTGCCCGGTGACAGCCTGCTGTTCGCGGCCGGGGCCCTGGCGGCAGGAGGGTCCCTCGAGATCGCCCCCCTGCTCCTGGTTCTGTTTCTGGCTGCCGTGGTGGGCGATTCCACCAACTACTGGCTGGCCCGGAAGTTCGGGCGCGGGGGGATGCGCCGCTGGGTTCGCGAGCACCATCTGCGCCGGACCGAGCAGTACTTCTCCCGGCACGGGGGGCGGACACTGGTCATGGCCCGCTTCGCCCCCATCTTGCGGACCTTTGCACCGTTCGTCGCGGGTCTCGCGGCGATGCCCTATCCACGCTTCCTGGCATACAGCATCGCGGGTGGCCTCCTGTGGGTCGGCGTGGCCGGAGGAGCTGGGTACTGGTTCGGGAACATCCCCATCGTCAAGAAGCACTTCGAACTGGTGATCCTGGGGATCGTTGCCGTGACGTTGCTCCCTGCCATCATCGAGGTGGTGCGTTCCTGGCGTGCCGGAGGGCTCGTTTCGGAACCCGAGACGGCTGCCTGAAGCTCCCGTCAGCGCGACTGGGCCAGGGGGAAGACCAGCGTCACCATCTGGTAGGCCAGGGCCGCCGACAGGAGGTAGCTGTCGACGCGATCCAGGATGCCACCGTGGCCAGGAATGATCGAGCCGGAATCCTTGAAGCCTGCGTCGCGCTTGATCAGGGATTCAAAGAGGTCTCCCACCTGTCCGGCGAGACTGACGACGACGGCGAACGCGACCATCGGAACGGGGGGGAGTGCGCCTACCCGCGCCACCGTCAGCACGGCGGCGATAGCCACCAGCGTGCCTCCCAGGGCCCCTTCGAGGGTCTTTTTCGGGGAAAGGGCTCCGATCAGGGGCGTTTTCCCGAGCGCCATGCCCACCAGGTAAGCACCGATGTCCGTTCCCACGATGCAGGCGTAGTAGGCTGTGACCAGCACCATGCCGAGCTGGGGTGTCTGGGTCAGGATTTCGGCTGGTATCCCCTTGAGAAGCGGACCCGGCTGGAGGTCACGCAGCAGGGGGATATGACTCGGTAACCAGCCGAGTAGCAGGAAGGCCAGAAGGCTGGAGGTCGCATCCGCCGTGGTCGCGAGAGCGGGGGCCCCCGTCGTGGACGTGTCAAGTCCGCTGCTCGACCAGCGGTTACCGCGCCACACCACGGCACAGGCGATCGCCAGGATACCCAGACTCAGGAAGGGCAGATGCCAGCGGGTCCCGAGCCAGGGTGTCAGGACCAGGATGGCCACCGAGAGCGCCAGCACCGTCCGGCGCGCCGGATGTACGCCCCGGGCCTCGAGCATCGTGAAGAGTTCGCGATTGCCCAGCACCGAGACCGGCACGAGCATGAGCGCGACGACCCATCCGGGGCTTGCCACGATCGCCCCGACGCCGGCGATCGCCACCAGCGAACTCACGACACGCGAGAGGAAGAGCGGCCGTTGCCAGAAGCGTTCACGCTCGGCGCGATCAACCTCGGCCATCGTTCTCGTCCTCGTGGCATGCGGGGATCGGGCAGATCCACAGGTGCAGCGTGTCATCCGGGGCCACGCGCGAGCGGATCACGCGCCACTGGTCCGGGCTATCGGCCGGGGCGGTCAACTCACCCGCGCGTGGCGCAACGACGGGCCAGAGGACGGGCCTCGCGTGAGGCAAGTCCTCGAGCACCTCTTTCAGTCGCCAGCCCAGCCAGGTCGAGAGGCTCACACCTCCAGGATCTCACTTTCCTTGGCTGCCAGGAGCTTGTCGATCTCGCTGACGAACTGGTCCGTCAGCTTCTGGATCTGCTCCTGGAGCCGCTTGGAATCGTCCTGGGTGATCTCGCTTTTCTTCTCGGCACTCTTGATGCGATCCTGCTCATCCCGACGGACGTTCCGGATGGCGACCTTGCCTTCTTCGGATTCCTTCTTGGCCAGCTTGACGAGTTCCTTGCGGCGCTCTTCGGTCGGCAACGGAAAGACGATCCGGATCACCTGACCGTCGTTGCTGGGGGTCAGTCCGAGGTCGCTCTTGAGAATCGCCTTTTCGATGAGCCCCATGCTGGACCGATCATACGGCTGGATCATGAGCGTGCGAGCATCCGGGGACGAGATGTTCGCCAGCGACTTGATCGCGGACATCGTTCCGTAATACTCGACCTCGACACGGTCGAGGATGGCGGGGGTGGCCCGGCCGGTACGGATGGCCGCGAATTCCTGCTGGACGCGGGCGACGGCCTTCTGCATCTTTTCGCGCGTCTGGGGGATGAGCGTATCAAGCATGGGTGGGAACTCCTCCGACGACCGTTCCAACCGGCTCACCGCGCAGCGCTCGCTCGATGTTGCCAGGGACGTTCAGGTTGAACACGATGATGGGCAGGTCGGATTCCTTGCAGAGCGAGATGGCGGTGGCGTCCATGACCTTGAGTTCCTTGCTGAGGACGTCCATGTAGGTCAGGTGGTCGAAACGTCGGGCCGACGGGTTCCGGACCGGATCGGCCTCGTAGATCCCATCAACCTTCGTGGCCTTCAGCAGGACATCGGCACCGATTTCCAGGGCCCTGAGGCTCGCGGCGGTGTCGGTGGTGAAGTAGGGGTTGCCGGTTCCGGCCGCGAAAATAACCACACGCCCCTTTTCGAGGTGACGGACGGCGCGGCGGCGGATGAACGGTTCGGCTACCTCGCGCATCTCGATGGCCGACTGCACGCGAGTCTGGACCCCGGCCTTCTCGAGGCCATCCTGGAGGGCCAGAGAGTTCATGACGGTTGCCAGCATGCCCGAGTAATCCGCTGTGGATCGGTCCATGCCCTTGGCACTTCCCGCGAGGCCCCGGAAGATGTTGCCACCTCCCACGACGAGTGCCACCTCGATTCCCAGATCGACGAGCGATTTGACTTCGAGTGCTATCTGGTGGACGACGGCCGGGTCGATGCCATACCCTTGAGCGCCCATGAGCGCTTCGCCGCTGAGTTTGAGCAGGATTCGCTTGTATTTGATCGAACTCGGCACGTGAGCCTCCTGAAAGACGCGGCTCGACTCCGTTCCGGGAGTCGAGCCGCGCGCGTCGCTAGCCTTACCGGCCCATCTGGGCCATGACCTCGGCGGCGAAGTCATCCTGACGCTTCTCGAGGCCCTCCCCGAGGACGAACTTCGTGAAGCGGACGACCTGCATCGACACGCCGAGTGCCTTGGCGCGCGTGTCCATCATGCTCTGGACCGAGGTGCCGGGCTCCTTGATGAACGCCTGCTCGAGCAAGCAAACCTGCTCGAAGTACTTGTTCAGACGGCCTTCGACGATCTTGGGGCGGACGGCCTCGGGCTTCGTCTTGATCTCGTCCTGCTCGGACAGGATGCGGCGCTCGGCCTCGATCTGTTCGGCAGGGACGTCCTGGCGTGAGACGACCGTGGGGTTCGATGCGGCAACCTGCATGGCCAGATCCCGGGCCAGTTCCTGGGCTGCAGCCTCGGTTGCGACGTCCTTGTCGGTCTTGAGTTCGACGAGCACGCCGATCTTGCCGCCGAGGTGAATGTAGGTGCCGACCAGACCGGTCTCGGTCGTCTCGTAGCGGCAGAAGCGACGCAGGTCGAGCTTCTCGCCGATCTTGGCCACGCGCGCGTTGAGCGCGGCATCGAGCGTCATGGTCGTGTCTTCCACGAATGCCTGCTCGAGAAGTTCGGCGCCCGTACCGGTCTCGGCCTTCGACTGCTCGAGGACCTGACGCGCGAAGCTCTTGGCGAACGCCTGGAATTCCTCGTTACGCGCCACGAAGTCGGTCTCGCAGTTGACCTCGACGAGCGCGGCCGAGTGACCGTCGGCTGCCACGAGTCCGGCGATCGTCCCCTCGCTGGCGATGCGGCCTGCCTTCTTCGCGGCGGCGGCGAGACCCTTCTTGCGAAGCAACTCGATCGCCTTTTCCATGTCGGCGCCACACTCTGCAAGGGCCTTCTTGCAATCCATCATGCCTGCGCCGGTTTTCTCGCGAAGTTCCTTCACGAGCGCTGCCGAGATCTCCACTTGTCCTCCTTCGAGACGTGCACCGTGGTTGGTTTCCCAATCGCCTTCATTATACGCCATCGAGCGCGATCGGGGGGGATGCGCGAGGGGCGCCCACCGCAGGTGGGCGCCCCTCGAACCGGATGGAGATGGCCTCAGAGCGAGACGGCTTCGAGCTGCTCGGCCTTGGGGCTTTCGTGCTGGACGCCCTGACGACCCTCGAGGATGGCATCCGCGATCTTGGCCGTGATGACCTTGATCGAGCGGATGGCGTCGTCGTTGCCGGGGATGATGTAGTCCACCTCATCAGGATCGCAGTTCGTATCGACCACGGCGACGATGGGGATCTTCAGCTTGCGAGCTTCCCGGATGGCCAGGTGTTCCTTCTTGGTGTCGACGATGAAGACCATGTCGGGGCGGCGGTTGGGCAGGTTCTTGATACCGCCGAGGATCTGCTCGAGCTTCAGGATTTCCTTGTCGAGCTGGGCGGCCTCCTTCTTGGGGAGCCGCGCGAAGGTGCCATCGGCCTTCATCTGCTCGAGTTCCTTGAGGCGGGCAATCCGCTTCTTGATGGTCTCGAAGTTGGTGAGCATGCCGCCCAGCCAGCGCTTGTTCACATGGAACTGGTTGCAGCGGTCGGCCTCTTCGCGGATGATGGCCTGCGCCTGCTTCTTGGTGCCGACGAAGCAGATGTTCTTGCCCTGGGCGGCCATCTCACGGACGAACGTGTAGGCTCTGTCCAGGTGACGCGAGGTCTGCTGGAGGTCGATGATGTAGATGCCGTTGCGCTCGGCGTGGATGTACGGGCGCATCTTCGGATTCCAGCGACGGGTCTGGTGGCCGAAGTGGACGCCTGCTTCGAGCAGGTCTTTCATGGGTGCGACTGGCATGGTCTTGAGCTCCTGAGCTGGTCAGGACGACACGGGGTCGTCGGGGTTGATCCGCCGCGGGGCACCGTTCATCGAGGATTTCCGTTTACCGGACCCCCCTCGGGCTGCCCTGCGTGTGACGTATCCCGTCTGCAGACGGGTTTCAAATCGTACCATCGTCCGTCGATTGCCATCAAGTCCGTGATCCTTGACCTTGCGAGGGCTTCTCCCTTGCCTTATCCTGAGCCGAACGAGGGGGGGAATGCGCAATGCCCGTGGTCCAGACCATCCTGTTCGAGGGAGTCGAGGTGGACATCGCCACCCGCAAGTCGATGTTCATCCATCCCATCCACCGCGTCATGGCCAGCGAGTTTCCCGCCTACGCCTCGGTCACGGCGTTGACGTCCATCTTCGATGCGCCCGCCGGGACTTACCAGTGTCGACACCATCTGCTGTCGGATGACCGGAAGCAGGTCATCGTCAGCATGCAGCACGAACCCATCCAGCTCGACGTGGCAGGCGGGGGCCTCGGCTTCCAGTCGACCTTCGAGAACGTCAAGCTTGCCGCACCCTGCCGCCTCTGGATCCGGACCGAGGTGCTCCCGGTTGGCAAGAACGCCGATCCCTCGCTCAAGCCTTTCGACGTGGTTCTGCGGGTCGAAGGGGTCAAGTCCGGAACCCCTCGTCTCAAGCTGCAGGCCTGACCTCGTGGGGCGTGCAATATTTAACCCAATCTTGTTGGCTCAGGGCTGCGGCCCGGTCCCCGCGCTGGGTACATCCATGATGGAACATTCCGCTCGTAGCGCGCCGCAAGCGGCGCAAGGGGTGAACATGCTAGCCCCCGTGACCTGCATCGCTCGGAAGGTTCGCAGATCGCCTGCGAGCCCTCGCTTCGAGACATTCCGTTCGTCATCCGTCACAGATTCCAGGCTCCGGTTTGCGTCACCATGACCCATCACGGACAACGATCCACGTGGATGATGCAAGAGCCTTCAGAACCGAAGCCGCACGAGGAGGGTGACATGGGCAGCAGCCGGCTGATCATCGATGGCGGGATTCCGCTTCGCGGAGTGATTCCCGTCAGCGGGGCCAAGAATTCGGCCCTGCCCATCCTGGCAGCCACCTTGCTGTCCACGGCAGATTGTTACATCTCGAACGTGCCCGAACTGACGGACGTGCATCTCATCGCAGACGTGTTGCGTACGCTGGGGGTCGACGTCGAGGCGATGGGGCCGCAGGCGTGGCGCATCAACGGGGCCGGCCTCTGCAACCACACGGCCCCCTATGAACTCGTGACGAAGATGCGAGCAGCGTTCTTTGCGATCGGGCCCATCCTGGCCCGCCTCGGACGGGCGCGCATTCCGCTTCCGGGTGGGTGCACCATCGGCTCGAGGCCCGTCGATCTCCATCTCAAAGGCCTTCGTTCCCTGGGTGCCAAGGTCACGATCGAGCACGGGTACGTCGAGGCTCATGCAGACAAGCTCGTCGGCGGTAACATCTATCTCGACTTCCCGAGCGTCGGTGCAACCGAGACCCTCATGATGGCCGCGTGTCTTGCCGAGGGGACCACCGTCATCGAGAACTGTGCCCAGGAGCCTGAGATTGTCGACCTTGCCGACTTCCTCAATACCCTCGGGGCGCGGGTAACGGGTGCAGGCAGCCAGTCGATCGTCATCGAAGGCGTGCCATCGCTCGGTGGTGGTCATCATCGCATCATCCCCGATCGCATCGAGGCCGGGACGTTCATGGTGGCTGCGGCCATCACCCGCGGCGACCTCGTCATCGAAGGTGTTCGTCTCGATCATCTTCAGGCCGTCGTCGCCAAGCTCGTCGAAGCCGGCGTCTCGATCACCCCGGTCGGTGAACATGCTGTGCGCGTGCACGTCGAGGGGGCCCTGAAGCCCGTCGATGTTCGGACGATGCCCTATCCGGGCTTCCCGACCGACATGCAGGCCCAGATGATGACCTTCCTCGCGACCGTTCCGGGGACGTCCGTCGTCTCGGAAATGGTCTTCGAGAATCGTTTCCTGCACGTTGACGAACTCATCCGCATGGGGGCCCACATCAAGACCGAGGGCAATGTCGCCGTCGTTCAAGGTGTGCCGACCCTTACCGGTGCTCCCGTGAAGGCCACCGACCTCCGGGCGGGGGCGGCCATGATCCTGGCAGGAATGGTGGCCCGGGGTGCAACCCACGTGGGTAACCTGGGGCACATCGACCGGGGATACGAGCGCATCGAGGATAAGTTGGTGGCAGTGGGTGCCCGCGTGCACCGGGTCGAACGTTCCGAGACCGTCCTGTCCGTCCTTCCCTAGATGCCTGGTCTGCGTGTCCTGGCCAGCGCGTTTGCGCTGGCCTTGCTCGTGTTTCCCGCTGCTCGCGGGGCCTTTTCCGCCCCCGATGGTTCTCCTTCTCCCTCGGGTCGGGACGTCGAGACGTCTTCCACCGCGATGGTGGCCACGCCCTCCGAGTCGATCTCGCGTCCTCTTGCTTCTCCGGGGGCCGAAGGGGCAAGCTCGTCCTGGACGGTCCAGGCCACTCGCGATCTGGACCCCGGTCTTTCCCTGACGACGTGGATCCGTGCCGAGCCGCGTCCAGGGCGAGTCTGGGTGGTTGAATGGGATCCCGCGTCATCCTCGCTCGAACCCCGCCCCATCGTGCCGCCCAGGCGCGGAGGGGGGGGGCGAGGACTGGCTACCGTGAGTCGCCTGGCCCGTGATGCCGGTGCACGGGTGGCCATCAATGCCACCTACTTCGGGGGGCGGGGTCAGAGTCTCGGTCTGGTCCGGGTCGACGGGGACATCCTTTCGGGTCCCCTCCTGGGCCGTACGGCGATCGCCTTCGGGGGCGGCGCCAAGGTTCCGGCCATCGGTCGGGTGGCCTTCGGGGGCTCCATCCTGTTGCCCGATGGCGCCACCCTGGCCGTGGATGGTCTCAATCAGCCGCGCTCGAACGAGCAGGTGGTCGTTTACAACGATCGTCATGGATTCCGCACGGGTACGGCCCCGGCACCCGTGGCCGAGGAATGGGCGATCGATGCCTCGGGCCACGTGGTGGAGCGGGCCAGTGCCGACTGCGCCATCCCGGAGGGGGGGTGGGTCCTCTCGGCCCACGGCCATGCCCTCGAGTATCTGACTCCCCGGCTCACGCTCGGGCAGTCCGTGCGATTCGTCCCGAGCCTGGATCGGCTCCTGTTCCCCTTCCCGCATGCCCTGGGCGGTGGCCCGCGGCTCGTCGTGCAGGGGAGGGTCCAGGTCGGGTCCGTCGAAGAACGCTTCCGGCCCGATGTGGCGCGCTCGATGGCGCCGCGCACGGCCGTCGCGACCACGCGTCGACTGACCTGGCTGCTCGTGGTGGCCGAGGGGCGGGAGGTCGATGCCGTGGGACTATCGCTCGAGGAACTTGCGGCCTTTCTCGTCGAACGCGGGGCCGAGGATGCCCTGAATTTCGACGGAGGGGGCTCCTCCACCCTCGTGGTCGATGACCAGGTCCTGAACCGTCCGACGGACGGACAGGAGCGGCCCGTGGCCAATGCCCTCGGGCTCGTACCCGCCTCGCGTGGCCTGCTCAGTCGGGGTGCGGCAGCTCCGTGAAGGTGATCTCCCGGGCCTCGGTGTCATAGACGACATACACGGGCGGGAACCGGTCGTACAGGAGCTGGGCGGTGTTACCCACGTTGACGATGGTCGGAACGCCTTCCACGAGCTTGACGGGGCGTCCGGTGATGATGGGCCGGAAGGTGGCGACTCGACCCCGTTCGAGGCGGTGCACGAGGCTCCGGTGAGAGTGACCCGCGAAGAGCAGCGGCGTCGTCATATCCCGGAACATCTGCTCGATGGTGAATACGTTGTTCAGCAGTTCGAAGCGGCTCCGCAGCGTCGCGTGTGTCACGGTCGCATCCGCGACGGTGAGGGTATCTGGCAGTTCTCGCAGGTAGCGGATGCTCTCTGGCGAGAGCAGAGCCCGGGTTTCCAGCGTGTGGCGGTGGGCTGCGCGGCTGAAGAAACGCAGGTGCTCCAGTTCGCTCTCTTCGGTGCTGGCACCGTGGTCGTGATTGCCCTTCACGCACCGGATATGAGGACGTTCACGGAAGAGCCGGACGCAGCCCTCGGGATCGTCCCCGTGGACGACCAGATCCCCGGTGCATACCCACGCATCCAGCGACTCTCGTTCGAGCGCTTCCATCACCCGCTGGAGTGGTTCCAGGTCCCCGTGGATGTCTCCGAAGATCCCGATCCGCATCGTCCCGTCCTCGCTCAACAGGCCGATGGTAGCACGGAGCTCCTCCCCGGTGGATCTGCTGCGAGGGGCTCAGAAGGGATTCGCGGTGCCCCCACCCCCGATGCCCGGGGTGCCATTCTGCGTGGGAGCGCCCGTCCGGATGTTGCGCCAGTCGAAGGCACGCAGCATGAGATAGCCGCGGCGGCCCGCGATCACCCCGTTGCCGTCGGGAAGCACGTGGATGGCCAGGAAGTCCCGGGCGAGGTTGTAGGCCTGGGTGCCAGATTCGATCTCGTACGAGATGCCGTTGAAGCGCATCAGGTTGCCATAGACATCCTGCACGGTGCCACCGGCCCAGGTGGAAGGATCCGCGACGCGATTCGGCGAGATCACCGACCCGAGCAGCCAGCCGTTCGTCCCTTCCAGGAGCGCCATGCCGTGCAGGGGCACCTGGTCGAGGTAGCGCGTCGCGCCGCTGGCGGCATCGAGTTCCTTCCAGCTGGACAGGTTGACGAGATCGTTGCTCCGGCCCTCGTACCGCAGGATGAGGCCCTTCTCGACCCCGGCCATGTTCGTCTTGCTGCCGACGGCATAGCCCTGCTGGGCGTTCAGGAAGCAGAGGCCCTCGAGGCGGCTCGAACTCAGCGTGCCGAAGAAGGGAGGCAGGCTCACCCGCTTCCAGCCTGAAGCATCGTGGTGCAGGATGAGCGCATCCGAGCCATCCGAGCCGACGGCCCAGCCGTCACTGCCGAACATCTGGACGGCGTTCAGCACGCCCTTGCCCTGGTAAGTCGTGTCTCGGACCCAGCCCTGGCCGTTCCAGCGAGCGAGGAGCACCTTGCCCTGGCCATCCTGACCGGCGGCCCACGCGGTGGTCTCGTTGACGGCTGATACGGCGTGCAGGCGACCCGCCTGGTTCACGGGGGTGGGGTACCAGGTGCCCTGGCGCCAGGCCATGGCGATGGCCGCCTGGCCCTCGCCCTGCGTACCGACCATCCAGCCGGCGCCGGGACTCGCGAAGTCCATCCCCCGCCAGGTGTAGGAGGCCGGGATCGGGTAGTTCATCGCCTGCCAGGTCCCGTTCATGAACCGGAGCACGGACCCGCCGGCCCCGGCCGCCCAGCCGTCCTGGGGGGTGATGAGGCGCGCCGCGTACAGGTCTGCCACGCTGGGCGACTGAACCTGCTGCCACGTGAACTGGGAGGGCTTGACGATCAGCGTGAGTTCGGCGGTTTGATCGCCGATCCGGGCGCGGATCATCGTCGCCCGCTGTGTCAGGGGCATCAGCGTCCCGGACTCATCGATCGTGGCCGCAGCCGGGTCGCTCAGGGTCCAGCTGACGAGGCGCGGATCCGTGTAGACCTTGCCGTCCGAGCCCGTGATCTGGATGCCGAGGCGGGCGGTCTCGCCGACCATGACCTCCAGGCTGTCGCGACCGAAGGACAGGCGCGTGGCCACGACCCCGGCGGGCAAGGTCGGGCGCAGCATGGCCGCGGGGGGCGTGGTGGTGCGGCGGGTGTCGCCGGTATCGAGAGGCGCGGTCGGAACCCGGCCGCATCCGGTCGTGAACAAGGTCGTGACGACCACGGCTGCGAGCGCGATTCTGGCTGGATGGACCAAACGCATGGAGCCTCCTGCGAACCCGGAACGATTCCTGCCGGAGTTATCGTCCGAGGCCAGATGGTGCTGACGTTAAGATTGCATCAATGACGGGTGGTGTATGGCAACTGTCAAGAGGCGGCGATCCGCCCTGCGTCGCCACGCGGATCGGTAAAGTTCGGTTAAATCTATCTTCCCGTGTTTTGCGACACGGTGAAAGAAGCCTTTTCCGGGTACGCATAGAGGGGTATCCGCGTGACACCCCTCCAAGGAGGCCGACGTGACGATTCGCCAGGTTCAGGCCATCACCTACGCCCCGCCCTCGAGCGCAGGGACCGTTCGCCGGGACGAAGATCCGGCCCAGCAGGAACTCAACTTCCTCCAGATGCTGATCGCCCAGATTTCCAATCAGACTCCCGACAGCACGATGGATCCCACGGCGATCGCCACGCAGTTCTCGCAGATGCAGGCGGCGATCGGTCTGGTCAAGCTGAATGCGGCCAATGCCGTGTACCAGCAGACCTCGGTCGCGAGTGCCCTGCTGGATCGCCCCGTCCGGATCCAGCGTCCGGGTGTCGACATCCGGGATCCCGAGGCGATCGTCGAGGGTTCCGTTTCTGCTGTCGATTTCTCCGGGCCCAGCCCACTCGTCAAGGTGGGAGAGGCGTTCTATCCCTTGCAGTCCGTCGTTTACGTGGGCTCCTGAGCCGACCGAGGAGGTGTCGCCATGTCCGACGTCCGCATCACCGCTCTGAACAGCATCACCGCCATCGATGGATGGCTCAAGGCACTCGCGGGTAATCTCACGGGTTCCACCGTGACCGGCTTCCGTCAGACTCGTGTCCAGTTCGAGGACGTACTGGCCAAGCAGGTGCGCGGCGGTTCGCCCGCCGCAGCCGGGTTGCAGGGCATCAACCCGATCCAGTACAGCGAGGGGGGAACGGCCATCAAGGCCACGCGCACGGACTTCTCGCAGGGGGCCCTCGCGGCATCGCAGCGTCCCACGGACCTGGCGATCCGGGGTAATGGCTTCTTCGTGCTGTCCAGGGTCAAGAATCCGACCTCGGTCGAAGACCTCGTCTTCACCCGTAACGGGTCATTCACGCTCGAGTACGAGGAGGATGCGGAGATTGTCGATGACAACTCGCGACCCCTGCTTGGTCCTGCGAGCGTCGCTGGCCGTCTCAATCTCGTGAGCGCGGATGGGTTTTACGTGATGGGGCTCAACGGGACCTACCAGCCGCCTACGGCCACCGGGCAACCTGGCGTGTCGACCCCCCCTCAGGACAAGCAGGTGCTCAGCGGTCCGGGAGGCAACATTTCCGGTGCCCTCGACCAGTTCAAGGCCTTCTCGTTTCCGATCATCAAGGATTCGAACGGTCGGTTGAACCTCAACGCCGATCTCGTCGGACGGTTGCAGTTCAACCAGAACGGTCTCCTCCTGAATGCGGGAACCCAGGACGTGCCGGAGAGCGCCGGGCTGGACCCGATCACGCGCCAGGAGCGGGATGGGAAATTCTCGATCGGCACCTCGGTCGACCAGGCGACCGGGTTGCTCAAGCTGGACCTCGCCAACAGAGGGAACGTCAACAAGTACGTGGCCCTCGCCGTGTTTGCCAATCCGGAAGGCCTCGATCGTCAGGCCGGTACCTCCTTCACCTGGGGACCTGCCACGGGGAACTTCGCCGTCGGTGTCGCGGGCTTCGATGGTCAGCCCATCGGGGCGACCAACGAGATCGCTGCAGGGAACCTTGAAGCAGCCAACTCGTCGGTCAACACGACACTCCCGGAGCTGACCATCGCTCAGAAGAGCTTCACGGCGCAGGTCAAGATCGTCTCGGTCGGAAACACCCTCATCGACGACGTCAACCAGCTGATCCGGTGAGCCAATCCGCCGGTGGCGGAACCTGGTACGCTGGAGCATGATGAATTCCGACGTCGATCCTCTGCTGATGGGAACCGGCACGGAACAGGACACGTCCCTGTTCCGTGCCCTCTATCATCTCGGTACCCTCGTGGCCGAGCGCAGTGCCGCGCCGCTCGAGCCCGAGGAAGACGACGAGGGGTACGCGCCCACCTTCCCGGAGTTGCCCGTGGCCGCCTGGTCGGTGGTAGGGGTGGAGCCCTGGCCGTTCGCGAAGTTCCTCGAACAGCATGCGGTCGACACCTGGTGGGGTCTTCTGCAGTTCACCGAACAGCCGGGCGGGATGCTCGTCTGCCTCGACCACGCGACGGCCCGGACCCTCGTGGGGCTTCCGGACGGCCAACCGCTCACGGACGAGCATTTCGATGCCGTGGACGAGGTCGTGCGGCGGATCTCGGCGGCCGTGTCGGAAGTGTGGGCGGATATCGTCAGCGATGCCGCCAACCAGCACGGGACCTTTCCCGAGGCGCCCGACCTCGAGGAATTGCGCGAGGTGTTCACGGTCCTCGCGCCGGCCACGACCATGTTCGCCACGTCGTTCCGGATCCGCGTGCCTGCCCGCCCCCTGGGGCGGGTCCACCTGCTCGTCCCCCAGCCGTACCTGACACCCTACGCCGACAGCCTCCAGGCAGCCGCCGAGAACACCTTCGTGCGCGATTCGGGGGAGTCGAGCGATGAGCGGCTCCGGTACCTGGGGGACGTCCCCGTCCCCATCGTGGCCCTGCTCGGGAGAGCCGAGATGACCGTCTCGGACCTGCACGGCCTCGAGGAAGAGGACGTGATCTTGCTCGATCAGGTCGTGTCGGATCCGATCCAGATCCTCGTGGGCGGCGGGGCGCGTCTGATGGGCATGCCGGGCACCGGCCCGGACGGGAGCCGGCGGGCCGTCCAGATCACCCGACTCGGGGACGAGTGACGTGAAAGCCGCCGTCCGTTCGAAGCTTCTCCGGGCGCAGGCCATTCCCCTCTGGGCGGGCCTGGTGCCGATCGCCCTGCTCGTCACCTTCGCCCTGCGGGCCCGCACGGGTCTGCATCCGTACACCCTCGTCCTCGGTTTGATGGTGCTGTTCGGCTTCGTGCTCTCGGTGGCGTACCACCGCTGGTGTGGTCGGAGATGGCCGCGCGTCGTCGTGACGCCCATGGGATTCGGCCCCACGCTCGGGGTCTACGGGTTCCTGTGGTTCTTCTCCTCCCTCCAGATGTGGGGCCTCCAGTCCGGGTACGCCTGGACCCTGTCCCCTGACGGGATGGTCAGTCTGGCGCGCTGGATGAAGGTGGCTGCCCGATGGCTGCTGGGCGCCCGCCTCGAGGCCGATCTACCGCCATGGCCGATGCCTGCGCCCGAGGTGTGGACCGGTTTCTACTGGAACGGCATGCTCTGGGGCGCGCTCGGATACGCATTCCTGTTCGGCCTCGCCGGACTCGGGGCCTCGCTGTTCAGGCGGGAGGCCTTCGACCCGCGGCAGACTCCCTTCGGGGGCTCCGGTTCCTGGCCGATGGTTCGCTGCCTGATGGGGCTCTATTACGGCTTCTCCCTGGGTTTTTACGTCGGCGTGCTCCTGATCGCGGCGGTCGGGCGGTTTCAGTCGTTGCCGGGTCTCGATGCCCTGTCACGCGCCCTCGGCGCCATCCCCGATCCGAATCTCGCGTTCGCCACGGGGCTCGGGGCCTCGGGTTGGTGGTTGGCCGCCTTCGCGCTGGTCACCGGTCGTCCCGATTTCACCATGCGCTTCACCGATCCCCCCGTGCCCGAGCGCGAGCCGGACATGAAGGTCGAGATTCCCCCGCTGCCGAAAACCCCCGCGCCCGATCTCGACATGTCGAGTCTGAAGTACGAGACCGATCAGATGGTGCTGCAGTTCCAGAAGCAACTGGCCCAGCTGTCTCACGAACTCGGTTTCCAGGACGACCTGGGGTCTGCCTCCAGCCTCGTCATCGGGCAATCGCCAGCCGCAGACGATGCGACCGATCCGGCGCCGTCCAGCCTGCCCGTCACCAACGTGATCTCCGCGCGGCGCCCCGATTTCGATGTGGCCTTCGACTCGGCGATGGGGCAGCTCTCGAACGTCTACGTCCAGGTCAGTGCCCAGCTCGGCTCGACCGAGCTGCCCCTGACGGACTGGATGACCCTGACCGAGGGGGCCGTGCTGGAGGTCCCGCGATCCCCTGACAACCTCGTCACCCTCTGCATCAACGGACGACCGGTGGGTCGCGCCCGGGCCGTGGTCCTCGAGGACCACAAGGCGATCCAGGTGCTCTCGCTCAATCCGGATGCCACCCAGCAACTCGGGAGATGACCGCCATGGACCGTCCGGAGAATCGCCAGGGATATTCCGCCATTCGCTTCGGCGCGCTCTCGAACCAGCCTTCGGGTTACCAGGCCTTCCGGGGCTCGCTGGATCTGCTTCGCGACATCAAGTTGCCCATCTCCATCGAGCTGGGGCGTACGAGCTTGCCGCTCAAGCAGGTGCTGCAGCTGATGGAAGGCTCCGTCATCGAGCTCGACCAGCTCGCCGGTGAACCCGTCAACGTCATCGCCTCGGGCAAGATCATCGCCCAGGGAGAGGTGGTCGTCATCGGAAACAACTTCGGCATCAAGATCACCCGCATCTTCCAGAACGAGCTCACCCACACGATCGGATGACCATGGCCACGCACGCCGACCTTGCCACTGCCTCTCTCTCATCCCTGGCAGAACCTTCGTCTGCCTCGTTGAACCTGGCGACCCTGTCGGCGCCCGTGATGGCCCCGGTCGGTGCCGGTGCGGCCACCTGGATGCCGACTCCCGCCCCGTACTCGGTCATGCCCGTCCCCGGATGGAACATGGGGGCTTACCTCGCGCAGGTGGTCCTGCTGCTCGTGGTGGTGGTGGCGGTCGCCTGGATCGGCCTCGTGCTGCAGCGCCGGGCGATGGGCGGAGGATGGATGCCGCGTTCGCGACACGTCCGGGTGGTCGATCGCCTGATGGTCGATCCGCGGCATGCGCTCTGGATCGTGGCAGTGGGCAAGCGGCACTGGCTCGCCGGTACGGGGGAACAGGGCTGGCAGTTGCTCTCCGAGGTCTCGGCGACGGACCTGGACACCACGTTCGAGGGCATGGTCGAGACGGCCTCTCCCGAGGGGCTGGGGCGCCGATGGTGGCACCGCTGGGTCGGGATGGTCTGGTGGGGCCTCGCGGCGATCGCCGTGCTCGCCTGCCTCGCTGATCCCGCCATGGCCCAGGCGGCACCAGGAGGGACCGGTTACACGCCCCTGCTGACCAATCCCTTCACGGCCTTCGATCTGCGCGAGCCCCTGAACACGCCCAACATGACCACGCCGGTCATGCTGATCCTCCTGCTGGCCGTCGGCACCATCCTGCCCTTCCTGGTCATCATGACCACCTCGTTCATCCGCACGACGGTGGTCCTGGGCTTCCTCCGGCAGGCCCTGGGCACGCAGAGCATCCCCCCCAACCCCGTGATGCTCGGACTTTCCCTGTTCCTCGCGATGTACACGATGGCGCCCGTCTGGCAGACGATCGACCAGACGGCCCTGCAACCCTTCCTCGCGCGAACCATCTCGCAACCCGTCATGCTGGACCGCGCCCAGCGCCCGCTCAAGGAGTTCATGCTCCGCCAGACGGCGCAGCCGGAGCTCGCCTTCTTCACCCAGCTCGCCCGGGCTCCGCTGCCGGCCGCCCCGCAGGACGTGCCCCTGCATGTCGTCATTCCGGCCTTCATGGTCTCGGAGCTCACCACGGCCTTCAAGATCGGGTTCATGGTTTACATCCCGTTCATCGTGATCGACCTGGTGGTCTCGAACGTCCTGCTGGCGCTCGGGATGAGTTCGTTGCCCCCGCAGATGATCTCCAACGCGTTCAAGCTGCTGATCTTCACCCTGGCCAACGGATGGCATCTCATCATGGCGGCCATCGTCCAGAGTTTCCGGTGACGCGATGAGTGACAACACCGTCATCCAGGTCACGTCCCAGGCCATCATCATGGTCCTGCTCCTGAGCGGCCCGATGCTGATCGTCAGCCTGGTGGTCGGCTTCATCGTCGCCCTGCTCCAGACGGTCACGAGCATCCAGGAACAGACGCTCAGCTTCGTGCCCAAGGCCGTGGCGGTGTTCGGGTCGATCATCCTGCTCGGGCCATGGTTGCTCGCCACCATGGTGGGTTTCCTGAGCAACCTCTGGGCCAGCATTCCCTCCATGCTCGGAGTCCGGTAGCCCCGCCATGGACGGTATGGATGCCTCGCTCCGGTTCGGACTCGCCGTCGCGAGCTGGATTCCGCCCTTCTTGCTGATCCTGGCGCGCTGCATCGGCCTGACGCTCCAGGGGCCGGTCGTGGGCAGTCGCGCCGTTCCCGCGCTCGGACGGATGGGCGTGGCCTTCTCTCTGGCCCTGGTGTATTTCGGCAGCCTCACGGCCCTGCCGATGGTGCCTCGCAGCTTCCTGGGCTTCGTCGTCGTGCTCATCGGGGAGCTGCTGTTCGGTCTGCTCATGGGCTTCGTGGGCTCGATCCTGCACTTCGCGATCCAGGGCGCCGGTGACTTCGCGGCCCAGGCCTCGGGCCTCACCATGATCAGCACCATGAACCCGATGATCCGGACCAACTCCACGCCCATCGGCCAGATCCTGTACTACGTGGGGCTGGCGCTCTTCTGCAGTCTGGGGGCCCACCTGCTGTTCCTGGGTGGTTTTTTCCAGTCGTTCGCCCTGGTGCCCATCGGCGGCTTCTTCCTGAATACGGGGGCCTGGGAGACGGTCCTGCAGGCCACGGGGGCCCTGCTCGGCATCGTCCTCCAGCTCGCGATGCCCAACCTCATGGTGGTGCTGCTCGTGGACGTCACCCTCGGGCTCATCAACCGCACCACGCCACAGGCCCAGAACCTGCTCGATTTCGTCCAGACCATCAAGCCCGGCATCGGCCTGCTCATCGTGAGCCTCATGATTCCCAACGTGGTCGCCTCGATTCATGGCCTCACGGAGCACATGATCCAGGATCTGCATCGCGTGGTGGCCACCCAGCGGCGCTGAAAACAACGCTGGGCATTCCCGGCTCCGGGTGTTATGATAATCCTGGCTTTACCTGGTCTTAAGGAAGGTGGGCGTCATGTTCCGGGTCATCACGGATCGTCTGTTCACCGCGGTGCCACTGCAACCGCCCGGCTGTCGGTGCGGCAATCCCGCGATCGACGAGGAAGCCTGCCACGTCTGCGAACAGATGGTCTGCGCCTCCTGTGCGGCATTCATCGACCCGCGTTCACGGCGTCAGGAACGCCCCAGTCACCTGCTGGCGCGCGGCATCACCCGGAATTTCCTGGCTCATCACGCCTGTCTGGGCGATACCAGCCCCCGCATGACGTCCATGCTCGAGACGCGGGATGTTCCGCACCTGGTCCGGATCCTCCGGCAGCAGACCGGCGCCACGGAGGCAGGTAGGCCGCTCCGGGGTGCCCGATCCGCCGTCCAGGTTGACCGACTTCAGCGCGTCGCGCCCGCGTTCGTGCGGATCAGCAGGGACTGACCCGACATCTGGATCGGCTTCGGCAGGTCCAGCAGATCGAGCATCGTGGGGGCGATGTCCGACAGCAGGCCGCTCTTGAGCCGCCGGTCATGCCCCGCACCCACCAGGATGAGCGGGACCGGGTTGAGCGTGTGGGCCGTGTGGATGCCACCCGTCTCGGGGTCGAGCATCATCTCGGCGTTGCCGTGGTCGGCCGTGATGAGGGCCTGTCCGCCTTGGGCCTCGATGGCCCCGATGACCTTGCCGAGGCAGATGTCCAGCGCCTCGATCGCCTTGATCGTGGCCTCGTAATCGCCCGTGTGGCCCACCATGTCCGCGTTGGCGAAGTTCATGATGTACACGTCCGATCGCCCCTCGCGGATCCACGAGACGGCCGTATCGGCCACCTCGAAGGCGCTCATCTCGGGCTTCTGGTCGTAGGTCGCGACCTTCGGGCTGGGAATCAAGACCCGTTCCTCGCCGGCGAAGGGTTTCTCGACCCCGCCATTGAAGAAGAACGTGACGTGGGCGTACTTCTCGGTCTCGGCCGTCCGGAGCTGCCGCAGGCCGGCATCCGCGAGCACGGGCGAGAGGATCCGGTCGAGCGATTGCGGAGCGAAGGCCAGAGGCAGTCCGAAGCTCGCATCGTACTGGGTCATGCAGACGACGTGCAGTCCCTCGCGGAAGTTCGGGCGCTCGAAAGCGGTGAAGTCGCGGTCGATGAGCGTCCGGGTGATCTCGCGGGCACGGTCGGGGCGGTAGTTGAACCCGATCACGACATCGTCCGGGCGGATGACGCCGTCGGGTTCGACCAACGTCGGCAGGATGAACTCGTCGGACTCGTCGCGGCCATAGGCCAGGCGAACGGCCTCGGTGGCCGTCGGGGCATGGTGGGCCGCCACGCCGTCCACCATGGCACGGTAGGCTTTCTCGACGCGCTCCCAGCGGTTGTCGCGGTCCATGGCATAGTAGCGGCCGGACACCGTCGCCACGTGACCGTATTCGAGGGTAGCCAGGTCGCGTTCGAGGCTCGCGAGGTAGCCGTCTGCCGAGCGCGGGGGCGTGTCACGGCCGTCCGTGATGGCGTGGATGAAGGTGCGGGGCACCTCCTGCTGCTTCGCGAGCTTCAGGAGGGCGATCGCATGCTCCTGCATGGCGTGGACGCCGCCATCCGAGCATAGCCCGACCAGGTGCAGGCGCGAGCCCCGCTTGCGCGCCGTCGTGCAGGCCTCGACGAACACGGGATTCGTGAAGAAATCCCCGTCGTGGATGGCCTTGTTGATGCGGACGAGGTCCTGGTAGACCACGCGGCCCGCGCCGATGTTCGTGTGGCCGACCTCCGAGTTGCCCATCTGACCGGGTGGCAGTCCCACCGCTTCCCCGGAGGTCGGGATGGGCACCCAGGGGTACTGCTTCGTGAACCGGTCCCAGTTGGGCTTGCGAGCTGCGGCGATCGCGTTGCCCGCCGTGCCGGGGTTCAACCCCCAGCCATCGAGGATGATGAGGGCGAGCGGGGGACGACGGGCCATGGGACCTCCTGTCGGGGAACGTCTCGAAAGGGCCGGAACGGCAGGTTTCAGGCCAGCGCGCGGAACGCGACCAGCTGCGTGAAGCTGGCCGGATCGAGGCTCGCACCGCCCACGAGGGCGCCGTCGATCTCGGGCTGGGCCATCTGGGAGGCGATGGTGCCGGGCTTCACCGAGCCGCCGTAGAGGATGCGTACGCGAGACGCGGCCTCCTCGCTGGCGCTGCGGGCGATCGCCTTGCGGATGAGGCCGCAGACCCGGCTGGCCTCGCCCGCGTCACAGGTCTTGCCCGTGCCGATCGCCCAGACGGGCTCGTAGGCGAACACGCACTGCGCCACCAGATCCGGTGAGAGGTTCAGCAAGGCCCGCTGCGTCTGGACCGTCACGACGTTGTCCGTGAGCTCGGCCTCGCGCTCCTCGAGCGTCTCGCCGACGCAGATGATCGGCGTGAGCTGCCACTGCAACGCGGCCGTGGCCTTCTTGTTGACGCTACCGTCCGTCTCGTGGAACATCTGGCGACGCTCCGAGTGGCCCAGCACGACGTAGGTCGCACCGGCCTCGCGCAGCATGACGGGGCTGATCTCGCCCGTGTAGGCGCCCTCGTCGAGCCAGTGCATGTTCTGCGCTCCGACCTTGACCTGGCTGCCTTCGAGGGCATGGGCCAGCGTGGCGATCGCCGTGGCAGGGGGGCAGATCACGACTTCCGGGTCGGTCGAGCCGAGCACCTCGGGACCGAGCCCCTTCACGAAGGCCAGAGCCTCCGCGCCGGTCTTGAACATCTTCCAGTTGCCCGCGATGAGCGGCGTGCGTGCGGTCATGGTCAGGCCTCCTGCAGGCAGGCGACGCCGGGCAGTTCGAGACCCTCGAGGAACTCGAGGCTCGCGCCGCCGCCGGTCGAGACGTGCGAGAACCGGTCGCCGAGCCCGAACAGCTCGACGGCCGCCACCGAGTCACCCCCGCCCACGAGGGTGGTGGCCCCGGCGTCGGTGCGGGCGGCGATCGCCTCGCCCACGGCCCGCGTCCCGGCCGCGAAGGCGGGATTCTCGAACACGCCCATCGGCCCGTTCCAGAGGATGGTCCGGGCACCGGCCAGCTCGTCCGAGACGAGCTTCACCGTCTCGGGGCCGACGTCGAGGCCCATGAACCCGGCGGGCATCGCATCCGCCGCCACCGTCGCCGAGGCCTCGGTGGCCTTGAACTCGGAGGCCACGACGATGTCCACGGGCAGGACGATGCGCGTCCCGCGCGATTCGGCCTCGGCCAGCAGTTCCCGGGCCAGCTCGATGCGGTCGGCCTCGACGAGCGAGGTGCCGACCTCGAGGCCCTTCGCGGCCAGGAAGGTGAAGATCATGCCGCCCCCGATGACGAGGGCGTCCGCCTTGCCGAGCAGGTTGCGGATGACGCCGATCTTGCTGGAGACCTTCGAGCCGCCCAGCACGACCACGAAGGGCCGTTCGGGAGCCTCGAGGGCGTCCCCGAGCATGCGGATCTCCTTCTCGAGCAGGAAGCCCGCGACGGCGGGCAGGTAGGCGGCCACGCCGGCGGTGCTGGCGTGGGCCCGGTGGGCCGTGCCGAAGGCATCATTGACGTAGAGGTCGGCGAGCCCGGCCAGCGCCTTCGCGAAGGCCGGGTCGTTCTTCTCCTCTTCCGGATGGAAGCGGATGTTCTCGAGCAGGAGCACGTCCCCGTCCGCGAGTCCCGAGACCAGGGCCTCGACCTCGGCCCCGATGGCGTCGGGTGCGAGGGCCACGGTCTTCCCGAGCAGCTCACCCAGCCGCGCGGCCACGGGGGCCAGCGTCAGGGCGGGCGTCACGCCCTTCGGACGACCGAGGTGCGACGTGAGGATCACGCGTGCACCGGCCTTCACGAGGGTCTCGAGCGTGGGCAGGGTGGCCCGGATGCGCGTGTCGTCCGTGATGGTCGACCCCTCGAGCGGGACGTTGAGGTCGGCCCGGACGAGGACGCGCTTGCCGCGGAGGTCCCCCTCGCCGAGGTCGGTGAGGGAGCGCTTGCGGCTGCGAACGGGGGTGGTGCTCGTGGTCATGGCGCTAGCCCACCGCGACGGGGAGCTGCTTGCCGACCATCACGGCCAGGTCGACGACGCGGTTCGAGTAGCCCCACTCGTTGTCGTACCAGGCGACGACCTTCACGAAGCGATCGCCCTGCATCATCGTGCTGGCGGCATCGACGATGGAGGAGTTCGGGTTGCCCGTGAAGTCGATGCTGACGAGCTCCTCGTCGGTGTAGGCCAGGATGCCCGAGAGCGTGCCCTCGGCAGCTTCCTTGAGCGCGGCGTTGATCTCGGCAGCCGTGGCGGGCTTCGCGAGCGTGGCCGTCAGGTCGACGACCGAGACGTCCGGCGTCGGGACCCGCATCGCCATGCCGTTGATCTTGCCCTTGAGCTCGGGCAGCACCAGCGCGACGGCCTTCGCGGCACCCGTGGTGGTCGGGATGATGCTCATCGCCCCGGCGCGGGCGCGGCGCAGGTCCTTGTGCGGCATGTCGAGGAGCTGCTGGTCGTTGGTGTAGGCGTGGACGGTGGTCATCAGGCCCGATTCGATGCCCCACTTCTCGTGGAGGATCTTGGCGACGGGGGCCAGGCAGTTCGTCGTGCACGAGGCGTTCGAGAGCACGTGGTGCTTGGCGGCATCGTAGGAACCGTCGTTGACGCCCATGACGATGGTGATGTCCTCGTTCTTGGCCGGGGCCGAGATGATGACCTTGTGGGCACCGGCGGCGAGGTGCGCCTTGGCCTGCTCACCGTCCGTGAAGCGGCCCGTCGACTCGACGACGATCTCGGCACCCCAGGCCTTCCAGGGGATCAGCGAGGGATCCTTCTGGGCCGAGACGGGGATGCGCTTCCCGTCGATGATCAGGGCGTCGGCCTCGTACGAGATCTCGCCGTCGAAGATCCCGTGGACCGAATCGTACTTGAACAGGTGGGCGAGGGTCTTGGCGTCGGTCAGATCATTGATCCCGACGAACTCGACGGCCGGGTTCTTGAGCCCGATCCGGAGCACCTGGCGACCGATGCGCCCGAACCCGTTGATTCCGATCTTGATTCCCATGCGTGAGCAAACCTCCTCGTGACGGCGGATGAACCCCTTGTAATCTACGCCCGGCCCCTCCGGGGGTCAAGCGAGCCTCCTGACGGGACGACCGGGGCCGTCATGGCCTAAAATGCGGGAGCTGTGCCGGCGACGAGGTTCGATGGGGAACGGGGTTCGAGCATGAACAAGGTTTGCGTCTTCTGCGGGTCGATGTCGGGGCGGATTCCCGCGTATCAGGCGGCTGCGGCGGCCACCGGGGCGAGTCTGGCCCGCAGGGGCCTCGGGCTGGTGTACGGGGGCGGGGGCGTCGGGCTCATGGGCGCCGTCGCGCAGAGCACGCTCGACGCCGGTGGGCTCGTCACGGGTGTCATCCCCCGGGCCCTGCTGGAGGCCGAGATGGCGCTTCCGGGTCTGCTGGACCTGCACGTGGTCGAGACCATGCACCAGCGCAAGGCCCGGATGGCCGACCTGGCCGATGGCTTCGTGGGCTTGCCCGGCGGCCTCGGGACCTTCGAGGAGATGTTCGAGGTGCTCACCTGGTCGCAACTCGACTTCCACCGCAAGCCGGTGGGGTTGCTGAACGTCGAGGGTTATTTCGATCCGTTCATCAGCATGGTCGACCGGGCGATCGCCGAGGGGTTCATGCCCCCCTCGCACCGGGACCTCCTGATCGTCGAGCGGGACCCCGAAAGCTTGCTCGACGCGATGCTGACCTACCAGCGCCCGGTGCTCGAACGCAAGTGGACGGCTCCTCCGGGGCCCTGAGATGGAGCGGGTGAGGTCAGCCCGGCGGGCTCGAGGTGTCGCCTTCTCGCCGGTAGAACGTCAGTTCACTCTCGCCGTGGCGGTAATGCCGGTGGCGCACGAGGGTCCCGACCCGCTCGGGTAGCGTTTCCCCGCGGCCGTGCTCGGCCATCACCCAGTGCGGCCCGGTCCCGGCCCCGGGTTGCAGCGCCGCCAGGAAGCGTTCCCAGTCGAGCGTGCGATAGGGTGGGTCCACCAGCACCCCGTCGCAGGGCGTCTCGAGCAATCGCGGCAAGGCCGTCCAGACGTCCTCGCGGACGAGGCGGGCCCGGTCTCCGGCTCCGAGCGCCCGGATGTTGCGCTCGACGATGGCCTGGGCAGCGGGCGCCCGTTCGACGAGCACGGCCTCGATCGCCCCCCGTGACAGCGCCTCGAGCCCGAGGGCTCCCGTCCCCGCGAAGCAGTCGAGCACGCGGGCGTCCACGACGCGGGGCCCGAGCGCGTTGAACAGGGCCTGCCGCAAGCGGGCAGCCGTCGGCCGGGTGGCGTCACCCGGAACGCTCTCGAGCTTGCGCCCGCGCCACGTGCCTCCTTCGATTCGAAGCATCAGCTCACCCCCAGGAAGCCGAGGTTGGTCCGGAAATGCCGGAACAGGGCCGCGCGCAGCGCCGGGTGGCGCTGGAGGCCCTCGTCCTGCTCGATGACCTTCCAGGCCAGCTTGCGGGCCTTCTCGAGCAGGGCCGTGTCCCGCGTGATGTCCGCCAGCACGAAGTCGGGCAGGCCGCTCTGGCGCGTGCCCAGGAACTCGCCGGGCCCGCGCAGGCGCAGATCCTGCTCGGCGATGACGAAGCCGTCCTGCGTGGCCGTCATGACCTCCATGCGCTGCCGGGTCGCCTCGGTCTGCGTCGCCGTGACGAGCACGCAGTAGGCCTGGTCGCCGCCGCGGCCCACGCGCCCGCGCAGCTGGTGCAGCTGACTCAGACCGAAGCGCTCGGCGTTCTCGATGACCATGACCGTCGCGTTGGGCACGTCCACGCCCACCTCGATGACCGTCGTCGAGACCAGGATGTCCAGCTCGTGCCGCCGGAAGGCCTGCACGATGCTTTCCTTCTCGACGGGGTCCATCTGGCCGTGCAGGAGGCCCACCCGCCAGTCGAAGAAGACCTCGCGCGCCAGCGTCTCGGCCTCCTCGGTGGCCGAGCGCACGCGCTCGAGTTCCTCGGACGACTCGATCAGCGGGAAGACGACGTAGGCCTGGTGGCCCTTCTCGAGCTCGGTGCGGACGAGGTTCCAGGCGTCCTTGCGCTGCCGCTGGCCGATCCAGCTCGTCACGATGGGTTTGCGCCCCGGGGGCAGCTCGTCGATGACCGACACGTCGAGGTCTCCGTGCAACGTGAGGGCGAGCGTGCGCGGGATGGGAGTCGCCGTCATGGTGAGCACCTCCGGGTGCAGGCCCTTGGCGCGCAGCTGGGCGCGCTGCTTCACGCCGAAGCGGTGCTGCTCGTCGATGACGACCAGGCCCAGGTTTTGGAAGCTCACGCTGTCCTGGATGAGCGCGTGGGTGCCCACCAGCAGCGGAATGGTCCCGTCGGCGACGCCCGCGAGCACGGGGGCGCGCTCGCGCTTGCCGTGCTTGCCCAGCAGGGAGGCGACGGGGATGCCCATCGGGGCGAGCCATTCCTGGAACTTGCGGAAGTGCTGCTCGGCGAGGATCTCGGTGGGGGCCATCAGGGCGCCCTGGAAGCCGTTCTCCACGGCGACCAGCAGCGTCAGCAGGGCGACGACGGTCTTGCCCGAGCCGACGTCGCCCTGCACGAGGCGGTTCATGGGCTCGGGGCGGGCAAGGTCCTGGACGATCTCGGTGAAGACGCGCTCCTGGGCGCCCGTGAGGCGGAAGGGCAGGGCCTCGCGCAGGGCCTGCGTGAGCCGGCCGGTGCCCGACATGGCGAGGGCGGCCTGGTCGCGCTGCTGCGCGCGGCGGTAGGCGAGCCCGAGTTGCAGGAGGAACAGCTCGTCGAAGGCGAGGCGATCGCGGGCCCGGTCGCGCGCGGGCATCGATTCCGGGAAGTGGATCCCCTGCAGGGCCTCGGGACGCGTGGGCAGGTCGAGAGCCGCGAGCGTGACCGGCGGGAGAAAATCCTCGACGAGCGGCCCGAAGGTCTGGAGGCACGTATGCACGGCCTGGCGCAGGGTGCGCTGGGGCAGGCCTTCCGTGAGGGCATAGACGGGCACGATGCGGCCGACGTGCACGGATTCGCCCTGGCCCTCGCCGTCGTGGCCCAGGATCTCGACATCCGGGCGATCGAAGCTGATCCCGCCGCGCGGGCCGTCGGCCCTGGCCTCGCCCGAGAGCAGCACCTGCGCGCCGACGGGGAAGCGCTGCTTGAACTGGTCGGTGCGGAGCTTGTTCATCTTGCCCTGGAACCAGGTGGCCTTGGCGGCAGCCGTGCCATCGTGGACGAGCACCGAGCAGATGGTCAGGTTGGGGCGCGAGGGCGGGACGAAGGTCTCGACGCGGCGGACGGTGCCCCAGATGGTCACGCGGTCGCCCGGTTTCACGTCGCGCAGGCGCGTTCGGGCCTGGTAGTCGAGGTGGGTGCGCGGCAGGTGGAACAGCAGGTCGTGGACCGTGAGGATGCCGAGCTTCGCGAGCATCTCGCCGGTGCGCGGGCCGACGCCCTTGACGAACTGCACGCCCATGTCG
>Ga0079301_1000034_pt1 | contig 67683 bp, 35 predicted proteins | sample Wag4_2014_7_11_3_FD_74797 | JGI IMG/M metagenome (GOLD analysis project Ga0079301, IMG submission 74797) | Fresh water mixed with fracking chemicals microbial communities from Ohio, USA - Utica-2 Time Series FC 2014_7_11 | ecosystem: Engineered > Industrial production > Chemical products > Input... | reverse complement strand
TCTTGGAGGATACCGACTACTTACATCGCTAGATGAAGCATTCCCAAAACGATTAAATTCCATTGCAGATGCTCCTGTGCTCCTATTTGCAAAAGGTCATGCCAACTTGAATACGCCAAGAACCATTGGGATCGTGGGTACCAGAAGTGCTACCTCCTATGGGAGGTCCATCACCAAAAAAATCATTGAAGACCTATTGCCCTACCAGCCGACCATCGTATCTGGGCTTGCCTACGGAATTGATATTGAAGCACATCGAGCTGCTTTACAGCTGGAATTACCCACGCTAGCAGTGATGGGATCGCCCATCCACTTGATTTACCCTGCAGCACACAAAGGTACTGCTGAACAGGTGGTAGAAGCTCATGGCGCCTTACTCAGTGAGTATGCACCAGGATCTATCTTGCTCCCTGGAAATTTCCCGGCTAGAAATCGAATTATTGCAGCACTTTCCGATGCCCTACTGGTCGTGGAGGCTGCAGAAAAAGGCGGGGCATTGATTACTGCAGAAATTGCCTTTAGCTACAATAAGGAAGTTTTTGCGGTTCCAGGAAACCTCCAATCTACCTTTTCAGAAGGCTGTAACCAGCTCATCAAAAGAATGAAAGCTTCTATCTATACTGGTCCAAATGACCTCGCAGAGGCCTTGCACTGGTCCAAACCAGGAGAAGAACGAAAATCAAAGGCCCTACAGGATTTCTCGACTCGGGAAGCATTGGAGTTTAAAATCCTTAGCTACCTTCAAACCCAAGGAGATACTGAACTCGATCAGCTGGCTTATGCCAACCAAATTCCATTAGGAATCCTGTCTTCCACTTTACTTTCACTTGAGTTTGAAGGAATCATCAAGTCCTTACCTGGAAAAAAATACAAGCTCCTTAGTTAGACTTTAGGAGTTTGGCGATTCAAAAGTGTCACTCCGAGAATTACTAAACCTGCTTAAAATTTGTTGGCTTATTATTCTTTCATCTTACGCATAAGCTTTGGGTAGTACCACAGGTAAAAACCACTCAGCGCCAAAAAAATCAATCCAAGAGAAACCAAAGTGGAGTAGGTAAGTTTGGCTCCCTCCTCTCCTGTGGTGTAATAGTCTACAATACTTCCATCGTGCACCTTTTCAATCCAATCGGAATGACGAGTCCCCACAGACAAGATCTCACCCGAATACCCATCTACCTGCACTTCAGTAAAATGGGTTTTGAAGGTGACTTTAGCCGTACCTTTGTCAGGGCGAATATCGATTCGATCTACTTCAGGATCCCTCCCCATTTTTTTCATTTCCTCCTCACCGATGCGGACCATCTCTGAAGGCAAAATCCAAGTACCCTGCTCCACCTTACTCGTTAAGGTCGGAGGCAAAAGTTCCGCTTTCTTTTTCCATGCCAGCAAAATGGAGGTTATCCCAATCACAAGGAAAAATACAATCAGGGGAATTCCCATCAACCGGTGTAGCTTTCGCAGGCTGCGGGTACGTTTTGCTTGGATTTTAATCGGTTCGTTGGACATGGGAATCGGAAAGCAAGCCCACAAAAGGAGCCTGGAAATAACAGTCTCGCAAGATAAAGAAAAATCAACCAGAGCGAAGTATTTGATAGGAACGGCAGTAAAATCCATCACCTAATTTCTTTGCTACCAAGGAATGGAACCTAGCAAAAAAAAGGGCCAAAAGGCCCTTTTTTAAATTGCTTAATATAGTTTAGAAGAGTTCTTTGGCCACTTTATAGGTCGTTTCGGCCTTGCTCATCGTATAAAAATGCAAACTTGGAACTTGAGCATCCATCAATTCCTTGCACTGCTTGATCGCCCACTCAATACCCACTTCCTTCACTTGGGCATTGGTGGTACACTTGAATAGTGCATCGGTCAAGTCGTCTGGGAAATCCAAAAAGAAGGACCGAGGTAAAGCAGTGATCTGACCCAAGGTAGAAATGGGCTTGATTCCTGGAATGATGGGAACATCAATTCCCGCTTCCCGCACCTTAGCCACATAATCGAAGTACTTTTGGTTGTCAAAAAACATCTGAGTCACGATAAAGCTAGCGCCATTTGCCACTTTTTCTTTCAGGTATTTCAAGTCAAACTTGAGGCTTGGAGCTTCAAAATGCTTTTCAGGATAGCCTGCTACGCCGACACAAAAATCAGTTTGGAAACTTGGCTCCGTCTCTTCGTGCAAATACTTCCCCTGATTCATGTTGACCACCTGTTCTACGAGTTCGCTGGCAAAGGAATGCCCATTGGGCTCGCCTACAAAGCGTTCTGCTTTAGGAGCATCTCCACGAAGAGCCAGCACATTTTCTACTCCAATAAAATCGAGGTCAATCAACAGGTTTTCAGTTTCCTCTTTAGTAAAGCCCCCACAAAGCACATGTGGTACGGCATCTACCTCAAATCGGTTGATCAAGGCAGCACAAATCCCAACGGTTCCTGGGCGTTTTTTCGTACTTACCTTCTCTAGAAGCCCATTGGCATGCTTCTTATAGATGTACTCCTCACGATGGTAAGTAACATCCACAAATGGAGGTTTAAACTCCATTAAAGGGGAAATACCCTCCATGAGCTCTTTCAAACTTTGCCCTTTGAGAGGAGGAAGGATTTCGAAGGAAAAGAGAGTTCCTTTAGCGTTTTTTATATGCTCAGTGATTTTCATTGTGATATAGTCTCAAGAATTGCAGTTGGAGAATAGGCCAAATTTGGAGATAATAAGCGCTCAGCTGCTTGAAGGCTGATGCCTTTTCGCTTTGCATAACTTGCTACCTGGTCGGCACCAATTTTCCCTAAGCCAAAGTAGCTGCTCTCAGGATGTGCAAAGAAGAATCCAGAAACAGAGCTAGTCGGATACATGGCATAGCTCGAGGTCAAGGTGATTCCTATCGTATTTTCTAAATCCAACAATTCGGAAATAGTTACCTTCTCGGAATGCTCTGGACAAGCCGGATAGCCAGGTGCAGGTCGAATACCCACGTAATCTTCCTGAATCAAGGATTCATTATCCAACTGCTCCGATGTGGCATAGCCCCAGTAGGATTTACGAACTTGTTCATGCAAGTATTCCGTGGCAGCTTCAGCAAATCGGTCAGCCAAGGCTTTAAACATAATGTCATTGTAATCGTCTCCTGCTGCCTGAAATTCGGCGAGCTTGGTTTCCATGCCCAATCCGGCAGTAACTGCAAAGCAGCCCATGTAGTCTACCTGATCGGGATGCAAGTAGTCTGCCAGCGAACGATTAGGGACTCCCTTGCCTTTCTTGCCTTGTTGTCTTAGAAAGTGGAAGCTTGCCATTTTATTTCCAGATGCATCCAATACAGCCGCATCGTCGTCTTCTCGCTTTACAGGGAACAAGGAGAATACCGCTTTAGCAGAAAGCCACTTTTCTCTGATCAACGTGTCCAACATCGTTTGTGCTTCAGCAAACAGTTTGGTGGCCTCTACTCCTACTACCTCGTCTTTTAGAATTTTTGGATACTTGCCTGCGAGCATCCAAGTACTGAAGAAAGGTGTCCAGTCAATGTATTCACGAAGAACTGTCAAATCAAGATCCTCAAGCACTGTTCTTCCCAAAACCTTTGGAGCAACAGGGTTGGTTCCCTCCCAATTAATGGCTACCGGATTACTTTTTGCCTCTTCGTAGCTGATCAACTGCTTCACCGTCTGCTTTGCTTCGTGTTCTTCTCGAAGCTGTCGATAGGTTTCCTTCAGTTGAATTCGGAAAGAATCTTTAGTTTCTGGGGATATAGACTCCCCTGCGATTGGCACTGACTTGCTGGCATCACTAACATGCACCACTGCACCTGAGTACATCGGGTCAATTTTTACAGCAGTATGGATTCTAGAAGTAGTGGCTCCACCAATCAGCAAAGGAATGGTAAGCCCTTGGCGCTCCATTTCAGAGGCTACATTGACCATTTCATCTAAAGATGGAGTAATCAATCCACTCAATCCAATGATGTCTACCTTATTTTTAATCGCTTCATCGATGATTTTCTGTGCATCTACCATCACGCCTAAGTCGATGATCTGGTAGCTATTGCAAGCCAAAACTACTCCTACGATGTTTTTACCGATATCATGTACGTCACCTTTTACGGTGGCTAATAGAATTTTCTTCAAGGAAGAGGCTTCTTGACCCTCTTCAGGCAGTGGCATGTAGGGCTCCAAATAGGCTACTGCCTTTTTCATTACCCGAGCAGATTTGACTACTTGCGGGAGGAACATTTTTCCTTCACCAAACAAGTCGCCTACTACATTCATTCCATCCATCAAAGGTCCTTCGATTACTTTCAATGGATTGACTAATTCAAGGCGTGCTGCCTCGGTGTCCTCAATGATAAAGTCCAAAATCCCCTTAACCAAGGCATGTTCGATTCGCTTGGCTACAGGAGCAGATCTCCAGGCCTCGTTGACCACTTCTTTTTTATCCGCAGACTTTACAGTTTCAGCAAATTCAAGCAGTCGCTCTGTTGCATCTTCTCTACGGTCAAACAATACATCCTCTACCCGCTCCAATAATTCTTTATCGATATCGGCATACACCTCGAGCATGGTAGGATTGACAATACCCATGTCCATCCCATGCTGTATCGCATGGTAAAGGAAAGCGGCATGCATGGCTTCACGTACGGGATCGTTTCCTCGGAAGGAAAAAGATATGTTGCTAACCCCACCACTTACCTTCGCACCAGGAAGGTTTTGCTTGATCCAGCGTGTTGCATTAAAAAAGTCAACTGCATTCTTGCGGTGCTCCTCCATACCTGTAGCTACAGGGAAAATATTGGGATCGAAAATGATGTCTTGGTGGTTAAACTTTACCTGATCGACAAGGATTCGATAGCTGCGCTCACAGATTTGGATACGACGCTCATAGGTATCTGCCTGTCCCTTTTCATCGAAGGCCATGACCACGACTGCTGCACCAAATTTCTTGATGGTCTTGGCCTGCTGAATAAATTCTTCTTCCCCATTTTTAAGGGAAATGGAGTTCACAATACCTTTTCCTTGCACACACTTTAAGCCGGCAAGGATGATGCTCCACTTGGAACTATCAATCACGATAGGAATTCGGCTGATCTCCGGTTCAGAGGCAATCAAGTTGAGAAAGCGAACCATGGCGAATTCGCCATCCAGCATTCCCTCGTCCATACAAACGTCCAAAACCTGCGCTCCACCACGAACCTGATCCAAGGCGATATCCAAGGCATCATCGTATTGTCCATTTAGGATCAAGCGGGCAAACTTTTTGGATCCGGTGACATTGGTTCGTTCCCCGATATTTACAAAGTTGATCGTTGGTGAAAACACCAAGGGCTCAAGGCCAGATAGCTTTAAATAGGTAGGCTTAGGCATGTTGCTCCTCCTCTTCCGTTAGTTGATCAATTTGTCTTGGGCTATATTCAGCTGCCAGCTGGGCCAATGCGCGAATGTGATCAGGAGTGGTGCCGCAGCAGCCTCCCAAAATATTCAGCATGCCCTCTTTCAAGAAGGTTCGTACTTGATCTGCCATTTCATTTGCTCCTTGGTCATAGGCACCAAATTCATTTGGCAAACCAGCATTCGGATAAGCAGACACGTAAAAAGGAGCCTCTTGCGCAAGCACTTTCAAGTAAGGCCGCAATTCCTTGGCTCCCAAGGCACAATTAAGTCCTACAGAAAACAAGGGAACATGGGATACCGAAATTAAGAATGCCTCGGTAGTTTGTCCAGAAAGGGTTCTTCCAGAAGCATCCGTGATGGTCCCAGAAATCATAATCGGAATCCCTCCTTCTCGCGGGTCAAGGGGAATAGCACGCTCCTCGTACACTTCTTGGATGGCATAGAGTGCCGCCTTGGCATTGAGGGTGTCAAAAATGGTCTCGACCAAAATGATATCTGCTCCTCCGTCCAATAAGCCTCTCACTTGCTCCGCATAGGCTTCAGCCAATTGATCAAAGGTAATGGCGCGGTATCCTGGATCATTTACATCTGGAGAGATAGATGCAGTACGATTGGTTGGACCCATCGCACCCGCTACAAAGCGAGGTTTGTCTGGGGTAGTCTCTGTAAATGCATCGGCAACCTCACGAGCGATTTTAGCAGATTCAAAATTGATGGCATAAGCCAAGTGGGACAATCCATAATCTTCCTGAGCAATGGTTGTTCCTGAAAAAGTATTCGTTTCAATGATGTCCGAACCGGCCTCTAGGTATTCCTTGTGGATGGCACGAATGATGTCCGGTCTACTTAAAGAAAGTAGGTCGTTGTTGCCTTTTAAGGACTTAGGATGATCTTTTAATGCTGGAGTTCGAAAATCTTCTTCAGTCAGCGTGTAGCGCTGTATCATGGTACCCATGGCACCATCTAAGATTAAGATTCTGTTTTTAACTGCTTGGAGCAGTTGTTCCGTTCTGTTTTGTCTCATTTGTTGGTTACGTTCAAAAAACTAATCGAGCAAAACACGGAGAAAAGTAGGTCAATTTACAGTTCTTCTCATCTATTCTTGGGGTATCCAAGAGGGGAGTTAGCACCTTGATTACAGGTTGCTAAGACGTCGTAGGGCCCATCCCTCGGTCTTTCTCGATAAGTAGCTGCAAAAGTAAGACTAAAATCCAAACAACCGAAGGATTTATCCAATTTTTACCTAGAAAAAATAGTTTTTTTGAAAAAAACAGAAGGAAATTATGGGCGAATCCCTACCCCAAAAGTTAGAAATGGCCCAGACTGATAGGAATTCATGGACATTCCTCCCAGCTTGAATCCAGGTATGGCCTGTTCGTATCCCGCCGAGGTGGAAAACACAACATCAAAAATCTTTCTTTTCGTCATGGGCAAGCCGTACTCGATTAGCACTTCCGGTTTGAGGAATATCCCTGAATTTCTCAGGTATCCATCAAAATTTCGTTGATCGAGTAAAGCGGGAAAATCAGGCTTTACATCCTGAAGGAGTGAATATCGCAGGTTGCCATAACCAAGGCCTCCCAGAGCCCCTACCGCCCAATTTTTATATTGAAAGAATTTCTTACCCACATTGGCATAGATTCGAAGGCTATTCAAACTATGAGATTGCGTCGTACTCGCCCGACCTTGTTGTGCCAAATTAAACACATCCACTCCATACAAGAACCCGTCTGTTTCCCCCAAAATACGAATCCCCAACTGTGAGGGGCTACCTTCAAAGTCTTGGTATCCCAGTTCGCGCAGATAAGAATTGAATTTTTCAGGCTTGGAAAAGTAAAAGCCTCGAAGCAGGAAGATGCCAATCGTCGCATCCTTGTAAAAAAAATTGCGATCTGGAAGACTAATCCCAGTTCCTACCCTAAAAAACGCACCTGCTTGGGCGTTATCAAAGGAAATTCCATTCAAGTTCCAACTGTCTTCAAATGGACTAAATGCATACCCTGCTTTGGCAATAACGACGAGCGCTTCCTTTCGATTGGGTAAGGGAAAATCATACGAGAGCTGGAATCCAATTTCGGTTAAAAAATTACCGTAATAGCGGGTCCCTTTTTGGATGTCATTTTCTCTTAAAATAAACCCCTGGCCTGGTTCTTTGAGGAACGTTTTCAGGTCCTTGGATTGCTCCTGAGGAAGCTTTTGCACGTTCATGTAACCCAAACCAAGAGATAGGTAATGGATAAATTGGAATTTTCCTTCTTCTGTAAGCGAATAGCCTAAATTCACCAAGGCTCTAGAAGTGCGGTATTGGAAACGATGGCTCCCTATTTCCGCTGATTGACTTTGATGCTGGGAAAGTTCAAACCCGAAAATAAAATCATTCAGCCTTGCCTGATATCCAAGTCCAAAGGAATTGTACTTGTTTTGGATTGGAAGTATTTCTCGCTCCTTTAAGAGTGCATTGAATTGACTCAAGTTAGCTCCTGAGGTACCCGTAAACGCATAAATGGAAGGTCTATTTGCCAAAAATCCTTGGGCCTGAAGTCCAGCCCCCAAAAGAAGTAGCGAGAATAGAAGAAGGAGTCTTGGAATCATACGAGAAAGCTTCATCTAAAGCTAGCTGACAAAAATAGTGCTAAATGCCAACTTTAAAGGTAAACGAGCCAAATCCCTATTTTATTTTAGGAACCAAACCTTGCCCGAAACGGAGATGAAAGCCCGGTAGCTTACAAACCCTAAATGAATTGTAATGCGAAATTACAGGCCAGAAAGCCACTGCATCATCAATCCACTCAAGTAAGCGCCATAGGTACCAATGGCATACCCAAGTACAGCCAAAAGTACACCGACTGGTGCCAATGAAGGATCAAAGGCAGAAGCAACTATAGGGGCAGATGCTGCCCCTCCCACGTTTGCTTGGGAACCCACAGCCACATAGAAGAAGGGCGCTTTGATGAACCAGGCTACAAAGATCATGACTGAGGCATGGAACACTATCCAGATAAAGCCAATTAAAAATAAGATGGGATTATCCAGAATGGCTCCTAAATCCATCTGCATACCGATCGTAGCCACCAACACATAAAGCAGCACTGATCCCATTCGAGAGGCACCAACCCCCTCCAAATCTCTAGCTTTAGTAAAAGACAATGCCAATCCAATGGCAGTAGCGATCACCACAATCCAGAAAAATGCGGAATTCAAGGAATACTGATTCCATTCGGGATGATTGGTTTCAAACCAGGGCGCCAAGAAATCAGCAAACCAGTGAGATAAGCCCGTTACTCCAAATCCTATTCCTAAAATAAGAAGCATATCCTTTATACTTGGAATCTGGATGGTACTCTCCCGCATTTTTGCAATGCGATCGCGAAGGGCATAAATAGCCGTTGTATCAGCCTTAAAAAACTTATCTAACCTTTCAGGTTTTGCCGCCCAAAACAAAAGAATGGCCATCCAGAAATTGGCGATCAACACGTCTACCGCAATCATTTGTCCAAAAAGGGTGGGACTCGCCCCAAAAACTTCCAACATGGCAGTTTGATTGGCACCTCCCCCAATCCAACTTCCTGCAATCGTAGACAATCCCCTCCAAATCTCATCTGGCCCAGTTCCTGCATACAAATCCGGGTAAATCCAGCCTACGATTAGCATGGAAACTGGCCCACCGAGCACAATCCCAACCGTTCCTGCAAGAAACATGGTCAAGGCCTTGGGACCAAGTCGAAGGATGCCTTTGAGATCCACACTTATCGTAAATAGGACTAAAGAAGCTGGCAATAAATAGCGTGAGGCCACTTTGTAAAGGTTGGAAGACTCTCCAGATATGATTCCCAAAGAATTGAAAACAGCAGGAATAAAATAGCAGAGCAATACCGTGGGCACATAGGTATAAAACTTGACCCAAAAGGGATGCTTGCTCGCTGATGAGGCAAAAACAAAAGCCAAAATGGACATCAAAAGACCAAAAACTACCGCATCATTGGTTAAAAAGGGACTAGTTTGTTCCTGCATATACCTAAAGTTCTTTCTTACAACATTACCAACTATTGACTAAAAAGCCATCCCGATAGCAGATTTTTGCTCCAAAACCTGTACAAGTTCACTTAAAATCATCGCCGTAGCCCCCCAAACTACCTCTTCCTCTACTGCGAAATAAGGAGTATCCAAGTACATCCCTCCTCCTACAGCAAGCTGCTTCTGTTTTCTAACTTCGGGATGAAAAAGTGAAATCACTTCTGTAGTAATAATTCGTGCTACCTCCCGCTGCTCGGGTACAAAACTCGGCTTCTCCTGCACCAAACCAACCACTGGGGTTACAAGGAAATTGCTAGTTGGAATAAAAAGATCAGATAGACGACCAAGGACTTCTACTTTGCCTGCATCTATCCCAATCTCCTCTTCTGCTTCCCGCAAGGCCGTAAAAAGTATGTCTGGGTCAGAAGGTTCCATTTTACCACCTGGAAAACCCACCTGCCCACTATGCACTCCGGGATACTGAGGCCGTTTGATCAAAGGGAAATACACTGTCCCCTCTTCAGGGTAAAACAAAAGTAAAACCCCACTTTTCTTGGGCGGCTCAGCGAACGTCGTACTAAACCTCCGTAAATCAAGCGGCTGGGGAGCCATTTTTACATGCGCTTCCTTCCCAGGTAATTCCTTGGTAAATCCGTCCTTTAGTAACGCTTTGAGGTGATCGATAGTCATAATTCACGATTGAAATTCAATCTAACCTTCAAGTAACTTGAAAATGACAAAAATAAAAAAGGCCGGAATACAATTCCGACCTTTTCCTGCTCTCAAACCTATTAAACCTATTGTAGATATTCAATTCATGAATACACTCGAAAAATAGAAAATGTTTTTTTCTCTTCAAACAATCGATTGCGAAAAATTTTCAAAATATTATTCGGTGTTCATTTTAATCAAAATTGAGGCTGTTTTTTTAATTGAAACAACTGAATTTTCTTTTCGTCAATTCTCTAGTTGATCTTTAGCTTTCGCTTAATCGCATGCTTTTTGTCCCTTTTGGATTAATCCATAGAATAGCATACATTTAAGTAATCACTTTTTAATCTTTTTTAATGAAGCCTAGCCTGATTTTTTGCTTATGGCTGCTGTTTTCGATTGAAGCATCAGCTCAAATAGACCTGTCCACCCAAGCCATTGGCGCCAAAAGCCAAGGATTAGGAACTACCAAATTGTATCATCGTGACGCTTGGAGCCTTACAAACAATGTGGGGGCCCTCGACAGAATCACTGATTCTGAGATCGGCATCACAATAGACCAGCGATTTGGAATCCAAGAACTAAGCACCACTGCCCTTTCTGGTGTTTTTAAAAGCCAAAAAGGAAGCATCGGTATTGGCATTGCGCGTTACGGAGGGGAGCTATTCAATCAGCATCGACTGGAACTGGGGCTAGGCACTACCCGAGGGATCCTAAGTTTTGGGCTAAAGGCAGGTTTGTTTCAAACCCATATCGAAGGTTTTGGAACTGGTAATGCCATACAATTTTCCTTAGGGGGATTAGCAGAATTAGGACCTAAGTTTTTCTTCGGAACACAGCTCTCCAATGTGAACCAATCCAGAATCAGTACCTATTCCTCCCAGCGTCTCCCGACCCTACTCCAAATGGGGACTACTTACCTCCCTTCCAAAAACCTTGAAATCCATGCCGAACTAGAAAAAGAGTTGGATAACCCACCCATTTTTAAGTTTGGCCTTCAATACAGCCTTGAAAAGTGGATCATCCTACGAACAGGCATCCACTCCTACCCCACTGCACTCAACTTTGGGCTTGGGCTGCAAAAGAAAAACTATGGCTTAGACTATGCCTATGGACAAAATACTGCCTTAGGTAGCACTCACCATCTCTCGCTATTCTTAAAGCGCTAAGCATGAAGGTGATTCTCTATTTATCAGGCTTTCTATTGCTTGCCTTACCGGCAATCGCACAACAGAACACAGGTCCAACCTTGAATATTCTACAGCTGATGGAGCGACTGTTTCCCATCCAAGACGAGGACTTGGACTACGAAGCACTGTATGAATTGCTTCTAGAAATCTACCAAAATCCCCTCGAAATCAACCGAGTAACGGCAGATGAATTGCAAGCAACCTACCTCCTTTCACCACCTCAAATTCAAGTTTTACTGGAACACCGAAAGACTTGGGGTGATTTTCTTTCGCTTTACGAGCTGCAAACTCTTCCCAATTGGGATAGTACCACATTGGCCACTATCCTGCCATTCCTTACCCTTGAAAGCACTGCTACTAGCAGCAAAACCTTTTTTGAACGTTTGCGAAGCGAGGAAAACAACTTTTTAGTGCTTCGTCACCGACGAACCTGGGAATTGCGCAAGGGCTATTCCAAAAATGACAGCACCCTCAATCCCACAAGTCGGTACTTGGGCGATCCAAACGACTTGTTTCTACGCTATAGAGTCCTGCATGCCAAAGATTTCAGTCTGGGACTTATCTTGGAGAAGGATCCGGGTGAGGTCCTTACCTGGGATACCAAAACTAGGCGCTATGGATTCAATTTTGCCTCTTTCCATTTCACTCGCTACGGTATGGGAAGATGGAAAACTATTTCCCTAGGGGATTTTCAAGCCAGCTTTGGGCAGGGTTTGGTGTTTGGTGCGGGATTTAGTTTGGGCAAAGGCGCAGAAACAGTTCCCACCGTACGGAGAAGCAGCTTGGGCCTGCTACCCTACACGGCAAGTATCGAAACAGGATTTTTTAGAGGAATTGGATTGACCCGGCAAATGGGTAAATGGCAAAGCAGTCTTATAGTCTCTTCGGTTGGCAAAGATGGGCGCGTAACGGAGTCGAGTGATTCCCTAGGGGCAGCACCACAGACGCTTACTAGCCTATCCCAAACAGGGCTGCACAGAAGTTTGAGCGAGCTATCCACCAAAAACCAAGTGCGAGAAACCAATCTAGGCAAAAACCTCCAATACAACGCTCAGTCTGGCCGCTGGTCTGCTGGGTTAAACTTCCTGCATACCCATTTTAGCATTCCCTGGATTCGAAATGCGACGAGCTACAATGCCTTTGATTTTTCGGGCCAAACAAATCAGGTTGGAAGCCTCTACGCCAACCTTACCTGGAAGAACTTTGCTTTCTTCGGTGAGTCTGCTCGATCAAAGAGTCAAGGTCATGGAACTGTTCTTGGTTTGGTGAGTAGCTTGAGCAGAACGGTGGATTTTTCGCTGCTTTGGAGAAGCTATGACCGACACTTCCACAGTTTGTATGCTACTGCATTTGCGGAAAGCACCCGTCCTAGCAACGAGCGAGGGGTGTATTTAGGGTTTCAGGTCAAGCCCTCATCAACACTCAAATTCAATGCTTATGTAGACTTTTTCACCTTTCCATGGCTCAAGTTCCGTGTAGCTACTCCCTCCAATGGACAGGAATGGCTAGTTCGCTGGAGCTACCAGCCACAAAAAACCAGGCAAGTAACCCTTCAATTTAAGCAGGAACGTAAAATGAGGAACCTTACGGACGAGGTGGAATCTACACCGACCCAACAAGTTGGCACGATCCTAAAAAGCCAAGCCCAGGCAAGCCTGGAACTAGAAATTTCACCTGAATTGAGCAGTAGATCCCGAGTCCTTTGGAATCAGGTCACCTTCGATCAGAAAAAAACGCAGGGATGGATGCTAATTCAAGAATGCTCCTTTTCCCGAGCGAACTGGAAGCTTACCGCACGAATGGCTTTATTTGACACTGACACCTTTGACAACAGGATTTATGCGTACGAGCAAAATGCAGTCGGAACCTTTGCAATTCCTGCCTTCTCTGGAAGAGGCAGCAGGCAGTATTTATTGGCCCAATATCGGATTCATTCTCGGCTAACAGCCTATTTCCGAATTGCTCAGACGATCTACTCGGACCGTGAACTAATCAGTTCAGGCATGCAAGAGATTTCAGGGCCCAAACAAACCGACACCGTTCTCCTGCTGCGCTATGCCTTGCATTAATTTTTTTAGGAGTGGTAGGATAGCCACCTAGCTTTTTGATAAATTGACAAAAAAATGCACGCTCATGAAAAAAATTGGTCTTCTACTCCTTCTAGTCCTCTTACAGCAAAGCTGGCTCCTTGCACAGGATTTTTCAAAAATGACGAAGAAGGAAGGATTTGTCCCCTTCTACCTGGATGAAGAAAAAGGAAAGATTTACTTGGAAATTTCCTCCCTGAACAAAGAACTTCTGTATGTCAATGCCTTGACAGCTGGTGTCGGGTCCAATGACATTGGATTGGATCGAGGACAATTGGGAGATACCCGGGTGGTGGAATTTCGTAAGACAGGAACTAAAATCCTGATGGTGCACAAAAATTACGACTACAGATCCTATACCAAAAACCCCTACGAGGCACAATCCATTCAAGATGCTTTTGCTCAGTCCACGCTATGGGGATTTGAAGTGGTAAAATCCGAAGGAAATGCCCACATCGTAGATGCAACTAATTTTTTCCTACAAGATGTGCATGGAGTAAGTGAAACGCTAGCACGGACAAAGCAAGGTAGTTACAAAGTAGATCCAAGCCGATCTGTCTTGTATTACCCCACCACCAAAAACTTCCCTAAAAACACAGAAGTAGAAGCTACCATTACCCTTACAGGAACAGGAGCAGGAGCATATTTAAGATCCGTGACTCCAAGTCCTGATGCAGTGTCTGTTCGAATGAGGCATTCCTTTATCGAATTGCCGGAGCTATATGCAATGCGAAAATTTGATCCTCGTGCTGGCTATTTCTTCATCAGCTACCAAGATTACACCACTCCCATTGATCAACCTATCGTAAAGCGCTTCATCTCCAGACATCGATTGGAAAAAAAGGACCCCAGTGCGGCAGTTTCTGAGGTGGTAGAACCCATCGTATATTACCTTGATCGCGGTACACCAGAGCCTGTAGCAAGTGCATTGATTGAAGGAGGCAACTGGTGGGCACAAGCCTTTGAAGCAGCTGGGTTTAAAAATGCATTCCGAGTAGAACTTGCCCCAGAGGGCATGGACCTAAGTGATGTACGCTACAATGTCATCCAATGGATCCATCGTTCCACTCGAGGCTGGTCCTATGGATCTAGTATCCAAGACCCACGAACTGGTGAAATCATCAAGGGGCAAGTATCCCTCGGTTCCCTCCGGGTACGTCAAGATTACCTCATCGGACAAGGACTACTTCAGCCCTTCGAAGATGGAAATACAGCAGATCCCAAATTGATGGAGTTTGCGTTGAACCGCTTGAAGCAACTGTCAGCGCATGAGATCGGACATACCATTGGCTTGGCTCACAGCTATGCTACTTCCGCTTCAGGGCGCTCTTCTGTCATGGATTATCCGCATCCAGTAATTACAGAAAATGAAAAAGGAGAAATCGATTTTGGAAATGCCTATGATCTAAAAATTGGCGAATGGGACAAGCTGGCAATTACCTATGGCTATGGACAGCCAGCAGCTAACCAAAGTGAGGAAGAATTTTTAGAAAAAACACTCCAAGCAACTTATGCTGCAGGCTATGAATTTATCACCGATTCAGATTCACGAAATCCAAGTGGAGTACATCCACGCTCCCACCTTTGGGACAATGGAGCTTCTGCTTCGGATGAACTCAAGCGATTGTTGGATTTGCGCCAAAAACGCATGAAAACGTTTGGACTCAATTCCATCAAAACAGGAGAGCCGCAGGCAATCTTGGAAGAGGTATTTGTTCCGCTTTACTTGATGCACCGCTACCAGCTGGAGGCAACGAGCAAGTTGGTCGGTGGCTTAGACTATACCTACAAGGTAAAAGGTGACAACCAAACTGCTCATGAATGGATCCCTGCTAAGAGCCAAAAAGAAGCCTTAGATGCACTTTTACTTTCCATCAGCACGGAACAATTAGAAATTCCTGCCTCGATTTTGGCCTTAATTCCACCAAGGCCTTATGGATACGGCAAAAATCGCGAAACCTTCCCTTCACGAACTGGACCTGTATTTGATCCTATCGCTCCTGCAGAAAATGTGGTAGACGCTACCTTTACCTTTCTTTTTGAAGCAGGAAGAGTTAATCGGATTTATTTGCAGCAACTTCAAAATAAATCCTTGCCAGGTTTAGAAACAGTGTTAGAGAAAGTAAGCAATCAAGTATTTAGTAATTCCATGCCAAAAGGCCTTGGTGTGGAAGTCAAATTGATGACTGAAGCCAAATTGGTGGATCACTTGATTGCCTTGTCAAAAAATGCAGGTGCATCGCAAACCGTTCGTGCATTGGTTCGAAATCAATTGCGCCTACTAAGCACTAACTCGGGTTCATTCTCTGTCCTCTTGCAAGCACACCGAGATTACTTGAAGCAAAAGATTGAGGCCTACCTAAGCCTTCCGGAGGAGCTGACTCCTCAGCAAGTGCTCAACATCCCAGATGGAGCTCCCATCGGTATGGAAAGCATGACTTGTGACTTTCACTAAGAGTTACAAAGGCCAGGAATTCCTGGCCTTTGTTTTTTTATACTCACTGGACGGGAAATTGCCTGCAAAATCGGGCTAAAATCCCCTATAAATCGGTAATTTTGAGATTGTATTTCAGGTAAAACCAATTGATTCACTCCATAGATTTCATGAGCAATCCCTTACTTTCTACATTTCAAACTCCCTTTACTACTGCTCCCTTTACTGAGATTTCACCAAATCATTTTCAACCTGCATTTATTGCGGCTATAGCAGATGCAAAAAAAGAAATTGAGGCAATTAAAGAAGTGGCACTACCCAGCTTTGAAAACACAGTAGAAGCCTTGGAAAAAAGTGGAAAGCACTTGGGCGTGATTTCTTCCATTTTTTTTAACCTGAATTCAGCTGAGACCAACGATGAAATCCAAAAGTTGGCTCGGGAAATTTCACCACTCCTAACCGCTCATGCCAATGATGTTTTATTGGATCAAGAGCTATTCCAACGCATTGCACAGGTTTTTGAACAGCGAACGCAACTTTCCCTTAGTCCTGAACAAACTTCCCTCTTAGAGAAAACCTACAAGTCCTTTGTGCGCAATGGTGCCCGGTTGGGAGAATCAGATGCAACAAGCCTCCGGAAATTGGATCAAGAGATTGCACAGCTTAGCCTCCAATTTGGGGAACATGTATTGGCAGAGACAAACAAGTTTGTGCACTTTGTAGACCAGGTGTCTGAGCTCGAAGGACTTCCACAGGGAGCATTGGAAGCTGCCGCTCAACTCGCAGCCGACAAGGGAAAGGAAGGCCAGTGGGCCTTTTCCCTAGACTACCCATCTTACATCCCTGTGATGACCTATGCCAAAAGCAGAGATCTCCGAAAGACGCTATTTATGGCCTTCAATACCAAGTGCGCAAAAGGAGATGACTTGGATAACCAAGAAATTGTTCGGCAGTTGGTGACGCTAAAGCAGCAGCGCGCCAAGTTATTGGACTACGAAAGCCATGCCCATTTTACCTTGGAAGAGCGAATGGCGAAAAACCCAGAGACCGTTTTTGAATTTTTGAATTCACTTTTGGAAAAAGCCAAACCCAAAGCAGCACTTGATGTACAGGAGGTCGCAGCCTTGGCCAAGAAATTAGACCAGTTGGAGATCCTTGAAAAATGGGATTTTGCCTATTACTCTGAGTTGCTGAAAAAAGAAAAGTATGCATTGGACGAAGAGGAACTACGCCCCTACTTCAGTTTGGAAAATGTGATTTCAGGCGTGTTTGCCACTGCTTCTCGCTTGTTTGGGCTTCGCTTTGTGGCCAATTCAGAAATTCAAGTTTACCACCCTGAGGTGACCGCATACGAGGTCTACGATCGAGACAATCAATTTTTGTCTGTGTTTTACGCAGACTTTTTCCCTAGACCTGGCAAACGAAATGGAGCTTGGATGACCTCTTACAGAGGACAGTTCAAAGAGGGAACTCTAGATCACCGACCACATATCTCCATTGTCTGCAACTTTACCAAGCCAACCAAGACTAGCCCTAGCTTATTGACTTTCAACGAGGTAACTACCCTATTCCATGAGTTTGGACATGCACTGCATGGCATGCTAGCTCGAGGTGTCTATGAAAGTCTATCCGGCACGAGCGTGTTCTGGGATTTTGTGGAACTTCCTTCCCAAATCTTTGAAAATTGGTGCTATGAAAAAGAGTGCCTTGACCTATTTGCGAAGCATTACCAAACTGGTGAAGTTATTTCAGCTGAGCTAGTAGAAAAAATAAAGAAAGCCGCCAATTTCCAGCAAGGCTACATGACCCTTCGTCAGCTGAGTTTTGCACTATTGGACATGGCTTACCATAGTCAAGATCCTAGTCAAATCGGTGAAATCAAGGCCTTTGAACAACAAGTACTAAAAGCTACCGAATTGCTTCCTTCCGTAGAAGCTACGCGGATAAGCACGAGTTTCTCCCATATTTTTCAAGGCGGCTATGCTGCAGGTTACTATAGCTACAAATGGGCCGAAGTACTGGATGCCGATGCCTTTGAACTATTTCAAGAGCAGGGTGTTTTTAATTCCGAAACTTCGCTTTCCTTTGAAAAAAATATCCTTTCAGCAGGAGGCAGCGAGCATCCTTCCCTCTTGTATGCACGATTTAGAGGACGCAACCCTAAACCAGATGCCTTACTCAAGCGTAGTGGTTTGGTAGTAGGGTAAAACACATTTGTTACACACAACATTGCCATATTTCTATGGAATCAAAAACCCTAAAACTACCTCCCTACCTCAAGGCACTCGCTGTGTTGGCGTTACTGATTATCTTGGTTTTCTTGCTGGTAGTTGGGAAATCAATTTTAATCCCCCTAGCTCTAGGAGGTTTTTTTGCGGTACTATTTACCCCGCTCAGCCTTTTTTTGGAGCGGCATCGCTTTCCACGGGCGCTCTCCTGCACCTTCTCTTTAATCCTCATGATTACCATTACAGCAGGTTTGCTGAGTTTCATTGTGGGCAACCTTATTGGCTTTTCCAACGACTTTGCTGACGTAGAAAGCCGCATCAATACGCTAACTACTGAAATTGATACCTGGACCGCAGCTACTTTGGGGATTCAGTCGAAGCTAACCGACCAGCTAGACACCGCAGCCCTGTATAATTTACTCAATCGAAATAGCAGCAGCCTATCCACCTTTGCTATTAATGCCATCGGCTCCCTTTCTAGCTTGATCCTCATTCCGATCTTCATGTTTTTCTTTTTGCTTTACCGCGACCACCTAGCCAACGTCATGGTCAATCTTTATCCAACAACAGAAGCTGAAGAGGTCAAACAAAAAATCGGAAGCTTAAGAAAGGTGGTCTTGAATTATGTCACCGGGGTGGGAAAGGTCATTGTTATCTTAGCCGTGTTAAACATCAGCGCTTACTCCATCATCGGCGTGAAGCACGCGGTATTCTTTGGATTGATTGGTGCCGTTCTCAACATCATTCCCTACATCGGCCCCTTTGTTGGAGCACTACTTCCCACGGCCTATGCTGCCCTGACCATGGACAGTTTACTCCCATCGGTACTCATCTTTGCCTCCTACCAGGTCATCCAAGTACTCGAAGGAAATTTCCTCACACCCAAAATTGTGGGTGGACAGGTCAACCTAAATGCCTTTGTTACCTTTATTGGACTCCTATTGGGTGCCTCCATTTGGGGTGTTGCAGGGATGATTTTAATTATTCCTATCCTAGCCATCCTTCGAGAAATTTTTGACCTTTCCGATTCCACCAAACCCTATGCTTTACTCTTGGGTGAAGAGGCAAAAGCAAAGACACCAAAACCAACCCAAGATGAAAAATCTGATCAGTAAACTCCTTCTTTTCATTCCAATCCTTTGGATAGGATGCGATAGCTTAGATGACCAAAAAGGCAGATTCCTGCTCAAAGGGAATAAAAAAATGGAGGAGAATGATCCAAAAAGTGCCCTAGGATTTTATGAAGAGGCCATTGCCTTAGATTCTAATTTTAGTGATGCCTACTACAACAAAGGGATGGCACACCTGCGATTGAATCAGCTTGAGGAAGCCATTCAAGATTTCAGCAAAACCTTAGAGAAAAACCCAACATTTGTGGATGCGGTGTTTCAGCGTGGCTTAGCCTACTTGGATCTGGGTGCCAATTACAATGCAAAAGAAGATGCCTCTCGTATGGTATCCGAAAGCCCAAGCGATTGGAGATCCTATTTTTTGGCGGGACTTACCGAAGAGAAACTCAAAAACTATCCTGCAGCGCTACAATCCTTCCAAAAAGCTTCCGAGCTAGCTCCTAAGAATTCAGACCTCCTAGTCAACCAAGCCACCATTTATTTCTATCAAAAAGAGTACGAATCCGCCAAGTCGGTATTGGAAAAGGCGGAAGAAATCAATCCCTTGGAGCCAAATCTACACAACTTGAGGTCCATGATTTCATTTGAGGAAAAGGATTATGCGGGGGCAGTGAAAGCGGTAGAAAAAGCAATCGCTTTAGACAATCGACAGGCCTATTTTTACAACAATCACGGATTGTACCTCCTCTACAGCAATCAATTGGAGGAAGGGCTAGCTTTAATCAATCAAAGTTTGGCGATGGATTCCAAAAATCCATTTGCCCTTCGCAACAAAGGCATCTACTACACCCTGAGTGGAGACAAAGTAAGTGCCTTGAGTTATTTGGAGGAACTAGCAATTAGCCATCCCGATATGGACTTAGTTTCCGAATACCTAGCCAAGGCAAAGTCCTTGTAAAGTTTCCTGAAAGGGTAAAATCCACATTAGATTCCGAATTCAACCTGGAAAAGCCCAAACCAGTAATTTGTAGTTTGGCTTAATTGACTTAGGTTATTTGCACAAAAAAAGCCGTAACAAATTACTCGTTACGGCTTCCCTTGAATTTGGTTCAATTATGCTTTTGCCTTAATCAAATTAAGTGCACTACCTGCCTTAAACCATTCGATTTGTCCTTGATTGTAAGTATGGTTGGCTACCACAATATCCTTGGTACCATCTGCATGATGGAAGACTACTTCCAACGATTTGCCAGGAGCAAAAGTGGTCAATCCATTGATATCAATCACATCGTTTTCCTGAATCAAATCGTAGTCAGCAGGATTAGCAAAAGTTAAGGCAAGCATCCCCTGCTTTTTCAGGTTGGTCTCGTGAATACGCGCAAAAGACTTCACCAAGATTGCTCGAACACCTAGGAATCGAGGCTCCATGGCTGCATGCTCTCTTGAAGAACCTTCCCCATAGTTTTCATCTCCTACGACAATCGAACCAATACCTGCTGCCTTGTAATCGCGCTGGGTTGCCGGTACTTCACCGTATGCACCTGTCAATTGGTTTTTCACCGAGTTGGTGGCGTCGTTGTACGCATTCACTGCTCCAATGAGCATGTTGTTGGAGATGTTGTCCAAATGGCCTCGATACTTCAACCAAGGTCCTGCCATGGAGATATGGTCTGTCGTACATTTTCCTTTGGCTTTGATCAACAATTTCAATCCTTTCAAGTCGACACCTTCCCAAGCGGCGAATGAATCCAATAGCTGCAAACGGTCTGAAGTAGGAGCCACCAACACCTGAACCGCAGATCCATCAGCGGCAGGAGCTTGATAACCTGCGTCTTCTACAGCAAAGCCTTTGGTTGGCAATTCCAATCCTCTAGGCTCGTCCAAGCGTACTTGATTGCCTTCAGAGTTGGTCAAAGTATCCGTAAGTGGGTTGAATGTAAGGTCTCCAGCAATGGCTAGCGCCGTTACAATCTCTGGAGAAGCAACAAACGAGTGCGTGTTTGGATTTCCATCCGCACGCTTCGCAAAATTCCGATTGAAGGAAGTGATGATGGAGTTACGCTCCTGCTTTTCAGCACCATGTCTCGCCCACTGTCCGATACATGGACCGCAAGCATTGGCAAGTACTACCCCGCCCATCTTGTCGAAAGTATCCAAAAATCCATCTCGAGCGACCGTAAAGCGAACTTGCTCAGAGCCAGGTGTGATGGTGTACTCGGACTTTGCTACCAACTTCTTATCTACAGCCTGCTGCGCCAAGGAAGCAGCTCTAGAAATATCTTCGTAAGAGGAGTTGGTGCAAGAACCAATCAAACCCACATCCAATTTTGCTGGCCATCCGTTTTCTCGAACAGCTGCAGCGAACTTAGAAATAGGCCAAGCCAAATCTGGTGTAAATGGACCATTTACATGCGGCTCCAACTCAGAAAGGTTGATTTCAATCACCTGATCAAAGTACAACTCAGGTTGTGCATATACTTCTGGGTCACCAGTCAAGTGCTCCGCGATGCCATTGGCTAGTTCCGCGATATCAGAACGGCCTGTACCGGATAGGTAGGCAGCAGATTTTTCGTCGTAACCAAAAATAGAAGTTGTCGCGCCGATTTCAGCACCCATGTTACAGATGGTTCCTTTTCCTGTAGCGGAAAGGGAACGTGCTCCTTCACCAAAATATTCAACAATAGCGCCAGTACCGCCTTTAACGGTCAAGATACCTGCCACTTTCAAGATTACGTCTTTTGCAGCTGTCCATCCGGAAAGCTTGCCTGTCAACTTCACACCGATCAATTTTGGAAACTTAAGTTCCCAAGGCAATCCAGCCATCACATCGCAGGCATCTGCGCCACCCACACCAATTGCGATCATCCCAAGACCACCCGCATTAGGCGTGTGGGAATCAGTACCAATCATCATTCCACCAGGGAAAGCATAGTTTTCCAACACTACTTGGTGGATAATGCCAGCTCCTGGCTTCCAGAAACCGATTCCATATTTATTGGATACAGAGGCAAGGAAATCATACACCTCCTTATTCTTATCTTTTGCTTTGCTCAAGTCTTTATCTGCTCCAATTTCTGCTTGGATCAAGTGATCGCAGTGAACCGTAGAAGGTACAGCAACTTGAGAACGACCGGCCTGCATGAATTGCAAAAGCGCCATCTGTGCAGTGGCATCTTGCATCGCTACACGATCAGGTTGAAAATCTACATAGGAGGTTCCTCTTTTAAATGCCTGACTAGCAGCCCCTTCACTTAAGTGGGCGTAAAGAATTTTTTCAGTCAATGTAAGCGGTTTGCCCACTACCTTTCGTGCCGCTGCGATGCGAACTGGGGTTTGTGCATAGACCTCTTTGATCATTTCGATATCAAAAGCCATCGTTTTGTATAGTTTATGGAGTAAATGGTTCAAATTTCCGATTGCGAATATAGGAAAAAGCAACAAAAAAGGTAACGAACATTCCCGAATAAGGGTTGCCTTAATGATTCGAATTATTCGTCCAGGGCACCTAGGAATTGAAGTGTATCCACCCCATCTGCATAATCCCAAGGTTGTGGGCATTGCGTTTGGCCAAAAGGAATGACTCCTGGGAGATCGATTGCCGTAGTCCCAACCACACATTGAATCTTTGAATCGAGATCCTTCAACTTCATGTTTAGTTCTTGTTCTTCGGAATAGATTTCATAAAAAAGAACTCCTATGGGCGAAACCAAATCACTGGATTCCTTTAAGAGTAGAAATCCATTGTCTAAATGCGGGGTACGATTGACCAAGTAAATGGATTTATTGTACTCGTAATTATTGAAGTACTTGTGATGATTGCCCACCCATGAAAAGGACTCTAGGGCATCAAGCAAGTCCGTCAGCTGCCCTTGATTTTTGACAAACACTTTGGATACATTTCTACAGCCAAGGCCGAAGTAATCAAAAATATCTTTCCCTAAAGCCTGCAAATCGGCTGTAGATTCATCTCCTTGAAGAATGGCTATAGAAGTTCGATTGGAACGGATCAGGTGCGGGTACTTCCCAAAGTAATAGTTGAAATATCGCGCTGAGTTGTCGCTACCCGTAGCGATGTAGGCATGCTTATTTTTCAGCATGTCTTCAACTTGAATTCGATCTGAAAAGCGAGGTTCTATCCTTTTTAATTCCTGTATCAACCAAAGGGGTAGCGCAGCATCTTGAGAACTTAGCTTGATGCACGCCGTATGGCCAGAAATCAACACTGAAAGAAGGTCATGAAAACCAACCGCAGGGATATTTCCTGAAAGCATCAATCCTATTTGCTTAGGAGATGTTGGATCAAGAGAAGTATAGGCGGCAAGCCATCTTTCCAAGGCTTGAGGATCTAGCATCACTCGGATTCCTTCTAGTGCTTGCTCCATTGAGCGCTGTGTAAACCAAGCGTTCTGATTTTCTGCCTGTCGAAAGAGGGAGAATTTTTCATCCTCCAATAAGTTGGAAATCCGAATCCCTAGTTGAACAAAGGCCGAAATTCGATCAGAAAGCGTAAAATCTGAGTTCATCTAACAAAGGTATCCAAAAAAAAAGCCCTTGGAATAAATTTAAATTAATTAGTGTGACAACTTTTTTATTGCGAAGGTGTTTAGGAGATTGTAACTTTGTATTCAAATTTGAATCTCTATGGCAATAATGATAACAGACGAATGCATCAATTGTGGTGCATGCGAACCTGAATGTCCCAATACAGCAATTTATGAAGGAGGAGTAGAATGGACTTGGGCTGGTGGTACCAACTTAAAAGAAGTATCGCTTCCTGATGGCACTGTAACTGCTGGCACAGCCAAGCAAACTCCCGTTTCTGATGAGTTTTACTACATCGTATCGGAGAAGTGCACAGAATGCAACGGCTTTCATGAGGAACCTCAGTGTGCTGCAGTATGTCCAGTAGACTGCTGCGTAGATGATCCCGACCACCGAGAAAGCGAGGAAGTGTTGCTTGCTAGAAAAGCATTCTTACACGGCGACTGATAAATTAGGACACCTGAATTGGGGCTGTTTCTGGAAAGGAACAGCCCTTTTTTTATGGCAATTGGATCTTACCTTACAGACCAAGTTATTTTTTAAGCGGTAAAAACCAGTCAGTTCAAAAGCTATCCTACTAAAATTCAATTAAATAGGTTTCAAAGACCCCAAATCGAGCACCTTTTCCACTACTTTAATTTGTTTAACTTCAGAAGGTTTGTATCGAATTCGAAACAACTTGTACCCTGATTTTTACAGATTTTCAAAAAAAAGCAGGTCTTGATTTTGAATTCTAAATTGCTTTTAGCTTATCTTAGACCCGTTATTTATACATTCCAACACTTAATCCCTAGAACATTGGAAGATCACCGAGGATACGATAAAGAGGAAATTTTCTCCAAGAAAGTAAAAGCAGGAAAGCGAACCTATTTTTTTGATATCAAGTCAACCCGTGGCAACGATTATTACCTTACCATCACTGAAAGTAAGCGCAGAATGGATGGAGACAACTTCAGTTACGAGAAGCATAAAATCTTTTTGTACAAGGAAGATTTCTTCAAGTTTGTCAATGCATTGAATGAGGCAGTGGACCATGTGAAAAATGATTTGCTTCCCGACTTTGATTTTGAGCAGTTTGAAAATGAAGAATCTGAGAACGAAGTAAACAATGACCTTCGCTGGGAATAATCCAGTTCAAGAGCATTAGGGATACACATCCAATTCCAATATATTTGAGGAGGCTTCTGCCTCCTTTTCTTTTGATACCATGCAGCGGTTTTTCATCTACCTCATTCTGTTCTTCCTCACCTTCCTGCTGTTTGGCTGGTATTTTTCTGCTATTTCCATCTATTTGGTTACTTCACTCATCTTAGCTGCATTGCTAAGACCGCTAACCAACAAGGTCAATGAAGTACATATTCTAGGACAGCACATTCCGCGAGGCATTGCTATTCTTGCCTCTTTTGCCACTGTACTATCTATCGTATTCCTGCTAGGACTCCTATTTTTCCCCTTAATCAACCGACAAGTCATTCTGTTGAGCGATTTGGACTTGGACAGCATTTACCTCCAACTAGAAGTTCCCCTGGAGAAGCTCGAACGGTTCTTGATGAAATACCAACTTATTGAAAACAAAAAAGGCATCCTTCTTGAGGAATTACGCCTTTCGGTTAAAAGTGTGCTCCAGAAATTTGACATTGGAGGTTTTATTTCCAGTGTCATTTCAGTCACCACTCAGGTTTTTATTGGGACAATGGCAATTGCTTTCATTACTTTTTTTCTTTTACTCGAAAATGGACTCCTTCGCAGAAATCTTTTAAATCTTATTCCAAACGCTTATTTCGAATTATCCGTAGCCACGTTTACCAAGGTTGAAAAGTTACTTTCCAATTACCTTTTTGGATTATTGTTGCAAGTCTTGGCTATTTTCTTGCTCGCTGCTTTAGGCCTTAGTTTAGTAGGCGTAGAATATGCATTGACTATTGCGCTGTTTGCTGCGATTACTAATATGATTCCTTACGCTGGACCGCTATTGGGAACAGTTTTTGGTATTGTGGTAGGAATTTCAACTGGGGATTTTTCGACCGACAGCGATTACAGTTTTTTCTTAGTTAAAATCATCACTGTTTTTACAGTAGTTCAAATCACAGATAATCTGCTAATACAGCCAGTAATTTTCTCCAAATCGGTAAAAGCGCATCCCCTTGAGATATTTGTTATTATCTTTGCCGGAGCAAAAATCGCAGGAATCCTCGGGATGATTTTTGCCATACCCGTTTACACCATTTTCAGAGTATCGGTCTTGGAATTTTACAGTGGGTACAAGTCCTACAAAATATTTAAAATTAAAGCAACGAATTAATGGCATTACAATGTGGCATAGTAGGTCTCCCCAATGTGGGCAAATCTACCTTGTTTAATGCGCTATCAAGCGCTAAAGCTGAAGCAGCTAACTTTCCTTTTTGTACCATCGAACCCAATGTAGGGGTAGTTTCTGTTCCTGATTCCAGACTTCAAGAATTAGAAGCATTGGTAAATCCACAGCGGGTTGTGCCGACCATCATTGAGTTTGTGGATATTGCTGGATTGGTCAAAGGTGCTTCCAAAGGAGAAGGTTTGGGTAATAAATTTTTGGCCAACATCCGCGAAGTAGATGCCATCATCCACGTCATCCGTTGCTTTGAAGATGATAACATCGTTCACGTGGCCGGAGGAGTAGATCCCCTATTCGATAAGGAGGTCATTGATACCGAACTCCAACTTAAGGATTTGGAATCGGTGGAGAAAAAGATTCAACGAATTGAAAAAATTGCCAAGTCCGGAGATGCCAAAGCCAAATCGGAATTGGAAACTTTACTCCAATTTAAGGAGGGTCTGACCTCTGGGCTCAATGCACGAGCAATTCCTGTTGAAAAAGAAGAATTAGAAGCTGTACGGGATTTGCACTTACTCACCATTAAGCCCGTTTTGTATGTGGCCAATGTAGATGAATCCAGTATCCATACGGGCAATGCATTTGTGGATCGCTTACGCGAAAAAGTAAAGGAAGAGCATGCAGAAGTCATTGTACTCTGTGCGGCCATCGAATCTCAAATCGCAGAATTCGATGACCCAGAAGAAAAAGACATGTTCTTAGATGAATATGGACTCAAAGAAAGCGGACTAAACCGTTTGATTTATGGGGCCTATACCCTACTCAACTTGATCACCTACTTTACTGCTGGCGTACAGGAAGTTCGCGCATGGACCATACGAAAAGGATGGAAGGCTCCTCAAGCTGCTGGAGTCATTCACACCGACTTCGAACGAGGATTTATTAAAGCTGAAGTAATTGCTATCGCTGACTACAAACAATTTAAGACCGAAGCAGGTTGTAGAGAAAACGGCAAAATATCCATCGAAGGCAAGGAATATGTTGTTCAAGATGGTGATATCATGCATTTTAGGTTTAATGTTTAATTTTTCATTAAAAAATTGTGTAGTTTTACGTTGCCTACTTTAAACAGGAGTACAAGATCTTTAGGATCTACATTATTTAATTTTATTTTTCATAATCGTGAGAGTTCGACTAATATTTTCCCTGAAAAACAAAGGCTCCTTTTTGCCTTTTCATCACCAGTACATTCTTGCCCAGTTCCTCAAAGGACTGATTGTCAAAGGAGGAAGAGAGGATTTCTACAACTACAATTTCTTTAATTTTTCGGGATTAAAGGGACAAACCAAGGTCAGCCGTAGTGGTTTGCACTACTACTCTAGCTTGGTGACGCTCGTGCTTTCTTCCCAAAGCGAGGAATTTATTGATTACTTGTTGCAACAGGTTTTTGCAGCTCCAAAAATTGAGCTTGGCAATTTGATCCTCTCCCCGGAGTACACGGAGCTCGAAACTGAGCCTATTTTGGAGGTTTCAAACAAGTTTGTGTGCATCTCTCCATTGGTATTGATTACTCCTGCCTTCAATGAGGAAGCAGGAAAGCGATTTATCAACCCAGACAGCGACGAGTTTTCTGATTTACTTTACGAATCAACCTTGACGCGTATGGAAAAATCAGGATGGTATACCCCAGAACAAATGGAGTCTTTCTTCAAGTTTCAGGTAGTACCAGACATGGTCTATGTCAATAAGTTGAAAGAGCAGCAGAAGAAATTTGCACGCATCTATGCGGTTTATGACCTCGATGTAAAATACGAAGTGAGAGGCTATACGCTTCCATTTACGCTCTATGCAGCACCTGAAGTGCAAGATTTTGTATTCAAGTGTGGATTAGGCGCCTTCACCCACAAGGGTTTTGGAATGATGGACTTGGCAACGCATCCTGCCGACAATAAAACTACCCCTTACAAATTTAAGAGAGAAGGTTTTGTGCCTTACAAGGCCACTGGAGAGCGTGTTCGTCAAAATGTAGCTCCTACTGAAGAAGATTCCGAAGAGTCTACCGAGGAATTTTAATTCACTCCTAGCTTAACCGAATAACCCCCAAAATTAAAATTTTGGGGGTTATTTTTTTTCATGAAAAGAGTTAAAGCCTACGTCTATTGGGCTGGAGGTACACATAACCCACTAGCTGATCGTAGCGAGATCCAAGCGCTCGGTAATACACCAAGATCTCGTATTCATTCTCAGTTTGGAAATAACTCCCTTCTAAAGGTTCCAAGTCTAATTTACCCCCTCCAAGATCTGTAGCATACTGGTAGTCGTACCATCCTTGCTTCAAGAGTAAGGAAGTGCTGTAGACCTGCTTCTTTGCATCGTAAACCAAGGTAGCCTCAGGTGCTTTGCCCCACTGACTGAGGGCTCCCATAAGCTTAATGGTTTTTCCTGGCGCATCATTCAAATAAAAAGTAGTGTAGATGTATTCACTCTCCACTTCAGGATCCCCTCCGGGTCGGTCGTTCGTTTGCACTACATATTGCCCATTCAGATCCAAATACTGCGCATAAGCTCCACCAGGACGTGGAAGATCTACCCTTGCCTCCGCAGAAATCAACGTTTCTTCTACCTTGATCGAAGCCACATTCACTCCTGTAGCACGGATAAACCGTAAATCTAAAAATCGAAATTCATTGCCCGCTCGGAAGGTGCTCTCCCCTTCAAAGGGTTCGTAGCGGATCAACTTGGAATTTTGGTTCAAAAAAGTAGGCTTGGAGAGAAATTTTAAATTATCCCAGCGTTGGTTTTGGCGCATGTAGACCTTGACCTGAGCAAGGGGATCAATCACCTCCAAGTTACTGTAGTTCACCGTTGCATTGATTTGCTGCAAGGCTCGGCGATCTTCAGTTTGCACTGGAGGCACCAGTTGTGCACCCACAGCAGCTAAATTTTCTACGATCATAAACCTTCGCGTGAAAATGACCGCATTTTCATCCCGGTTCTTGTAAACTTTTAGGAGGTAATTTCCGGATTTACTTACCCTAGGAATAGTAAACGTATATCGGATATAGGGCATCCGTGTGTTCACAGAATAGGCATAATCCAAGATATTGTACTCGTTGAATGCCAGCGAAAAATCAGGGTCCTTCAAGGCTGATTTTTTCCAATCCGCATCACAATGCACCAATTTGGCCGTATACAACTCGGGATCATAAGACAAATCATCAAACAATACCACTAAAGTCTTCGAATCCGTCAGGGAGACCACAGGAGATTGCAGCTGACTTTCTGTTCCTGATCCTTGGGGATACATCCGGACCGACAAAATATGGTCTACGAATACTTTATCTTCTAGAATTTGCCCATTGCTCAATTGTGGCAGGGTTAGAAAAAGAAGGAACAAGATTCGCAATTTCATAGAAGCATCGTTTGTTAAGCCAGTGAAACTTGCTGTTGAAGCTGGGAGATTTGATCCACCAAGTTCTCCCAAGACGAATTAGAAGCTTGAAGGGATTGATCCACTTGTTGGTAGCTGGCTTGGGTTTTTTGGGCCTGAACCTCATCCAAATACAAGGCTGGATCAGCCAATTTATCTTCCAACTCTTTCTTTTTTCCCTCCAGCTGACTGATTTCTTTTTCGATTAGTTGCAACTGCTCTTCCAATTTTTTCAACTCCCGTTTGGCTTGTTGGGAATCTTCTTTGCTTTTTGGGGGAGTCACTTCCACTTTAACTGGCTTTGGGGCAGCTGCTGCGGCAGGGACTTCCGCCTGCTGACTTCGCCAAAACTCGTATTCCTCGTAGGTTCCTGGATATTCTTTGATTTCGTGCTGCTCAATGTACCAGATCTTGTTGGCCACGCCTTTGATAAAGTGGCGGTCGTGAGACACCGTGATAAAAGTACCTTCGTATTGCTGCAAGGCCTGAATAAGAATGTTGACCGATTGAAAGTCCAGGTGGTTGGTCGGTTCATCGAGCAACAAAAAATTAGCCTCAGAAATTAGTGTTTTTGCCAAGGCTACCCGTGATTTTTCTCCTCCTGACAGCACCTTGATTTTCTTGTACACTTCCTCGTTGGAAAACAAGAAACAACCCAGTACCCCTCTCAGCTCCATTTCTGTTTTCCTACTTCCCGCCTGAGACATTTCTTGAATGATCTCGTTGTCCAAGGTCAATGCCTCGAGCTGGTGCTGCGCAAAAAAGGCTTTAATCAAATTGTGACCTTCCACCCGAGAGCCCTGCCCTACTTCCGTGCCAGCGATGATGCGGAGCAGCGTAGACTTCCCTTTTCCATTGGCACCTATCAAAGCGATTTTATCCCCCCGTTCAATTCGAGCACTGGTATTTTTCAAAATGGTCAGGTCCCCATAGGCCTTGGATACCTTGTCCAAGGTAATCACGTCCCTTCCTGATTTTTGGGAAAACTTAAATTTAAAGTTCACAAAGGCTTCGTCGTTGACCACTTCATGAACCCGATCTAGCCTATCCAAGGCCTTGATGCGGGATTGCACCTGATTGGACTTGGTAGCCTTGGCACGGAAACGCTCAATGAACTTCTCCGTCTGCTTGATCATCTGCTGCTGGTTCTCAAAAGCATTTTGCTGCAGCTCCATGCGCAGTTTCTTCTCTTCTTTGTAGAAGGAATAGTTACCCGCATAAGCCGTCAAGGTCTCGTTGGCCACTTCTACTGTGGTACTGATGCAATTGTCCAGGAAAGTCTGATCGTGAGACACCACAATTACTGCCCCTTCGTAATTCTTCAAGTAATTTTCCACCCATTGGATGGAAGGGAGATCGAGGTGGTTGGTAGGTTCATCCAGCATAAGTAAGGATGGCTTTTCCAAGAGCAACTTCGCGAGCATGACCCGCATTCTCCACCCTCCGGAAAATTGGCGAAGCGGCTTTTGCAAGTCGCTCGTTTGAAAACCAATTCCTTCCAGTACTTCTTCAGCCTTGGCTTTGATGGTGTAACCCTCGTTGGACTCAAATCGATCCTGCAAAAATGCCAGTTTGTTGATCACTTCATCCGAATAATCGGTTTCCATCAATTTCAAGACCTTCTCAATTTCCTCTTGGATGGCCAAAGTTTCTTTGAATGCTGCTAAGGCCACATCCAATATGCTATCGTCCGATTGGTAGGAAAGCAAATCCTGATTTAAAAATCCAAGGGTACAGTCTTTTGCTTTTTGTACATCGCCAGAAGACGGAAGGTAGTCGCCGTTGATGATTTTAAGTAAGGTGGATTTGCCTGTACCGTTTTGACCTACTAGGCCAATTTTGTCTTTTGGCTTGATGTGTAAGTTGGCATTTTCATATAGCGCACGGCCGCCAATAAAATAAGAGAGGTTACTAATCGATAACATGGCGCAAAAATAACCAATACTGTCCTTTAATCTGAATCATTCTCTGAAGTATTCAATTAAATTTACCCAAAATACAAACACATGACCCGTCTACTCCGTCTCTCCACTTCTCTTTTTGCCGTTTTACTTCTTCCCTTTTCCGCTTGTAAAGAGGAAAAAGCCGCTTCTGCTAGCGGCCCACTCGGTCAAAAAATATCCATTGCGGATGCCAAAGCGGATGTTCAGCTAGACAAACTCAAGCTCCCAGAAGGCTTTAGCATCGACGTTTGGGCGGAGGAAGTACCGAATGCACGCTCCATGGCCGTTTCCGAATCGGGGATTGTTTTTGTAGGCAATCGCCAAGAAAAGAATGTCTATGCACTGGTCGACGAAAATGGGGATGGCAAGGCGGACAGCAAATATGTGTTGGCCAATGACCTCCGCATGCCCAATGGAGTTGCGGTTAAAGATGGTGACCTATATGTGGCAGAAGTTTCAAGGATACTTCGATTCAAAGACATTGAAAACAACTTGACCAAGCCAAGCTACGAAGTAGTGTATGATGGATACCCTGACGAAGAGCACCATGGTTGGAAGTTTATCACCTTTGGCCCAGACGGCTTGCTCTACATTCCTGTCGGAGCTCCTTGCAATATTTGTGTGTCTGAGGATCCTATTTTTGCGAGCATCACCCGATTGGATGTCAGCAAGGCTGGTGCAAAACCAGAAATCTATGCGCATGGCGTACGGAATTCAGTGGGGATGACTTGGCATCCAGAGACCAAGGAACTTTGGTTTACCGACAATGGACGCGACATGCTAGGTGACGACACACCGGACTGCGAACTCAATAAAGCCACTACGCTAGGGCAGCACTTCGGCTACCCCTACTGGCATGCCGGCAGCATCAAGGATCCGGAAGTAGGTTCAGAGGGGAAGGAAGCATCCTTCTACACCGCACCTGAAGCAAAGCTTGGAGCCCATACCGCACCGTTGGGATTACGTTTTTATACAGGGGATCAATTCCCTGCCAGCTACAAAAATCAATTGTTTATTGCCAAGCACGGCAGCTGGAATCGCAGCAAGAAGTCTGGTTATGAGGTGATTTTGGCCCGATTGGATGAAATGGGCAAGGTAAGCGGGCAAGAAGTGATGGTATCGGGATGGCTCGATCAAGCCACGCAAGAAGCCTGGGGAAGACCGGTAGATGTGCAGCAGCTTGCGGATGGCAGCCTATTAATCTCCGACGATGTGGCTAATTGTATTTACCGTTTGAGCTATACGGCTAATTAAGCAACTCACGTTTTTTAATGGCCTATCCAGCCTAGTTCTAGGCGCTACCTTTTATTGGTGTCAGTTTCGCCAGCGCAGCTCCAAATCGGTTTTGGCTGTGTCCATAGGGGGCAATTCGCATCAAAATTTAGTGGCTTAGAAAGCTCCTGAACAGGCCAAGAAGACAAATCTTGATTAAATCTTCCATTGCAAAACATTTCTTCTAGGTCTTCTGCTTTGCGAACCTGCCAGCTGCCTAGCGGTTGATTAAACAAGGAATTTTTAAACATCCGGGTAAACCTCCGGACATTTCGCACCTCCCAATCTCCAATAGGCTGGTTGAAAATGGAATTGGAGAAGAGCATGCTCATGTCCTTTACTCGACTGACATTCCAACGAGCAACAGGCTGGTTGAAAGGATTTTTGGAAGCAAAAGGCAACCTGTCGTTAAAATCTTTAAACATCCCTTTCATGGTAGACACCTTTCCCACATCCCAATCCCCAATTTCTTGGTTGAACAGGGATTTGGAGAACATAAAACTCATGTCCTTGACCTTGGAAACCTGCCACTTCCCAATGGGCTGGTTGAAAAAGGAGTTGAAAAATAGGTAGCCCATATCCTGAACCTGAGAGACATTCCAATTCTCGATGGGCTGATTGAAGCAGGAATCTTGAAACATGCTCCGCATGGTCTTTACCTTGCTGACATCCCAGTTGCCAATGGGATGATTGAAGATGGACTGGGCAAACATGCGACTCATGTCTTCCACTTGACTTACATCCCAGTAGTGGATGGGCTGGCTGATTTTGGTGTTGAGAAAAATTCCCGACATATCGGTCACCAAAGAAGTACAGAGCTTGGACAGGTTTGCCTGCTGCCGAACTCGCTCACGAAGCAGCGTATTATCCACTACCTCATAGACCACCCCATTAAATGATGCTTTCTCCCCTGGACCAAAGCCCTGGTTGATGATGGTGGAATTTTTGGAAACAACTAGCTGAGGATTCATTCGTGTTTTTTTGACAAACGAACTTGGATTTGCTTTCTTATTGACGATGTATAAGGGAATTTCGATAGCCTTTTTCGATGCTATTTATATTACAATTTGGACAGCAAACGTCACTTTGGTATGTTTCAAATGCTATGATTTTATGTCTAAAACGAATTTTATCTCGCTTAAATTAAAACTAGGTTAATTAGAAGTTAAAAATCAGCGTGAACATCAACAAGTCCACTTTAGATTCAATCATCGGCATTGAAGGACTTTTCAAAGCCCAAGGTGTAAGCCAACTAAATCGTAGCTGGTAGGGGATTATGAATCAAATGAAATGAAAAAGTAAAAAAGGAGTTGTCAATGAAAAAATTTTATACAGAAGTTGGACAAGTATTTATTATAAATATAATTATAAATAATCCTGTCAGTAGCTAAGTGCGAAGTACCAAGTACAAAGTACTAAGTACTAAGTAGGAATTCGTAGTAGGATATAAATTCTACTCAGAAAGTATCTTGCCTGCCTGCGGTAGGCAGGGTACAAAGTACGAAGTAGGAATTCGTAGATAGGACATGAATTCTACTCAGAAACCTGCAAGCCGCAGGCAGGCCTACCTACGGCAGGCAGGGTACATGGTACTTAGTACATTGTACTTGGTACAAGTTTCTACTCAATTGACTGTGGACCATTCACTCAACACTCCTCCCTTTACTTTTCCAACAACTTTTCGAAACTCATCTTTTTTCGATTCCAGCGGTTTGGCAGCTTCTCGATATCTTCTTCATGAATAAGTAGCGTCAAGACCGATCGTCTATTTGCCTGGTGCTGGTCATCCGAACAGGCTTCCCCATCCGCGCATCGGTTGGCAATTCGAGACTCCTCGTGCCAATCTATCTCCATTCGGCTTGCTGCTATCCCTTGATTTTTCAGATAAAAGAACACTTCCATGGACCTGTTTTTACTCAATCGCTCGTTGTAACTTGTGGATCCTCTTGAATCGGTATCCGAATCAATTTGCAACCTTAGGAAGGGATATTTTTGGAGTAGCGCTGCCGCATTTTCAAGTATTTTTTCGGCATCGGCTCGAATGTCATAAGCAGCAAAATCAAAGTAAATATTGTCCTCCGCCAAAAATAGGGATGGCGATACACGCACAGCCTCAATTTCCGCGATTACTGGGATGGACTCAAGGGAAATGTCTTTGATTTTTGCTTTTCCATCTGGATCAGTAGTCACCAAAGGTACCCGAGCAGGTAAATAACCTTCCTTATTGACTTCAAGAAAATATTCTCCTTGGCTCAGCTCAGCAACAAAGCCATCCTTCACCTTTTCCAGACTTACTTTTTCCCCACTTATATTTTTAAGCTCCACAACCAATTCCCGATCCCTATCCAATAGCACACTGTCCTTTCCAAGAATTCGGAACGTGAAATAATCAAACAAATACTTGCCTGCATAAATATCATCCCTGCTTTCAGACATGCCTCTGTCCGAACTCAAGAATTGGTTTCCTTGCCCATCCATGAAATATCCAAAATCATCTTGGGGCGTATTGTACACCTTCCCTAAGTTCATCGGTCTGCCTTTACCTAATTGACCGGCCATGTAGATATCCAGTCCTCCAAGACCATCAAAGCGGTTGGATGAAAAATAAACGATACCATCCTTCACAAAAGGAAAGACTTCATCCTGCGCACCGTTCACGTATGCCCCGAGGTTGAATACCGATCCATACCCGTTTTCAAGTATTGGCACCTGGTAAATGTCAAAACCACCAAAGCCTCCCTGCCCATCAGAACTGAAATACAGCACATTATTGTCCACAAAGGCATGCATTACACTGTAAGCTCCCGTCTCATTGAAGGGCAAAGCTTGAATTTTATCAAAGGTTCCATCCGTCCGAACCTCCGCCCGGTAAAGCCCTGGATAGGATTCCGTGGATTTGCCCAAACCTAATTTATCTCCTTTCTCCCGCAGCACTCCCGTAAAAATCACTTCTTGACTCTCCCCCACCTTAAAAAATGCAGGCATACTAACGTGAAAAAACTCTTCAGATCCCTGGATGGCGGGCTTGAGCTCCCCCTCCTTTTCAACCAATATGAAATGGTAGCCGCGGTCATTCAAGCCGTCAATCTCTTTCTCTGAAAACGCCCTTTTAATGTCAAAACGAAGGTATTTTTTCTCCATCTCCTTCTCCAAACCTCTATCTGTGACTAGGTAATTCGTTCCCGTACCATCGGTTCTCAATCCATAATCTGTACCTGCACTGTTGTATTTTTCTATGGGAATAAATCTCAATCTTGGGTTGTCTGAAACTTGCCGCTGACCAAAAATCTTCGCTGCTTCTTCCGCAGTTAATTTTATCCCGAGCCCTTCTACCGTTTGCCCTGCCTGCACCCCCGCATTGACGTAGCGCAGACTATCGTTTCGGGTTGATTCCTCAAAAAGGATCGCTTTTCCCCACCAGGAAAATGCCTTTTCGTAGCTGCGAATCATTCCAAAGCTCTCTGCAGCACGCTTGGCCGCATAGTACGTCTCCCTAATGGCAAAGGCCGCCTCATACTGGGAACCGGCAAATTCATACCGCTTCAAAGCAAATTCTTGATTGGCATAGTTCAATAGATTTTGCTGACTATAGAGGGGGAGGGAAACCAAGAGTAGGAATCCAAATACTAGACCCTTTTTTATGCTATTCTTCATGATTAGAACCATCTAGGGTTGTAAATAATCTTTCGTTGACGGTTTAAATAAACCCCGACAGACAACTCGTGGGATTCGGTTCGGTAACTATTGAGTGCATTCAGGTTGTAGTCGTAGGCATAACCTATCCGCATGCTCGGCGAAACAAAGTATTCCATCACCAAGGCCACTGCATTTCGCTTACTCAGGTCTTCTTGAAGTTGATCTTCGAAAATCCGCACATTGGATCGAAAGGATCCACCCAACCAAACCCGCTCCCCAAATAAAAACATGGCGTTTAGGTCATAACTCGTCGGGGATCCTTTCACGTGCTTTACCAGGATAGAGGGCTTGAGCTGCAGGTCGTGTGCAATTCTGACCATCCCACCAACCGTGAGGTAGTAATGAAAATCATGGAAGGCAACGGCAATGTCTTGTCGAAGCAATGCCCTTCGACCGATCAGGTTGTAGCCGGAAAGGCCTGCATAAAATTTATCGCTGTGGTAAAAAATTCCCGTATTCATGTTGGGCGTAGTGGCTGCCACGCGACTGCTCGGCAATAAGGGATCAGGATTTACCGTCACAATGCCCGTAGGATCAAAAGCATATTCTGAAATACCCGCACTCACTCCCAAAGAAAGCATACTTCTATCCCCTGTGGTAATTCGGTACGAATAGGTCAACATCCCCACATTACTTTCAGTTAAACCAATCCGATCCTTCAAATACGTCACTCCAAGTCCCATTCTCCCTTCATTTGCACTTAGGTCTGCGGTGAAGGAAAGGGTTTTGGGTGCTCCAGGAAAATTAATCCACTGGCTTCGGTAGGTCGTTTGAATGTAGCCATCTCCCTTATACCCTGCATAAGCTGGATTGATGTGCAAGCCATTGAATATATACTGGCTAAACTGGGGCAATTGCTGCGCCTGAACAGACATGCTGAACATCGTGACTAACACAAAAAGCCATTTGAGACTATATTTTTGATTCACCCGATTTTTATTTTCTATGTTTTTACAACACATGCATTTCATTTTATCCACTACCTAATGCGTTCTTTTACCACCTCGACAAAGCCTTTGAATGAGATCTGCTTTCCATCCTCATCCGTTACCTTTAAAATGTAGAAATAGGTACCAGACACCAATCCTTCAGCTCCCCAATCGTTTTGGTAATTCTTTCGCTCAAATACCTCGTCTCCCCAACGGTTCATTATCACCAATTCATTGCTTACATACCTACCCAATCCAGGAATTTCGAAGGTGTCGTTTATCCCTCCTCCATTTGGCGTGATGGTATTCGGAATAAAGAAGGCCTTCAATAGAACCGGAACTGAAGACGTATTATCTGCAGGGCTCATTTCGCGCCCTTTAGAAGTTACACTGACCGTATTTAGGAGCGTTTGCTCCTTACCATCAGCAAGCGGTGCCGCTTTCACCTTTAGCGTGATGTCCGTAGAACCAGCGATTGGCAATTGGGTGATGTTAAAGGTGATTTCCTGGCCCCTCACCTGGGTGGTAACTGGGATTTGACTAGATACCAAAGACACATAACGCAAGCCTAGAGGAAGCATATCTGTTACGACCACCGAAGTGGCAGCAGTTTTCCCTGTGTTCTCTACGCGAAGGGTGTAGGTAAACTCGTCTCCTTCAAACCATTCTGGAGCCTCCACCGATTTGGTGACTTTTAGGTCCACTGGTAAAAATACCTCAACCATAACCATCGCTTCTCTGCAATTCGTCGGATCCAATACGTCACAGATGGTGTACACTACCACATAAGATCCTGGAGCTACACCGGCAGGAAGGATCAAGTTCCCTTCCTTGTCAATCACTACACCAGTCAATCCCCCATTATTTTTTATGGTGATCACAACCTGAGAGGCAATAATTGGTTTGCCATCCAATGCATCGTTGGCCAAGACGTTTCCTGCGATACCCCCAGTAAGACCATTGATCTGATTGGATTGGAAATTATCTAGTCCAGCCACAAGGTCATTACCCGTTACCTTGATTACCAAGATCTGCGTAGGACAGTTGGCCGTCTGACCTGGTGCACAAACTGGAACCGTGTAGGTGTAGGTACCTGCTACCGTACCGGTGAAACTGTAGGTTCCATCGGCATTGACCGTCAGCGTGGCTCCAGCCTGTTGAGCCGGCTGCCCGTAGGTAGATCCTGCGGGGTTGGTGTCGTTTGTCGACAGGTTACCTGTCTTCGGCACGTTGGCTAAGGCGGTATCCGTATCATTCACTAGACTTGGTGCCGTCACCGTGATTGTTAGCGTCTGCGTAGGACAGTTTGCCGTCTGACCTGGAGCACATACCGGTACCGTATAAGTGTAGGTACCTACTGCCGTAGCGGTAAAGCTGTAGGTTCCATCCGCATTTACCGTCAAGGTTGCTCCAGTCTGCTGGGCGGGTTGACCATAAGTTGTTCCCGCTGAGTTCGTGTCGTTGGTCGACAGATCACCCGTCTTTGGCACATTCGCAAAAGCCGTATTCGTATCGTTGGTAGGACTCGAGGCCTCCACCGTGATCACCAAAGTCTGTGTTGGACAGTTCGCTGTCTGACCTGGCGCACATACTGGAATCGTATAGGTGTAAGTTCCTGCTACTGTCGCGGTGAAACTGTAGGTTCCATCTGCATTTACGGTCAAGGTTGCTCCGGTCTGCTGAGCTGGCTGCCCATACGTGGAACCTGCTGGGTTGGTGTCGTTGGTCGACAGGTTACCCGTCTTCGGAACATTGGCCAAGGCCGTGTTCGTGTCGTTCACAAGACTTGGAGCCGTCACCGTGATCGTCAGCGTTTGCGTAGGACAGTTTGCTGACTGGCCTGGCGCACATACCGGGATTGTGTAGGTGTAAGTGCCTGCAGCCGTAGCGGTGAAGCTGTAGGTCCCATCTGCATTTACGGTCAAGGTTGCTCCGGTCTGCTGAGCTGGCTGCCCATACGTCGAACCTGCTGGGTTGGTGTCGTTTGTCGAGAGGTTACCTGTCTTCGGCACATTTGCAAAAGCGGTGTTCGTGTCATTCACAAGACTTGGAGCTGTTACGGTGATCTCCAAGGTTTGCGTAGGACAGTTCACGGTCTGGCCTGGCGCACAAACTGGAATCGTGTAGGTATAAGTTCCTGCTGCGGTGGCGGTGAAGCTATACGTTCCATCTGCATTTACCGTCAACGTAGCGCCTGCTTGCTGTGCGGGCTGCCCGTAGGTAGATCCCGCTGGGTTGGTGTCGTTTGTCGAGAGGTTACCCGTCTTCGGCACATTTGCAAAAGCGGTGTTCGTGTCATTCACAAGACTTGGTGCCGTTACGGTGATTTCCAAGGTTTGCGTAGGACAGTTCAGGGTCTGGCCTGGCGCACAAACTGGGATCGTGTAGGTGTAGGTTCCTGCTGCGGTGGCGGTGAAACTGTAGGTTCCATCTGCATTTACCGTCAGCGTAGCGCCTGCCTGCTGGGCGGGCTGTCCATAGGTAGTACCCGCTGGGTTGGTATCGTTGGTCGCTAAGTCACCCGCCTTCGGCACATTGGCAAAGGCCGTGTTTGTATCGTTCACAAGACTTGGAGCCGTTACGGTGATCACCAAGGTTTGCGTAGGACAGTTCGCTGTCTGGCCTGGCGCACAAACTGGAACCGTGTAGGTGTAAGTTCCTGCTGCGGTAGCGGTGAAGCTGTAGGTTCCATCGGTATTTACGGTCAACGTGGCTCCGGCCTGCTGGGCCGGCTGCCCATAAGTCGATCCCGCCGGGTTCGTGTCGTTTGTCGAGAGGTTACCTGTCTTCGGCACGTTGGCCAAGGCCGTGTTTGTATCATTCACAAGACTTGGTGCTGTCACCGTGATAGTCAGCGTCTGCGTAGGGCAGTTCAGGGTCTGGCCTGGCGCACAAACTGGGATCGTGTAGGTGTAGGTACCTGCTGCCGTAGCGGTGATGCTGTAGGTTCCATCGGTATTTACGGTCAGCGTGGCTCCGGCCTGCTGGGCTGGCTGTCCATAGGTAGTACCAGCTGGGTTGGTGTCGCTGGTTGACAGATCGCCCGTCTTTGGCACATTTGCAAAAGCCGTGTTGGTGTCGTTGACAGGACTTGGTGCCGTCACCGTAACCACCAAAGTCTGGGTAGGACAAGTACCTACCTGACCTGGAGCACATACCGGGATGGTATAGGTGTAAGTTCCTACTGCCGTGGCGGTGATGCTGTAGGTGCCATCTGCATTGACCGTAAGCGTGGCTCCGGCCTGCTGGGCTGGCTGCCCGTAGGTAGTGCCCGCTGGCTTGGTATCGTTGGTCGACAGATCACCCGCCTTCGGCACATTTGCAAAGGCCGAGTTAGTGTCGTTGACAGGACTTGGTGCCGTCACCGTAACCACCAAAGTCTGGGTAGGACAAGTACCTACCTGACCTGGAGCACAAACTGGAATCGTGTAGGTGTAAGTTCCTACTGCCGTGGCGGTGATGCTGTAGGTGCCATCTGCATTGACCGTAAGCGTGGCTCCAGCCTGCTGGGCGGGCTGCCCGTAGGTAGTACCCGCTGGCTTGGTATCGTTGGTCGACAGATCACCCGCCTTCGGCACATTTGCAAAGGCCGAGTTAGTGTCGTTGACGAGCGTTGGCATTGGCTCCACTAGAATGTGTAGGGTTGCCTTCGTACAAACCACTGGACTACCTCCACAGGCCTCGTAGACTATGTCTACAGGACCACTAAATCCAGGGGCAGGCGTAAAGGAATACGTACCATTCGCATTTAGCGTAAAGGTTCCTTGTGCGGTAGTTGGTCCAGTCACGAGGTTGGCCGTTAGCGTTGCTCCTGCTCCATTTAGGTCATTGCTTAGGAGATTTCCTGTCACATTAGCTGAGCCATCTGGGCTTGCGCGTACGATTGCAAAATCGTCCACTGCTCCCGTTTTCACCACAAGACCGGCTGGTTCTACGGTGAAATAAACAGTGGCAGTTTGGCATTGAGCAGGGTTATTCGTGTCGCAAACGCGGTATTCTAGGCTATCCACTCCTACAAAGAATGGAGACGGCGTATAGGTGATGGTTCCATCACTGTTAACCACCGCCGTACCGTGAGCAGGCGCAGTCAAAATCACCAAGGAGGTGGCATCGATTGTTTTCCCTAGATCACCAGTCTTGTCATTTGCGAGAATGGCCACTGTGGCCGACCCGCCTTGTTCTAAGATTGCAAAATCAGTGTTGGCAACTGGTTTATCCACTGTCAAAGGATCCAAAACTGTAATAAGAAGCGGTGTGAGCGGACAATTCGTGGTTTGGTTTGGTCCACAAACAGGAACAAAATACTCGTACGTTCCAGGGGTGGCGGAGGTAAAGGTATAGGTGCCCGTAGCCGGATTCATCACAAGGGTTGCTCCCGCGATTGCGGCAGGTTGCCCGTAGGTGGTGCCTGCAGGTACTGCATCGTTTGTCTTCACATTCCCTACCACCGGCACATTCACATCCGTGACATTCACATCCGGCTGTCCGTAATTATCCACATCGCGGTAATCTGGAATGCCATCCCGATCGGTATCTAGTAAGGTGGAACCAGTTCCTTTTTCGATCGCATCTAATTTGCCATCGCCGTCAGCATCTAGATCCACGTAATCTGGAGAGCCGTCACTATCTGTATCTACAGGAGTTGCTCCATTTGCTCCTTTTTCAACGGCATCGGTAATGCCGTCGCCGTCAGAATCTAGGTCGCGGTAATTTGGAACACCATCCCCATCGGTATCTACCGGGGTAGTTCCAGTCCCTTTCTCCACACTATCCGGGATGCCGTCGTTATCCGAATCGGTGTCGCGGTAATCTGGTGTTCCGTCGCCATCCGTGTCGATTGGGCTATTGCCATTAAGTCCTTTTTCGATTGCGTCCGAAATGCCATCGCCGTCTGAATCGGTGTCTAAGTAATCTGGAAGTGCATCACCATCGGAATTCAATAGGGTGCTTCCTGTACCTTTCTCGATACTATCTGGAATGCCGTCCCCATCTGAATCGAGGTCACGGTAATTCGGAATGCCATCCCCATCGGTGTCAAGTGGAGTTGCTCCATTTGGCCCCTTTTCAATGGTGTCTTGAATGCCATCATTATCCGAATCCAAGTCTTTGTAATCCGGTGTACCATCGCCATCCGTATCCAAAATAGCTGCGCCTGTTCCTCGTTCTACGCTGTCTGGAATGCCATCGCCATCTGAATCTAGGTCGCGGTAATCTGGTGTTCCATCCCCATCGGTATCCACTGGTGCATTTGGATTTGGACCCCTTTCCAAGGAATCGGGAATACCATCCCCATCGCTGTCTGTGTCATAAGGATCTGGAAGGGTGGTTCCGTCGGTGTTTGGTGGAGTTAAACCACCATTCGTAGAGCTAGGAACACCATTTGCATCTACTGTTCCATCGACCCTACCATCTCCATCAACATCGGTTCCATTGGATTCCCGTACGTCAGAGATGCCATCGTTGTCAGAGTCTGGGTCGATGCGATTTGGAATGCCATCGCCATCCGTATCACAGTCTGCAGCAGTTGGAGAGCAAGCTGCTGCCTCCACCGTGTCTAGAAGACCATCGTTGTCATCGTCTAGGTCGTCGATGTCATAAATTCCATCTGCATCTGTATCTACTGGGCAACCGTTTAGATTTGCAAGTCCAACTAGCAATGGACATTGGTCTACGATATCCAGCACCCCGTCCCCATCGGAATCAAGGTCTAAATAGTTTGGTGTTCCATCCCCATCAAAATCTGATATTCCTTCGGATTGATCTGACTTATTGTCCCCATCCGAATCCAAATCTTTGTAATCAGGAGTACCATCGCTGTCTGTGTCTACCGGCGTGCTTCCGCTGCCTTTTTCGACACTATCTAAAATACCATCGTTATCCGAATCTGTATCGCGGTAATTCGGAATGCCATCACCATCCGTGTCTACAGTGCCTTCGATTGCATCTGAAATACCATCGCCATCACTGTCTACCTCCTTGTAATCAGGAGTGCCATCCCCATCTGTGTCGAGTGGATTGTTGCCGTCAATTCCACGTTCCACTGCATCCAAGATGCCGTCATCGTCACTATCCGTGTCTAAATAGTTTGGCAATCCCGTTCCATCTGTATCCTCTGGCGTAGCACCAGTTGATCCTTTCTCTACACTGTCTGGGATACCGTCATTGTCACTATCCAAATCTTTGTGGTTTGGAATGCCGTCGCCATCCGTATCTGTTGGCGTACAAGGTGCAGTTCCTGTACAGCCATAATCCTCCACTCCATCCGGAATGCCATCGCCATCCGTATCTGTGTCTAGGTAATCTGGTGTGCCGTCAATGTCTGTATCTACAGGTGCTGTGGTGGTTCCTTTTTCAATTGCATCTGGAATGCCATCGCCATCAGAATCCAAATCCTTGTAATTAGGCGTGCCATCTCCATCTGAATCTACATTGCCTTCGATCAAGTCGCTGATGCCGTCCCCGTCTGAATCTGTATCTAAATAGTTAGGGTTTAAATCGCCATCCGTATCTGTGGTTCCCTCGATGACATCTGTAATGCCGTCGCCATCACTATCCAAATCACGGAAGTTTGGAATGCCGTCTCCATCGGTATCTGTAGGCGTACAAGGCATTGTGCCTGTACAACCCGCATCTTCTACACTGTCTAAAATACCATCGCCATCGCTGTCCGTATCCAAGTAATCCGGCAGACCATCTCGATCCGTATCTACCGTGCCTTCGATCGCATCCGGAATGCCGTCTGCGTCACTGTCTAAGTCTAAATAATCTGGCGTATTGTCTCCATCGGTATCCGTTGGAGTACAAGGCGTGATTCCTGAGCAAGCCGCGTCTTCCACGCTGTCCAAAATACCGTCGCCATCACTGTCTACATCTCTGAAGTTCGGTATACCATCCCCATCCGTGTCCACTGGGGTTGAGCCGGAACCTTTTTCAATGCTATCTGGAATACCATCCCCGTCACTATCTAGGTCTCTGTAATCAGGAATTCCATCGTTATCGGTATCCGCTACAGCAGAACCCGTTCCCTTTTCGATTGCGTCGCTGATGCCATCGTTGTCAGAATCCGTTTCTAAATAATCTGGAATCGTATCGTTGTCAGTATCCGCCAAAGTCGTTCCAGTTCCTTTCTCGATTGCATCCAAAATACCATCCCCATCACTGTCCGTGTCGTATGGATTTGAAGTACCTGTTCCATCCGTATTCGGTGGAGACAAGCCACCTGAAGCAGAAGCCGGAATGCCATTCACATCCGGAGCTCCATCCGCTTTTCCATCCTTATCTACATCGGTTCCTCCCGCTTCGGTAACGTCAGAAATACCATCTCCATCACTATCTGTGTCCAGGATATTTGGAATGCCATCTCCATCGGTATCACAGGTTGCTGCAGCAGGCGAGCAAGCTGCTGCCTCTACCGTATCCAGGATGCCGTCGTTGTCGTCATCTGAGTCATCCACATCTGCGAGTCCATCCCCATCACTATCTGGTGGACAACCGTTGGTGCTGCCTAATCCATTGATTAATGGACATACATCTACCGCGTCCAATACGCCATCTCCATCTGAATCGAGGTCTAAATAATTAGGCGTGCCGTCGTTATCCGTGTCAACCGTTCCTTCGGATTGATCCGATTTGCCGTCTCCATCGGAATCTAAATCCCGGTAATCTGGGGTACCATCATTATCCGTATCGACAGGGCTGGTACCTGTTCCTTTTTCAACCGAGTCTAAAATCCCGTCGTTATCAGAATCCGTATCGCGGTAATCCGGTGTACCGTCACCATCTGTATCCAATGGCGTAGTACCTGTTCCTTTTTCAATCGCATCAGAAATACCATCCCCATCCGAATCTACATCAAGGTAATCGGGGGTCGTATCGCCATCGGTATCTACCGGAGTGGCTCCGTTAGGTCCTTTTTCAACCGCATCGGTAAGGCCATCGCCATCCGAATCTAGATCTCTAAAGTTCGGTGTGCCATCACCATCTGTATCCGTAGGGGTACAAGGTGCTGTACCTGTGCAACCCGCATCCTCTACTGCGTCAGGAATCCCATCGCCATCTGTGTCTAAATCTAGGTAATCTGGGGTGCCATCTCCGTCCGTATCGACCGGAACAGATCCTGGCCCTTTTTCGATGCTATCCGGGATGCCGTCGCCGTCGCTATCTACATCTCTGTAGTTAGGGGTGCCATCGCCATCTGAATCTGTCGTTCCTTCCACTGCATCCAAAATTCCGTCCCCATCACTGTCTAAATCTCGGAAGTTTGGTATTCCATCGCTATCGGTATCTGTGGCGGTTTCTGTGCTGTCTAGAATGCCGTCGTTATCCGAATCGAGGTCTTTGTAATCCGGAGTACCGTCGCCATCGGTATCCACTGGCGTTGCAGTAGGTCCTTTTTCGATGGCGTCCGAAATGCCATCGCCATCCGAATCCGTATCCAAATAGTTTGGCGTACCGTCTGAATCTGTATCTGTCGTTCCTTCGACAGCATCCAATATTCCGTCGCCATCACTATCTAAATCTTGGAAATTTGGAACTCCATCCGCATCCGTATCCAATGCTCCTTCAGTCGCATCTGGAATACCATCACCATCCGAATCTAAGTCACGGTAATCTGGGGTTCCATCCAAATCGGTATCTACTGGGGTAGCAGATGGCCCTTTTTCCACCGAATCCAAAATACCATCGCCATCACTATCCGTATCTTGGTAATTGGGAATACCATCGCCATCTGTGTCAGTGGTACCCTCGATCGCATCGGAAATGCCATCGCCATCCGAATCCAGATCTCGGTAATCTGGAGTTCCATCGCCGTCTGTGTCCGTAGGGGTACACGGCAAGAAACCGATACATAGAGCGTCTTCTGAAGCATCTGGAATACCGTCATTGTCACTATCCGTATCTAAATAATCTGGCGTACCGTCGTTATCCGTATCCCGAGGAGTCGATCCTGTTCCTTTTTCAGTAGCATCCGGAATACCGTCACCATCAGCATCGATTGGCGTAATCGTCAAACTCAAGGTGCCGGTGCTGGTAGCGGTACCATCTGAAACGGTATAGGTGATCACTGGAGGTGATCCTACGTAATTTGTCGCTGGAGTAAAGGTGTAAGATCCATCCGCATTCATGACCACCGTACCTACGCCAGCAATTGTAGCCGTAGTCCCTGCGGGATAGTCTACTCCCCCTATCGTGAATTTGGTAAGGCTCAAGGCAGTTCCTTCTATATCCCGGTCATTCGACAAGACATTGTCTACAATGGGCGTATTCACCGGTTCTGTTTTCGTGTCATTAGTCACTGTAGGTGCATCATTGACTGCCGCCACCACGATAGTTAGATTGCCATTTGTGAATGCTCCTTGTCCATCGCTAACCGTATACTCAATATTCGGCACAATGCCGTTGTAGTTTGCTGCAGGCGTGAATACATAGGCTCCATTTGCACTGATCTGGATCGTACCCACATTTGGAATAGTCACCGCAGTGGTACCTGGCGTAAATGTTCCCGAAACTCCTGCAATGGTGAATTGGGAGATGGTTAAGGTGTTATTCTCTGGATCCGTATCGTTGGTCAAAAGGTTGCCCGTTGCCGGTGCATCTTCTTGAATTTGAATGGATTCAGGGGACACCACTGGAGGATCATTCACAGGGGTGACGGTAATGGCCAAGGTCCCATTAGTAGATCCCCCATTGCCGTCACTTACCGCATAGGTAATGACCGGAAGGCTGCCGAAATATCCGGTTACCGGGGTGAAGGTGTAAGTACCATCTGCGTTTACAATCACCGTGCCCACGTTTGGAAGATTCACGATGGTTCCTGCTGGATAGGTGGTGCCACTAATGGTAAATTGGGAAATGGAAAGTGTATTTCCATCTACGTCAGAATCGTCTGTTCCATCAGTCAGTACATTGCCAGATAATGCAGTATTTTCTGGAGTACTTGGGGTTTCGTTGACTACGGTTGGAGGATCATTTACTGGGGTCACCGTTAAATTCAAGTTCGCGGTATTGGTCCCTACCCCATCCGAAACGGTGTAGGTAATCCTCGGAACTACCCCATTGAAATTCAGGTCTGGCGTAAACGTGAATTCGCCTGTGCTGAGTACCGTAAGGGTCCCTTTACCAGGGATTGTCGCTGTAGTCGTAAAGGTACCCACGATACCGTCAATCGTAAATTGCGTTACCGTCAAGGTTGAACCCACATCCAGATCGGAGTCATTTGTCAATACATTGACGGTAACTGGAGTGTCTTCTGGCGTTGTTTTATTGTCGTCGTTAACGGCAATTGGATCGTCATTAACAGCAGTAACTGAAATTACAAGATCCCCGCTATCTGTACCTCCTTTGCCATCGCTTACTGTGTAGGACACCGTAGGAACGGTTCCGTTGTAATTCGCAAATGGTGTAAACGTATAGCTTCCATTTGAATTCATGACAATAGTACCCACGCCTGCTATGGTGGCCGTAGAACCAGCTGGATAGGTTTGCCCCCCTACCGTAAAGCCTACGACTACTTTTGTGTCACTAACATTCGTGTCTGTGTCATTGGTTAATACAAAGCCATTAACCGGTGTATCCTCTAGCGTCGAAATTGCATCATCCACAGCCACCGGATTGGCATTTACTGGCTCTACAAAAATATCTAAAAGGGCAGTATCTGATAAGGTCCCATCACTCAAGGTATAGGTAATCGGAGGAACAGTACCTACATAATTACTTAATGGGATAAAAGTATACGTACCATTCGTATTGATTACGATTGTTCCTACACCAGTAAGGGTTACCACACCAGGACCAGCGGTATAATTTGACGTAGTTCCGTTAATCGTAACGCTAAATTGTGTAACGCTTAGCGTCGTTCCTGCATCTACATCCGTATCATTTGTTAAAACAGAACCTGTTGCAGTTCCGTTTTGTAATATCCTAACAATGTCATCCGTCGCTAAAGGCGCATCATTGACATTCAATACCGTAATACTCAATCTTCCTACATCCGATCCGCCATTGCCATCACTAATCGTGTAATCAATAGCTGGAACAGCACCGGTATACCCAGCTGCAGGTGTAAAGGTATAGCTGCCGTTAGTGTTAACGACAATAGTCCCTACTCCCGGAATGGAAGCGGTAGTTCCAGGGTTATAACTTACTGTCCCTATTTTAAATTCAGTGATCGTTAAGGTGTTCCCATCCACATCGGAATCGTCTGTACCATCCGTTAACACGTTCCCTGTAACAGCCGTATTTTCGTTTGTACTTTTGATGTCATCTATTGCCAAAGGTGGATCATTCACCGGAGTCACGGTGATGTTCAAAGCCCCTACATCCGTACCGCCATTTGCATCCGTGGCCGTATATTCTATCAAAGGAACCGTGCCGTTGTAATTGGCTACAGGCGTAAAGGTATAGGAGCCATTTGTGCCAATACTAATGGTACCAACTCCAGTAAGGTTTGCCGTTTGACCAGCAGTGTAGGTTACCCCACCTACGGTAAAATTAGTTACTGTGATGACCGCTGCCGGATTTCCTGAACCTTTATCGTTTGTTAAGACATTGCCAGTCACAGGTGTATCTTCTGCAACGGTTGCATTGTCATCCACTACCACAGGCGTAGTATTCATGATCAATCGGGCTGCAGAAGAGGTCAAATTGCCACAAACAAAATCGGATTGCGTAATAGTCAAGCGGTAGCGATATTCCTTCATCGCAATGGTCACGGCACTTAGCGTAAGCGTGGCAGTCGTCGCACCGGAATAGGTAGCGTTGTTCGTGATATTCGCCCACGATGCTCCCCCATTTGTACTGAGTTGCCATTGGTAAGCAGTCGTTCCCGAACCTGCGGTGACCGTTGCGGAATAGCTTACATTGGTAGCGCCAGGCACCGAGGTGACATCTGCTGGTTGGGTAGTAATGACAGTAGCCCGACCGACCGTCAACACGTTCACACTCGTGGCGGTATAGCTTGCCCCAGTCACTTTACCCGTAGCGTCTACGGTGATTGGATTTGTGCCATACTGCTGGTTGCCATCGGTCCCTTGTGCGGTAGCAGAGCCATAGGCTTCATTCGCATCGGAACAACCGTCGCCGTCGGAATCGAGGTCTAAACCATTTGGAATTCCATCGCTGTCTGTATCGCAGACTAGATTTGACGTATCGAGCACATTACTAAATTCTGTTGCGGCAAATTGGAAGCCATTGTCCACATCCACAGGTAGCCAAGTTCCAGTTCCGTTTAACCTATATTGAACACTAGCTTGTTCGTTTATTGCCCCATCTTGAATTGATAAAGCCATGCGCACCCATTTTCCTGCATTGGCAGGACTGGTAATAAATTCCCCTCCTTGGTAGTAAGGTCCACCGGTTCCGTTGTATTTCCCTTGGGAAACGAGCTTCATGTCAGTGCTATTCGTAGACACCAAAACACTCGTACTACCGCCACCACCACCAGCAGGAGTTGTTGAGGTAATTCGAGCACCATTATGTGCTATATATAAAACAGCAGCATTCCAGGTAAGATTGTCCTTGCCTACTCTGAAAGAAATTTGGCTTGAATTGGTAAACGCTGCCGTTGAAGGAATTTTGACATAAACCTCTCGGTAAGCAATCGTTCCTCTATCCATCGATGGGATGTCCAATGAAGTAATTGCTTCCTTAATCACTGGAGTTGAGGCTGGAGGTAGTTTCACTTCCCCATATACATTTTGGGTAGCTTCCGATCTTAATGCTCCAAACGTACTACCTGCAAAGCTGTTGACGTCCTGTTCAATAATATAGGCAAGTGTCCAACTTTTACGAGAAACCTGACCCAAGTTTGCTGGATTATTTTCAATCATTAAGGCAGCACTACATTCCGCGGCATCCAATAACCCATCATTGTCATCGTCCAGATCATCTATATCAGGGACACCATCGAAGTCAGAATCCAAACAAGCTTTAACTGTTGGATCCGTTGCACGTGAATAGACATACGTTCCAGTGTAAACACCATTACCTGAAGTCTCCAAGTTATCCGCAAAACCATTTGGACCAAATACGCCCGAAACAGTCGTTGCAGTCAAAGAGGCCACTGTTTTGGCTTCCACCGCATCCGAACAGCCATCCCCATCAGAATCTAAGTCCAAGTGATTGGGAATACCATCCCCATCGGTATCTACTGTACAAGCAGTTAGCTTAGGGTACGCGGATGCAACATAATTTGCAGTATTGAGATCAAAATAAAACTCCGAAGCGATCCCCGCGCCAACATTTGCCGATGCGGCACCATAAATTCGGTAGTAGGTGTAGGCGGCGGCATTCGTAGTTACCGTAAACTTATTGGAATTGGTGAGCGAAACCGCCCCATTTGCTGTTACATTCGTTGCATTTACGGGATTGGCTGCAGCAGTCCATAGGTTTGTCCAGTTTGTGCCATCTGTTGAACCTTGCAACCAAACATTTCCACCTAGAATTTGTGTGGAACTCGTCTTGGAAATGTATAATGCATCGATTCGAGTAGGTCTAGTAAATTCAATTCTAAAAATCTCCTTCGTATTATGATTCTGGGCAGTAGACGTTACAAATTGAATAGCATCAGTAGTAGAAACATTATCCAATAGTCTAGTAAAATCGGTATTTGGATTAAGGGTAACTAACTCAGAACTTATTTTGACATACAACGATTTAGTCATGGAATTCCAATCCGAAGCGGAGAAGAAACAACTAGGTGACTCCACTGCATCCAACACCCCATCGTTGTCATCGTCAAGGTCAACTAAATTTTTGACCCCATCTGTATCCGAATCCAAGCAGGCATTAATCGCATTTGATAATGCATAAAGCGTGTAGGTGGAAGTATAATTAACTGTTCCTGTGGTCCCAGTTTCGTAATTGTTTAAAAGCCCATTGCTATTGGTATCTGTACCCGTTGGAAAAGCCGAAGTACTCGTAGCTGTGGTTGAACTGCCTGCTTCAACCGCATCGGAACAGCCATCCCCATCAGAGTCTAAATCCAGTCGGTTTGGAATGCCATCCGTATCGGTATCTAAATCCGTACAGGTCAATACAGCCACATTGTTAGCATCCGTCAATATAATTTCTGTCATAGAAGATGCTCTAAAAGCACTTACAACAACTTTATAATCAGAAACTACGCCTTGATAAGCCTGTAGTGATGTTCCATTCTTTTTAACAGTTACAAAACCCGTGGTTGAAATATCAAGGCTCCAAACATCATTAGGAAGTAAGCTTGAGTTAAAACTCCATGCACTACCAACATATCCATATACGGTAGTAGTTTGAGGATAGAATTTGTATCCTCCGTCAACCCAAGTGGTGGGAGTTTGTGTGCTTCCTGCCGGAATCAAACCAAACATCATGTAACCTGTGGTTGAAGGCACCTTAAAACTTAGAGAGATAGGCAGTTTTAAATTTTGGTCGGAATAAGAAGCCCTCCAAACATCACCCCCGGCGGTTGTTAAACCATTGATTGTCTTGGCAGTAATCGCACTACCATTAAATGTTAAGGTTGTTAGATCTAATCCACTTGTGATACAATTGGTTTGTTCGGTTGTATCTAGAATTCCATCGTTGTCGTCATCGATATCCAATAGATCACCTAAGTTATCGCTATCGGTATCCAAGCAGGCATTTTCTGAAGCGGAAATGGCAAATTTGTAAATATAAGTTCCTTTATACACGCCATTGTCTGTGATGGTTTCTAGTGCATCTACAAATCCATTCGCTCCATAAGTACCCGCCAATACTCCCGCAGACGAGGTCGTATTGCTTGCAAGTCCCGCTTCCTTGGCGTCGTTGCATCCATCCCCGTCGGAGTCTAGATCCTGGTGGTTGAATTTGGTATCGCTATCCGTATCCCTAGTACAGGTGGCTTTCGGATACTTACTTGCCTGGTAGCCTGCCGGTAAGACTAGACTCAATTCGGTCACCCCTCCATAAAAGGAAACTCCCGCCACGCCGATGATGCGGTAGAGGCTATACCCGATCGTTGGGTTGAGGGTATTCGAGACCGTAAATGATCCCGTGTTTTGCGTCGAACTAACGGTAGCAGATAAATCGACCCAGGTGGCTCCGTTGTCTAAGCTACCTTGTAATTTAAAGGTATTGCTTGTGCCATTGGAAATGGCCCAGCTAACCAAATCCATTTTTACCCCACTGATAACAAGCGGGCCGACCACATTTGGGGTGATTCTAAAAATTTCTTTATTTACCCAGTTGATATTCGGATTGAAGGCCGAAAATGTGGAGGCGTTATCATCTAAGGCCCTACTTAGAATGTTGTTATTGTAAATATCTAAATCTGAAGTCAGGCTAAGTGGAATAGTGGCCTCGAGGGTTGAAGAAAAACAGGTAGGTGATTCGACGGCATCCAAAATTCCGTCGTTATCATCGTCCACATCAATGATATCTTTTACCCCATCGGTATCCGTATCCACACAGATTTTGAAGCCGGCGTTATTCGCATAGTAGTAGGTGTATACTCCTGTATATCGCCCATTTTCAGAAGTTTCAAGGCCATCCGCAAAACCATTGGCTCCCATGGCCGTGGTATGGACAAAATTCGCAGTAACGCTACTTGTCGTTCCCGCTTCTAATGCATCACTGCATCCATCCCCATCGGAATCCAAATCGAGGTGATTTGGGATTGTATCCCCATCGCTAGTACCTGTGGTACAGGCTGATTTTGTATATTGACTTGCATTAAAGCTCGATGAGATCACAAATTTAATCTCAGTCACACCTCCATAATAACTTGTTCCAGCCACCCCAATTACTCTGTAGTAGAGGAACTTCGTATTGGGTGCAATGCTATTTGTTAAGGTGAAAATTCCGGTCGTTGCAGTAGAGGATACGGCGGATGATAAATCGGTCCATGCCGAGTTATCATTTGATCCTTGTAGTTTAAACGTATTACTCGTACCATTAGATAAGGCCCAAGTCGACAAATCAAGGCTCAGTCCAGAAATTGGAATGGATTTCAAGGCTGTTAACTTAAAAAGTTCTTTATTGACCCAAGAGACAGATGGGGCAAAAGCTGAAGTTGTTGTCGAACTTCCATCAATCGAATTCCCAATCACGTAGGTAGAATAAGGAGCCAACTCCGTACTAATCGCGATGGGTTGGACTAGTTCTTCTGGTGTATAAAAACAACTTGGCGATTCGACAGCATCCAAAACACCATCGTTGTCATCGTCAATATCTACAAGATCAGTAACTCCATCAGTATCAGAATCTGTACAAGCATTTAAAAATGCTGAAAGCACGTTTTCGGTAATATAAATTCCAGAATAAATGCCCGATTCGGCGCTCGTTTCAAGGGCATCCGCAAAACCATTTGCTCCATAACTCCCCGCAGCGATTGAATTTGCTAAGGTGGTGGTTGAAGTCACAGAACCATTTGTTCCATTTTTTACAGCGCCTGAATTTAAGGTGCCTGCAATACTCGCTTCTTTGGCGTCTGGGCAGCCGTCCCCATCCGAATCTAAATCCAAATAATTTGGAATGCCATCATTATCCGTATCCGTACACGTTGTAATTAATGGGTTGGATGGATTGGACAATCTAATGTCTGTGAAAACAGTGGTCGTCAGGCCGGAAACGGCCAACTTATACGACGAATTAACCCCTTGAAAAGCTGCTTTCTGGATGCCATTAATTTTAATAGTCACAAAACCAGTCACCGAAATATCGATACTATACTCATCTAATGCAGTTGCAGTTTGCACTACATTAGAAGTCGTACCATAAGGGACATTGACGTTTGTTGATGTAAAGAAGAACTTATAGCCATCATCATTCCAATTGGCAGGCGTTTGCGTACCATTTACAGGAATTAATCCAAACATCGCTTGATTGCCTATCGTTGGCCGTTTGAATTTTAAAGAAAGCGGTAAAGAGAAATTTTCTGTGGAATAAGAGGATAACCAAGCATTCGTATTGGATGCGGTAATTGTATTCGCTGTTTTTGTGGTGACAGCAGTGCCAGAAAATGCAAGTGGAGAAAGGTTAGCTCCAGTTCCAGTACAAGATATTTGTTCTATGCTGTCTAAAATTCCATCATTATCATCGTCGATGTCAAGTACGTCCGCCACGCCGTCAGCATCAGTATCTAAACAAACACTCAAGGTGCTTGAACGCGCAAAATTTGCATAATTAGACGTGTACCTGATGACTCCTGATTCGTTTAAAGTTTCCACCACATCGGCTAAACCATTGGCACCATAATTTCCTACAGATCCTGCAATGGCGTTCGGTAAATTAGTGGTAGAGGTCACTGCTCCATTGGCCCCATTTTCAACATCGCCAGCTAATAGCGTTCCGTTAACGCCCGCTTCTTTTGCATCCGGACATCCGTCGCCGTCAGAATCTAAGTCCAAACCATTCGGAATTCCATCGTTGTCATCATCGCAAACTGGTGGCGTAATCACACCATAATCACCAGATATAAAAGTTTGCGCTACAACTGCTTGGCCGATTTGAAAAGTGTTGGTGGCATTAGCATTTAACGTAATGGTATTAAACGAACCATTTCGTAAACGCATTTCTTCTAAAGCTCCACCAGAAGTTCTTGAACCATATACTTTCACTTGGCCCATCTTATCGATGTAGATTCGGATAAGGGGTTTGTTTTTATTCCCTACAATTGTCCAGACTTGTCCATACGCAGTGCCATCAAAGAATTCAAAAACGGCATCTGTGGTACCGGAAGGCCAAAATTGCAACTCCTCAGGATTCGTCAAATGCGTGCCATTGATCCGCACATTAAAGGAATTATCTAAGGTCCAAACATTGACTACCAATCCATCTGGAGCCGCTGGAAAAGTTTGAGAAGCAGAGGCCCCATTCGTAACGGTATAAGCAATTGGGGAATAGGAAAGATTATTGATATCAAAGGGCGGACATTCCGTGGTATCCAATACTCCATCGTTATCATCGTCTAAATCATTTAAATCCAGCACCCCATCGCCATCAGAATCAGTACAGAAAACTACTGCGGATGACCTCGCATATTGGTACGAATAAGTACCGGAATAAATGCCATTTTCCGAACCAGTTTCAAGTGCATTAGCAAAACCATTGGTACCATATATCCCATTCGCAATTGCTCCTACAACATTTGAAGTAGTTGTCAATACTCCATTTACTTTGTTGGAAATTGTTCCTGCATTTAAGGTGCCTGAAACACCTGCTTCACGTGCATCTGGACAGCCATCACCATCTGTGTCTAAATCTTGATGATTGGGTATACCATCACCATCTGCGTCCGAAATACAGGATAATTTAGAATGCAAACTGGGTTGGTAATTTGCAAAAGTTTCAAAGTAAACTTCATTTGAATAAGCTGTCGCGTTTACGCCGCCACCAGAAACCCAATAAATTCGATAAAATAAAAACTTGCCTCGATTATTATCCGCAACCGTAAATGTATTCGCAGTAATTGTACCCGTAACACCAGGTATAGAAGTTACAGCACCATATCCAGTTCCTAAAGTAGTCCAAGAAGTGTTGTCATTAGATCCTTCAATACGTAATTGAGTTCCTGTATTGAAATGCGTATTGGCATTAACATATCCTAAATAAATGGTTTTTAACTCCACAGGTATAGGCATCCTAAATGCAAAAACTGTTTGCGCAGCTGTTGTGGACGCATTAAAATTAACAGCATAACTCGCGGCTGCTGTCCCACTATTCCCATCCACTAATTTACTGGGAGCACCATAAGTCGCATTCATGGCTAATGATGTACTTACAGTAACGTCTGATCTATCCCCTGACAGCCAATCCCCTTTGGTATAAAAACAAGTGGGTGATTCAATTGCATCTAAAATGCCATCGTTATCATCATCAACATCATTTATATCAGTTACAGTATCCCCATCAGTATCAACGCAAGCTGCATAATTCTTTGAAATAGCAAAATCATAGGTAGAAGTGTACGTAATCAGGCCGTTGTCAGCAACAGTTTCTAAACTATTCACTAAACCATTGCTTCCCATACTACCTGTAAAAGCAAAATTGGCAGTTCCACTTGTAGTTGCTCCAGACTCTAAAGCATCCGAACAACCATCCCCATCAGAATCGAGGTCTAGGCGGTTAGGTATCCCATCATTATCTGTATCCCCATCGTTACATCCAGCTAATAACCCCACCCAAGAATTCTGTGAGCCCGCTGTTTTGTAAACTTCAATTCGTTTGGCAGTGAACGGAATCTCAATCAAAATATTTGATAAGGAACTTGTTGAGCCATCATAGGTTAAAGCACCAGCTGCAGTAAGCACCATAGATGATCCTGCAGGGTAGGTTGGATTGACATACGAACCTTTTTGTAAAATATTACTTGCGCTTAGCTGAATTAAGTTGCCTAAAACATCATACACTTTTAGATTTATGGATTCGCTTTGGTCAACATCAGCTACCGCAATCTTTAATTGTTGGTAGGCATTAGCTAATACAATAGCACCAGAACTCGTACCTGAAAATTGGACAACATCAATAGACGTACCATAAAGTGTTGTGGATACTTTGCTTAAAGTAGCGCCACCTAGCTTTAAAAAGGTTCCTGTATTATTATCTGAAAAAATACTCGTTGCACCAGCAAGAGTTGGAGTCACTGCATTTAATGGAAAAGTACAAGACAACTCTGTATTATCTAAAATCCCATCATTATCATCATCTAGGTCAATCACATCATTCACTCCATCACCATCGGCATCAGCACAAGCTGCAAATCCTCTTAAAGTTGCATAAGCATAGCTACTTGTATAATTAATGACTCCATTATCCGCTGTTGTCTCTAAACTATTCGCCAATCCGTTAGTGCCGTATAAACCAGCAGCAATCGCATTAGGTAACGTATTTGTAGAAGTGACATTTCCGTTAACCCCATTTTTGACGGAACCAGAATTTAAGGTCCCAGAAACACCTGCTTCCACTGCGTCGGTACAACCATCCCCGTCAGAATCTAAATCCAATCTGTTTGGAATCCCATCATTATCCGTATCAAAATCTGCAAGCCCACAAATAGCTCTAAATTCTCCCAAGAACATATTGTATGCAGCGTTCACTGCAATTCCATCTGTTGATATCTGACCTATGCTATTATTATTTATGTCATACCAACCGCTTAAAATATTCAACCGGATTTTACTTACATTAGATAAGGCCTTGGTAAAATAAAAAGTTTGTCCTCCTGGTAATGCTCCGCTACTATTCGGTTGAGCGGTAGTGAAAACCTGGGAGGTAAATATGCGACCTCCTTCATAGGTTAACTCGACAGTAAAATCTTTTGGAGGTCCATCACCACCACCATAATTAAACGCATCTGGTGCCCAAAGTGCCACACCACCCACGTTAGAACCTGCTGGCATTAAGTATTCGATAAAACCAGATGTTTCAGGTTCTTTCAATAACCATGCATTTTCTAATTCGGCTGGTGCGCTTGCTAACGCAGTTAGACCAGTGCCAGTAAATCCTGATCCATCAATAGTCCTATTAGCTGTAGAACCACCATATACTGGACTAGAAGTAGCAGAAAAAGGAGTTAAAGTCACACTAGTACAAGATCCAGATTGCTCGGTGATGTCTAAAACTCCATCGTTATCATCATCGATATCTACATAATCCACTACACTATCCCCGTCAGTATCTAAACAGGTGAATGCTTCTGAATCCATGTTATTTGTATAGCTACATTCATTGATCCCTGTATTGGGTGTCCAGGAACTTAAATTAAATGGTCTTACCGTGGTTCCTCGATCATTTACCACAGCAAAAATGGTCGAAGATGGAGCCACTAAATTGGCTGTCATGGATACTGTCCCTGATGCTCCAGCGGCTATGGGAGTCGTTGTTTGATAGGTGCCAATTAAATTAGCTGCGCCCGTTGTAGGATTTGCGTCATACATCGCAACAAAAGTCCCTGCCGGTAATAAAAAAGCCCCTGAATTACTAATGGTTGCAGCAACAGTGATGACAGGACATGATCCAACTACACTTGTAATGGCAATGCTCGCATCTGCTACTGCTGTGGTACCATAAGGAGCGCTTGTTCCTGGTGCCGCATCAGAAAATTGCAATTGCGCTACGTTATTATTTATGGCAGCGGATCCGGCAGCATTGTTTTCAGTGCTTGGTACAGTCAAATCAGGATTGATATTGACTATGCGGTAGTTGCGTTGGTTCCAATAACTAGGTGCGCCTTTCCAATCAAAGGTGTTGACCGCACGGTTGAACACGAGTAACCTAGAATCTCCAGTTACGGCAATATCCGCTTGTCCATCGTTGTCAAAATCTCCTACAATTGGGTATTCTCCCCAAGTAGCAGATGTAGCAGCAATAGCAGCATAATTTACTGGGGTTGCTAAATTTCCATTGATGATGCGCAATTGTGATTGGTCACGGTATATTATTTCTCGAATACCATTGCCATCAAAATCGAAAGCTGTAATGCCGGTAGATCCGGACATGTCATTGGTAGCCAATGACCAAATGTATTGGTTGGTGCTACCCAATACAGTGGTAAAATTCAAATTATAAGCAGTAACAATTCCTGAAGAACCACCAGAAGAGTTGATAATTAAAGCCTCAGGCAAATCTTTTACTTTTCCATTGTTTACTTTTTCGTTATACACATTGGCAATCAAGGGCAAGCCTCTGACCCCGTAAACAAATGCAGGCGGAATTCTTTTAAATAATACCAACGACTGATTAGGATCCCAGATGTACACATTGACCGAACCATTGTACACAATATCCAAATCGCCATCCAAGTCCATATCCGCAACTGCAGTTGGCCCATTGTCTCCCGCCGCTGCACCAGAACCTGCGATGGTGCTTAAGTCTTTCAAAATTGTCATCGTACCAGCACTTAAATTGATGCTGTATACACGAGAACCATAGACCAACTCTTTTCCAGGATTAGAAGCAATGATGTCTACCACCACCACATCTATGGCAGTACCTGTCGCACCGGAAGTTGCACCCACATAATTTAAAGGCGTTCCAGCTACTCTTTTAACCAAAGCACCATTGACGATTCCAAACACATCCGAACCTAAAACAATCTCAGCCGTACCGTCTTCATCGATGTCAACGATGTATGGGGTTACATTAAAAGTATACTGCGAAGCAGTAGTTGATTTGAATAAAAAGTTGGTTTCTGTTCCTCCTTGATTGTTAAAAATGTAAACAAAACCTGTAGAATTGACCATGACTACTTCAGGCGCAGATGAACCTGCTCCAATTATATTCGCAATGGCAGGTTGCACGGAACGAGCATTAGAGGTAGCAATTACATAATTTTTTGTCGCGGTGGTTTTATTTGAACCGTTTCCTTTGTAGGTATAATACCCAGAGTTATCTGATGCCGGCACTAGAATTTCCGAAATATTATCCCCGTCTAGATCTGCAGCAGTAGGGGTACCCCCGTTCCAAACCACGGCATTAGATGCAAATTTTTCAGAAATCCCCCAAACAGATGCCGGGGCTGGATTATAAGGCCCATAGCAATTGGCGGTTGTTTGCGCAATAGCAAATTCAGAAACGAGCTGAAAACAGCTAACTAAAAGCAAGAAAATCGGCAAACGTAATTTCATAAGGGGACGCCGATGAATAAATCGCAGAACTCGGCAATCAAAGAAACTAAACTTGCTTAGGGGGAATTGTCAAAAAAAAGAGGGTATACAGAAGTTGGACAAAAAAAATTAGGCTTTTCTAGCAGTAAAATACTCCTTAGGGGTACATCCTTTGGCCTTTTTGAAAGCCGTGTAAAAACTCTGGCGTGAACCAAAGCCTGCCGCTTCAGCGATTGTCTCGATAGACGATTTGGCTAAATAGGCAGGGTCACTCAGCTTCTCCTCGATGTACGCAATCCGGTACTTATTCAAGTAATCGCGAAAAGAAATCCCATAGGTATGTCGAATGGCTTGCCCAATCATGCGGTGCGGGTGGCCCGTCAGAGAACCTAGTAATTCAGCGGTCAGTTGTGAATTCAAAAATACTTCTGTAGTCTTAAAATAGTCCTCGATTTTTTCAGCCAGCTCCCTCAACTGATTTTCTTCCTTCAGGCTAACCAAAACCTCCTCCATCTCTGGACCCCGTAAACCTTCTGCCAGAACCAGAATATCCAAAAATTTGGGGTTAATCACGAAAAACAAGATGTGGTATACGAATTCCGCTACCAACAAATAATCCGTATTGATGAAGGAAGCCTTGCCGTTGTCTGTGTAAATAAAGGTGTACCAGATGTAGAATATGGAACAGAATCTAAAAACTAAAACTCCAATGATCCAATAATTAAAGATCCCTTTTTGGAACAAAACAGCATACTGCTTTTCTTGACGAAATTGAAGGTAATAATAGACCATCGCTACAAAGAAACCCAAGTACATGATAAACTTAGCATACACATGGTACATGGGATCAAACCACATAAAACGTTCACTAAAAGCGAAAAAATCCCCCTGCTCAAGCATCCAGTTGATTTCTTGAACTTTTGTCGCTTTATCACTCAAATAATACGGCAAGTTCTCAACAAGCTGGAAAACAAAAGGAACAAAAAAGAGGAGATGAACACGTTTAAACTTTGCTTTTGGATGGAACAAATACCATAGAAACAAAAAATTCAGGGGCGGCAGCGTATAAAAAAGCGGCGCCATGGTTCTGAAAAAATAAGGGGTTTCAATAATATTTTCAGGTAGTAGGAAATAAGCAGCTACCACCAAGTATCCGAGTAATAAAAATTCTACAGCTAGTATTCTAGCTACGACTAAGTTTCCTTTTCGGAATAAAAAATTAAGTCCGAAAAGTAGGCAAAGAGCACTGACTAGGGTGAATAGATAAACTGAACCTACGCTTGACATTTAAGACATTAATTAATGCCTCAAATAACAAAAATTGGACAAATGATTTTGTAACGAAATAGGTATATTACAAATTCAAGACAAACTTTATTCCGCTTCCTTCACTGCAAAAAAAGCGGCCGGAGTCATTCCATGAAGCTTATTGATGGCAATATACAGCCCCTGCCTCGATCCAAAGCCGCTTAACTCCGCCAACATCTCTTGCGAATAGTTTTGCCAGACTGGGTTCTGTTTCCGTTGTTCCAAGATGTAGTTAATCCGCCAAGAATTGACAAAATCTGGATAGCTCAATTCATACATGTAATGCACGGTACGCGACAATTCTCGAGATGGAATCCCCATGATTTTCGCCATGGCCTCTAAGCCTACCTCGTCCGTCAAAAAAGGTTTTTCTGTGACAAAATACTGTTCCAAGCGTGAAGCATGTTTTTCGTATTTCTTCAATTTTTCCAAATTCTCGTCTGGTTCTGCTACCCGTTCTCCCTCTTGCAAACGCATCACCAAAGACTGAAAAGCAACTCCATCCAATAAACTAGGACGAATGAGAACAACCCCTACATTCAAAAATGCCGCCAGGTGCATGAGCAAATCCGCATAGGAGAATTGTAGATTATTAAACCCGATAATTCCCATCACATAAGCAATCACAAACACTATCGATAGCACACCTAAAATGGTATAGGAAAGCATCCAGTTTAGCAGGAACTGGTTGGCTTTGTATGATACCTTGTTTTTTTGGATATAAGAAACAACCATGGCAAAAGAAGCCAAAACACAACATGTGGAAAAAATAACCTTTAAAAAGGTCAACACCTTAGGGCTGAAAAAAGTGACTGTCCCAGGGAAATCAACCAAGGACTTATACTGCAGCATCAAATTTATTTCATTGATTTTATCCTCCACTGGTCCAAAATAAAAGGGCAGCAACTCTGCGGTGTGCAACACAAATGGAAGGAATAAGACCCCTTGCCAAACCCGAAATTTGCGTTTGGGGTGCAACATGAAATAAACAAATAAAAGTCCAACAGGTGCCGCCAAAAATTGAATGGGAGACACCAGCATAAACGTATGAGGATAATCGATTAAACGCCCTCCCGTGAGAAAATAGGCTAAAACGATGCGAATGCAAAAAGCCAGGAAATACAGTCCTAAAAATTTGGAGGCCAACAAACCCTTCTTCGTCAGTAAGTGTACCCCGAACAACCCCACTAGCGTGGAGATGACAAAATCATAAAATAGTTCGACGATGGAGAGCAAAATAGTAACGGTTACCTCAAAACTATTCAATAAATGCCAAACGAAAAGCATTTGCTTTAAATTCTATTTCAACGGTAGAAATGCCAAGGATTTTGGCCTCTTTCTCCCAATTTTGAACGACCCTATCCTACTAAAAAGAGTGTTGTCTCGTATATCCTTTCAAAAAACGAAGCGGTCTTGCTGTCACCAGCAGGTCTGCTTACAGTAAGGTTATCCCTACATAAAAAAGGTAGGCATTCAGCACAAAAAACGAGAAGGCAGGCACAATCACCAACCAGGAATCTTTGATCCCTACCCGTACGCCCACACCCAGCAACATCAGCAGGGAAAGGCCTCCAGAAGAAAAAACAAGTAAGGGGGTATAGACCAAGCCGAGAAGTAGGCCCAATGCACCAAGAATCTCCAGGACAGCGGTAAGTGTCCCAAATTTGGCAAGCCCAAAACGGATGAACTCCTCCTTCATTTTGGATGAGGTAAAAAAGGCAACACCGTAGGAGAAAAAAGAAAAACTAGAAATAAGCACTAGCACTTCAACTATTCCCATCAAGCGATCCAGTTAAGCGAAACTGCCGCCACAAACAGGCAAAGACTCAATAAAAATAACGCGGGAATGCGTTTTTGGAAAGGATTGTTCACTTTGAAGTGGAAATACTGCGCACAGATCATCAAAAATCCCATCAGCAAAGCCGGAATCAACACCAAGGCTGGATACCAAATACCTACTACCAGCAAAGTAGCCAGTACGATTTTGGCTGAACCAACCATAGAGCGCGTAAGGGTACTTAGCCCGTATTGTTCAAACTCTTTGACGATGTTATCGAATCGAAAAACCCAAACAATAACAATCGAAATAGCGATAATTAGTTGGGCAGCAAGTGCGAGCGTAGGTATCATAAAATGATTTTTTTGAACTGGATGAGAAAAGAGATGCAAAAGAAAGTGTAGATCTAAGCGTTGAAAGCTTTACAAGATAGTATAGAACTTACCAAATCACTCCCAACCGAGCCCTTTGTAGGGAAACAAATTCTTTCTAGATATATGCTTTATTTCAGCCAATCTGGCTTTGTGGTATCTACCTCTGCTTTGAGCTGATTGAGCAGGTTGTACAGTCCAAAATAGGTGCGGTTGATGTACAAGCCATGCTTAGAACCTCGGGCCTGACGGGAACTCTTAAACATCTTGTCATTGGAGATTCGATCCCCAAGCAAGAAGATCTGCTCGAAGTACTTGTCATCAGCAAAATCAAAGCGGTCCACATGGAAGGGCTGCCCCAGCAAGGAGATCATTTCAGCAAATACTCCCTTGAAATAGGCTTTCTCCTCTTCTGTATCCTTATCTGAGATGAAATCAAGTCCATAAAAGATCTGATCCAATTCGGCTGGATTCATCACCAACTCCCGCTTGATCAAGGCAAAATATCCCTGATAAAAGTCCTCTGGTATTACCTTCACGCATCCAAAATCAATAATGCCCAGTGTCCCATCCTCTTGAATGATAAAGTTCCCTGGATGCGGATCTGCATGCACTTGCTTCAGGTTATGCACCTGATGGTGGTAAAAGTCCCACAAGGCCTGTCCTACTTGATTTCTCAGCGCTTGGCTGGGTGTGGTATCCATCCACTCCTTGATGTGCTTTCCTGCAATCCAGTCCATGGTAATGATTCGATCAGAACTCAACGAATCGTAGTATTTAGGGAAACGGATATTGGGAATGTGAGCACAAGCTTCTGAGATCTCACGAGAACGAGCTATTTCCAAGTGGTAATCGGTCTCTTCAAGCAAGCGCTCTTCCACCTCTCCCATGTAATGGTCCAACTCCTTTTCGTTCATGTTGAGAAGCCGGAGCGCAAAAGGACGCACAAGTTTTAGATCTGAACTTACCGAGTCGGCAATCCCTGGGTATTGAATTTTTACGGCCAAGGTTTTGCCTCCTTGGGTCGCTTGATGCACCTGGCCAATGGAAGCTGCATTGACAGCAGATCGGGTGAAGGTGTCAAAAAGTTGCTCAGGGGTTTTCTGGAAGTACTTTTGAAAGGTTTTTACTACCAAGGGATAAGACAAAGGTGGTGCAGAGTACTGCGCCATCGTAAACTTATCTTGATAGGCTCTTGGAAGCAGATTTTTGTCCATAGACATCATCTGAGCCACCTTGAGTGCTGAACCTTTGAGTTCACTCAAGGAATTGTAGATGTCTGTGGCATTGTTTTGATGCAATTCATCCTTGTTCATGGAAGGATTGACCATCTTTTTGGCGTAATGCTTGACGTAATTCCCCCCTACCTTTGCGCCTGTAGAAATAAATTTGGCCGCTCGCTGCACTTTAGAAACAGGAATAGATCCCTGCTCTTTCAATTGGTCAGACATTGCTTATTTGCTTTGGTATAGAAACTTGGCCAAGTCTAAAAAAGAGTCTAGCGCACTTTTTCCCATCAAATCGAAGGCAAAATTGACCGACTTCTCAATCGCAGCATCCGTCTTCTCAAATCGTGGACTGGTATCGTCCAACCAGTACCGAAATACAAAGCCTACTTGAAGCCAAAGTGCCTCGTCGTACTTTTCTGTAATCAAAGGTCGTGAAGCAATCTCTTGAGTTTCCTTCCCTTCTAAGATCAATTCGGAAGCAAAATCAGAAAATTTCTCTTTGAATTCACGGGTATCTGTAGGGAGATTCTTGAAGGTGGTTACCTTATTCCCATAAAGTGAAAGGAGGTAGGACCTGTTTTTCTTCAGTTCCTCCACCCAAGTAAACAGGAAAGAGAGAAATTTCTCACGCACCGCATATTCCTTGTATACCTCCTGCTCCTCCAATTGACGGTGAGTGTCCTCAAACAGCGCAACCCAAATCGACGATTTGATGGCATCAAAGGAGGTGAAGTAGTTGTAAAACTCGGCTTCGTTGATTTTTAAATCTTTAGCAAACTTGAAAATGGAAGCAGGTTCTTTGCCATGCTCAAGCACATGCGAAACAAATCCTTCCAAAATCAATTGACGATGATCTTTTTTCTCTTTCTTTTTTGCTGTTGCTGTGTCCATTTGTATATTTTACGTATAGCTTGATAACACAGAAGGAGGTCCTCAGGTTTACCAGAAACAAAAAAAAGTCGGAATTTTCTTTCCGACTTTTGAAGTTCTGTACTTCTTTGATTAGGAGCTGACCTTTTCCACTACCAAATTATGGTTGGTGTAGATGCAGACATCTGCTGCGATGTGCAAACTTTCACGTACCATCTCTTCAGCAGATAGCTGGGGTGCAAACTTCTTAAGTGCCCTAGCCGCAGACTGTGCATACACGCTGCCCGAACCGATGGTCGCAATCTCCATATCCGGCTCAATTACATCCCCATTGCCAGAAATGATCAAAATATCGTCCTTATCTGCCACGATCATCATCGCCTCTAGGCGGCTGAGCATGCGATCCATGCGCCATTCCTTGGCGAGCTCTACGGCAGCACGCTTCATGTTATTGCCATAAGCGCCTAGCTTTTCTTCAAACTTGTCCAACAAGGTGAAGGCGTCTGCTGTGGAACCGGCAAAACCGGTGACAATTTTGCCTCCTTGAAGCACTCTGATCTTTTTCACGGTGCTTTTGGCAACCGTATTGCCTAGGGTCGCTTGGCCATCGGCACCGATTACAACTTCTCCATTGTGCCGAATGGCTACGACGGTGGTGGATTTAATTTTTTCCATCGAAAATTTATTTTCTAGTATTCCAGTTTAGAATCCCAGTTGAAGTTTGGTTTCAAAAACCATACAAAAGCAAAAAGTCCTTGTGAATAGGACTTTTTGGCAGGTAACTTTTAAATTAAGATACGTACTGGATCTTCAAGCAAGCCTTTCAGGCTGAGTAGGAAGGCAGATCCCACTGCTCCATCGACCACACGGTGGTCACAAGAAAGGGTCACCTTCATCACGTTGCCGATTTTCATTTGCCCATCTTTGACAATGACAGTTTCCTTGATTCCTCCCACTGCCAGGATGCAGGCATCTGGAGGATTGATGATGGCGGTAAACTCATCGATGCCAAACATGCCCAAATTGGAGATCGTGAAGGTATTACCTTCCCAATCCTTGGGTTGCAGTTCTTTATTTTTAGCCTTTTGGCCCAATGACTTGGCTTGATTCGAAATCTGGGATAACGACAACTGATCTGCAAAGCGGATCACAGGAACCAACAATCCCTCCTCTACAGCTACCGCCATACCGATATGGATGTGGTCGTTGTAGCGGATTTTATCTCCCAGCCAGCTGGAATTTACTTTTGGATTCTGACGCAAGGCCGCAGCAGCTGCTTTGATTACCAAGTCGTTGAAGGAAATCTTTGCAGTACCAAATTCATTCATGCTCTTTCTCGCCTCAATAGCCTTGTCCATGTTGATCTCCATGGTCAAGTAGAAGTGTGGAGCAGAATACTTGCTTTCTGCCAATCGCTTGGCAATGGTTTTACGCATTTGCGAAACCTTCTCTTCTCTGAAGCTCTCTTGGCCCAGTGCTGGAGCAATTCCTGCCTGGCTAGAAGCTGCCTGAGGACTAGCTGTTGCTGCAGCAGGCACAAAGGTTTCGATATCTCTTTTGACAATACGTCCACCTTCACCGCTTCCGGATACTTGACGAATGTCTACTCCTGTTTCACTGGCTATCTTTTTGGCTAATGGAGATGCCTTTACACGCTCAGTTCCAGTTGAACTAGGCACTGCTGCTACAACTGTTGCTTGAACCACTGAGGGAGCAGTTGTGGCTACGGGCGCTACTGGCGCTGCAGGAATCGCTACTTCCACAGGTGCAGCGATTGATGCACCACCCTGATGGGCAGCCAAAAGACTTTGGTAATCGGCTCCTTTTTCTCCAATCACAGCTATGATCCCATCTACAGGAACGCTTCCACCCGCTTCTACTCCGATGTACAACAATACGCCGTCTTCATAGGACTCCAATTCCATAGTGGCTTTGTCTGTCTCTACCTCAGCGATGATTTCACCTGACTTCACTGCATCACCCACTTTTTTCAACCAAGCGGAAATCGTTCCTTCCTGCATGGTATCACTCATTTTGGGCATGGTCACGACCACTGCTGGAATAGAAGAAGTTGCCACAGCTGGTGCTTTTACTTCAGTCACAACAGGGGCTGGAGCCGAGGCCGGAATTGCCGCTTCTACTTTTGGAGCTGCTGCAGGAGCTCCAGACAACAAATGCTGGAATGCCTCTCCCTTCTCTCCGATTATTGCGATGATACCATTGACAGGTACCGAATCTTTCTCTTTTACGCCTACATAAAGCAATACCCCTTCTTCGTAAGATTCCAATTCCATGGTAGCTTTATCCGTCTCCACTTCTGCCAAGATGTCTCCAGGCTT